>JACCDT010762180.1_pt1 | contig 16768 bp, 10 predicted proteins | sample 7446291 | NCBI WGS metagenome assembly JACCDT01 (sample SAMN15323446, study PRJNA562643) | freshwater metagenome | isolation source: river surface water | place: USA:Blue River Watershed | collected 2017-08-17 | reverse complement strand
TGACTATTTCCCTTCCGATTATCTGCTATTATTAGATGAAAGTCATCAGACTGTTCCGCAAGTCAGTGGTATGTATGGCGGAGATCGTAGCAGAAAATTGACATTGGTAGATTATGGATTTCGCTTGCCTTCTGCTTTAGATAATCGACCACTCAATTTTCATGAATTTGAATCGTTACAAAATCAAGTCATTTTTGTTTCTGCTACGCCAGGAAATTATGAGTTAGAAAAGTGTGAAGGTGTAGTGGTAGAGCAGGTGGTGCGCCCCACGGGATTATTAGATCCTCCCATTGAAATTCGTCCTAGTAAAAATCAGATTGATGATTTGTTAGATGAGATTGATAAACGTGTCAAAAAAGGAGATCGAGTCTTGGTCACGACGCTTACAAAGCGAATGGCCGAAGAGATGAACAAATATCTGCACCGTATTGATATTCGGTCTACCTATATACATAGTGATGTGGATACACTTGAGCGTGTACAGATTTTACGCGCACTCCGATTAGGACAGATCGATGTATTAGTCGGCGTCAATTTATTAAGAGAAGGACTCGATATACCTGAAGTTTCGCTAGTTGCTATTTTAGACGCAGATAAGGAAGGGTTTTTGCGCAATGAAAAGTCGTTGACCCAAACCGCAGGTCGTGCAGCACGAAATGTAAATGGGTTAGTTATTTTTTATGCTGATAAAGTGACCGACAGTATGCAAAGAACGATCGATGAGACCAATCGTCGTCGTGCAAAGCAAATTGCTTATAATGAAACACACGGCATAACGCCAACAACAATTCGAAAGTCTACCCAAGAAATATTTGCTCAAACCTCAGTGTTGGATATAAAAGATATGAATGACGAATTGGCAAATGGTCCTATCCAACTAACTCTTTCAGCCGTATTAGATGAGCAGGTGGAGTATAAAACGGTTTCGCAGTTAGAGAAGGCAATCAAACAAGTGCGTAAAGAAATGGATAAAGCCGCCCAACGGCAAGACTATATGGAGGCCGCCAGCCTTCGCGATGAAGTATTCAGACTAGAGGGCTTATTAAAGGAGATGAAGGCCTGAATTCACTAGGGGAATAGTACCTTAGCAATATGGAGAAAAAGGTGTTTTTACTCGATGCTTTTGCATTGGTATTTCGTGCGTATTATGCGCTCATTAGAAGTCCTCGTCTTACGTCAAAAGGTAAAAATACCAATGCTCAATTTGGGTTCACCAACGCGTTGATTGATTTGATCAATAAACAAAAGCCATCACATATGGCTGTTTGTTTTGATACTGCAGCTCCAACCGAGCGACATACTGATTTTGCAGACTACAAAGCTAATCGCCAAGAAACACCTGAAGATATTCTAGAAGCTGTTCCAGATATTAAACGAATCATTCAAGCATTTAATATTCCAATTATTGCAAAAGATGGATATGAGGCTGATGATGTGATTGGTACATTGAGTAAGCAAGCAGAGAAAGCAGGATACGATGTATACATGGTGACTCCTGATAAGGATTATGGTCAATTAGTTTCTGAGCGCATCAAAATATATAAGCCCGCTTATGGAGGAAATGATGCAGAAGTTTTAGGTCCTGCAGAAGTGTGTGCTAAATGGAATATTCAAGATGTGAGCCAGGTGATTGATATGTTGGGAATGATGGGAGACGCCGTGGACAATATCCCAGGAATACCCGGTGTGGGTGAAAAAACAGCAGCTAAATTTTTACAGGAATACGGTTCTCTTGAAAATACGTTGGCCAATGCAGATAATATAAAAGGCGCAATGGGGGAGAAGGTTCGAAAAGGAAAAGAGTTGGCAGTTCTTTCAAAAAAATTGGCAACGATTATTACTTCTGTGCCGGTGGAGTTTCATGAAGAAGATTTCAAATTAAAAGAGTGGAATAAAGACGAGTTAAAAAATATTTTTTCTGAATTAGAATTTAGAACATTAGGGAAGCGATTACTAGGCGAAGATTTTACGCCGCCTCCCTCTCCACGATCTGTAGTTGAAAAAGAAATGCCGCAGGGAGTGCAAACCGATCTTTTTGGAAATATTATTTCATCTGCTCCTACACCTGAGCCTAGTAGTGTGGCTGCTGAAACTGAGGACGAAGAAGAAGTTGCTCGAGTGGCGGATAAAAATATTCATAACACCCCACATCAATATAGTTTAGTTGAGGGAGAGAGTGCCATTGAGAAATTGGTGAGCACATTAAAAAAGCATAAGGAAATTTGTTTTGATACGGAGACTACCGGTCTGGATGCAAATCAAGCCTCGTTAGTAGGTTTGAGTTTTTCTGTAAAGCCTGGTGAAGCCTGGTATGTACCCTGTCCTGATGATATAGCTGCTACTAAAAAAATTCTAGCACAATTTCAGTCTCTATTTGTAGATCCTTCTATTACATGGATTGGACAAAATTGTAAATATGATTTGCTTGTTTTGAAATGGGCAGGTATTGAAATAGCGGGTTCTTTATTTGATACTATGTTAGCTCATTATGTAATTGAGCCAGAGGGGAAGCGTAGTATGGATTTGCTCAGTGAAAAATATCTTGGATACGAGCCTGTTTCTATTGAAGAGCTCATTGGGAAAAAAGGAAAGGGACAGTTGAATATGCGTGACGTAGAAGTGGAGAAAGTTAAAGAGTATGCCGGTGAGGATGCTGATATCACGTTGCAGTTAAAACACTATTTTGTTCCCTTGTTAAAAAAGAAAGAAGTGGAGCGAGTTTTCAACGAAGTAGAATCTCCTTTAGTGAAAGTATTAACCGACATGGAATTTGAAGGAGTGAATGTCGATGTCAATTTTCTAAAAGATTATTCTGTTGAATTAGAGAAAGAAGCTGACCGCGCAGAAAAAAATGTCTACAAAAAAGCAGGGGTGCATTTTAATTTAGCTAGTCCCAAACAATTGGGCGAAGTGCTCTTTGATAAATTACAACTCGATCCTTCTGCTAAAAAAACAAAAACAGGACAATATCAAACGGGTGAAGATGTTTTACTGAAATTAGCTGCAAAGGGACACGAAATTGTGGATGATATTTTGACGTATCGTCAATTAACAAAATTGAAATCTACCTATATCGATGCATTGCCTGAATTGATCAATCCCAAGACAGGGCGTGTACATACAACCTATGGACAGGCAGTTGCGGTTACGGGTCGTTTGGCGAGCAATAATCCAAATTTGCAAAATATCCCCGTTCGTACAGAGAGGGGTCGTGAAATTCGAAAAGCTTTTATCCCTAGAGATAAAAATCATGTATTATTATCGGCAGACTATTCACAAATCGAATTGCGAATCGTTGCTGCTATCAGTGGCGATGCAAATATGTGTCAGGCTTTTAAAGAGGGAAAAGATATTCATACTGCAACGGCAGCGCGTGTATATAATGTTGCTGAATCTGACGTAACAAAGGAAATGCGCTATAAAGCCAAGAGTGTAAATTTTGGAATAATATACGGGCAAGGTGCTTTTGGACTAGCAGATAACTTGGGTATTTCAAGAACTGAGGCGAAAGAAATTATTGCAAACTACAAGCGGGAGTTTCCTGGAATTCAGCAATACATGGATGACACCATCCGCTTTGCAAAAGAAAATGGCTACGTAGAAACCTTACTTGGTCGGAAGCGTTGGCTACGTGATATTAACTCCTCTAATTTTACGGTGCGGGGTTTTGCGGAGCGTAACGCAATCAATTCTCCAATTCAGGGAACGGCAGCTGACATGATCAAATTAGCGATGCAAAAAGTTCATCGTGCGATTCAAGAAGCGGGATTAAAAAGTAAAATGATTTTGCAGGTGCATGATGAATTAATCTTTGATGCACTAAAATCGGAGGCTGCTATCCTAAAACCGCTAATTATTTCGTCTATGCAAGATGCACTCGCATTACCGAATGATGTACCTGTTATTGCAGAATGCGGACAAGGAGATAATTGGCTCGAAGCGCACTAATAAACGAATTAACGGACGCTACAATCCAACTATTTATTAGCGATTCCCGCCTCGCCAATTTCCGCCACCACCACCCCCGCCATTTGGACGTGGAGGACGCATGGAGGGTACAATCTGTTCTTTCCAAATTGTAAATTGTTCAGCAGTCAGTACCGCTTTTAAAATTTCTTCTTGTGCTGTATTGTATTTCTGCATTTCTGTACGTAATGCTTCAGGGTCAGGTCTTTCACCACCATTCATCATCGCATCCCGAATTTCCATCATACGGGCATCTTGCTTTTTATATAAAACGGTTAATGCTGTATCGATTATAGCTAACCTAGCAGCTTCTAATTTAAAAGCACCATCCAATTTTTGATGAATAGTGGCAACACGCTCAGCTGGGGTCCGACGCTGCATCATCATGCCGCCGCCACCTTGTGGTTGGGCGTAAGAAGATGTGCTAATAGCTACTGCTAAAATGGCAAGCAAAATCGATTTTTTCATAGGATAGTATTTTAAACTGAGTTTGACGAAAGGGCTTTTAGCAACTTTCGGTTTAGATTCATTTAAAGGTAGGGATTTGCAAGAACTCAGGTATCTTTGCCCTCTTAATTAATCCTAAACGAATGGAATATAATCAGTTGGTAGCAGTTTCCGGATTGTCCGGTCTTTTTGAATTGATGAGTAGTAAAGCCGATGGGGGGATTGTACGCTCCCTGGAGGATCAGTCTACTCGTTTTGTGTCAACACGAGTTCATCAGTTTTCTCATTTAGAAAGTATTGAAGTGTATACGATCCGCGAAAATGTAAACTTGGTGGAAGTATTCAAAGCGATGGAAAAGTCTACATTGCCTTTGCCTGCTGAAAAAGATGCTACGGCCATTCGTACTTATTTCAAAGAAGTATTTCCAGATATGGATTTTGAACGTGTGTATGACAGCGACCGTAAAAAAATGATTAAATGGTTTTCTCAGCTAAAGAAAGCTACTATCGAATTGAAATTATCAGAACAAGAATAAGATTTGATTCATGTTGTATTCGGCCGCTATTCAAAAACTTCCTCGACATTTTATTCCTGAGAATTTTGTAATTACTAATTGGGAGAGTTTAGCTGGATATTTTCAAGTATTGAGTGAAAGACCCATATCTGATGTGACTGCATTAGAAAATTGGTTGCGCGATCTTAGTGAATTAGAAGCTGTAATAAGTGAAGATGCTTGTTGGCGACAGATCAAAATGACCTGTGATACAGAGAATAAAGAGCTGGAAGAGCGATTTAATTATTTTATGCTGGAAATCCAGCCGCATATTCAGGTATGGTCTGACAAGCTAAATCGTAAACTAGTAGATTGTCCGTTTACTTCATCGCTTGATCCGAAAAAGTATTTTACATTTCTGCGAAGCATCCGAAAACAGATTGATTTGTTTCGCGAATCAAATATTCCATTGATTGCAGAGCTAAGTGTGTTACAACAACAGTTTGGCGTTATTGCTGGTAAAATGACAGTCACCGTCAATGGTAATGAATACACCTTACAGCAAGCTGCAAAATTTTTAGAGGACGAGAATCGTTCCGTGCGAGAAGAAGTATATCGAAAAATTGCAGAGAGAAGATATCAAGACCAAACTGCGCTCACTTCTTTATTTGAACAATTGCTAGAAAAAAGAAATACTCTTGCTGCTAATGCTGGGTTTACTAATTATGTGCAGTATCGTTTTTTGGAGTTAGGGCGCTTTGATTATAATCCCGAGATGTGCGCTCAATTCCATGACGCCGTTCGTGATCATGTAATGCCACTAGTTAATGAACTGTACGAGCGCAAACGAAAGAAATTAGGATTAGTTGAGCTGCGCCCTTGGGACTTGGAGGCAGAACCTGCGGGTACTGCACCGCTTCGTCCATTTGTGAATGGTGTTGAATTGACAAAAAAAACAATTGATTGTCTAACTAAGCTTCGTCCCTTTTTTGGCGATTGTCTCAACCGTATGCAGCAAATGGGGCATTTAGATTTAGACAGTCGAAAGGGTAAAGCGCCTGGTGGCTATAATTGTCCATTAGCAGAGAGCGGGGCTCCTTTTATTTTTATGAATGCAGCGGGTACATTAGATGATGTGACTACAATGGTTCATGAAGGGGGACATGCGATTCATTCTTTTTTATGTCATTCCTTGGAATTAAATGGATTTAAAGAATACCCCACTGAAATTGCAGAAGTTGCCAGTATGGCTATGGAGTTATTTACTATGCAACACTGGGATGTATTTTTCTCTGATTCCAATGAACTCTCTCGTGCAAAGGAGCAGCAATTAGAACGTGTCATTACGATATTCCCATGGATTGCTACGATTGATAAATTCCAACATTGGCTCTATACAAATCCTGTTCATACAGCAAAAGAACGCGAAGCGATGTGGATGTCTATTCTACAAGAATTTAGTTCTCCTGTTGTAGATTTTTCAGGTCTTGAAAAATATAGAGCCGTGTTGTGGCAGCGGCAATTACATTTATTTGAAGTGCCTTTTTATTATATCGAATACGGTATTGCACAGTTGGGTGCCATTGGCCTGTTGCAGCAATACAAAAATGATCCGGACCGGGCAATCAATAACTATTTAAATGCTCTTTCGTTAGGCGGAACAAAAACACTGCCTGAACTATTTGCTGCAGCTGATTTGAAATTTGATTTCTCCAGTACAGCGATTAGCAAGTTGATGAAATTTGTGAAGAGTGAGTTGGATCAAATTACTTTCACAACTTCCTCATAAGGTACTCTGAAACGTGGTCCCCAAGTTCCTTCGGGAGTTCCTTTTCCTACTCCAATGATCATATTAATTTCAGCACCGCAAGGAAGCTGTAATGCTTTTTTCACTCGCTTTGCATCAAATCCTTCCATAGGACAAGAATCAAAATCCGCTGCGGCAATAGAAAGCATAAAGTTTTCTGCAGCCAGTGCACAGGATTTATGGACAGTTACACGCTGATCTGCTTTTCCACCAAAACGCATGAATGGTTTAGTTAAGCCGCCAAAAAAACTCATTATTCTTCTTGCTGCTGTCAATATTCCAATAGGATCATTCGCGTAGGCAAGGGGCATTAGTTTTCCATAGTAATCCAACCCTCGCTTTTGCATTTTGGAGGGCTCGCCCTGAATACCTTGTAAAATTCTGTCACGGTTCCATTTTGCTCTTTTTTTCCAAAGGTCACCCCGTGTAACAAATACCACTAAATGCTTCGCCGTTCGTGCAGCACCTTGCCCCAGACAATAAGCACCAAAACGTTCTTTTTCAGCATCCGTTTTGATCCAATAAAATTCCCAGCATTGCATGTTACTGCTGTTTGGGGCTAGTATGGCATGTTCCAAGGCCTTCTCAATCACTGAATCTGGTACGGCAATTGCATCATCGAATCTGCGGTTGGAGCGTCTGCGTTGAATAATTTTTTCAAATTCGTTTACCTGTAACATGCTTTAAAGAGTTTGATATAGTAACAAAAAAAGCCGCTTCAAGTTGAAGCGGCTTTTAAAAATAAATTTAACTCAATTACCAGCCAGTGTTTTGCTGTGTTTTAATTGTAGAGTTTACATCAATTTCAGTTTGAGGAATTGGGAAAACTCTTCTAAAGTTTGAGTAAGGAATAGAACGAGCCGCAGCAGGGAAGTTAGCACCACGGGTGATGTCTAATCTTAGACGCTGCATATCCATGTAGCGCTCCCCTTCAAAAGCTAACTCTTTTCTTCTCTCATTCATGAGGTCATTGAATAATGCTGTACCAGTGGAGGTAATAGCAGATGCGCCACGCTGTGCAGTGATCGCATTTAGATAGTTTCTTGCATTTGTTTCGTCTGCAGGAAGTGAAGCTTCTGCAGCAATCAAGTACATTTCTGATAAGCGAAGAACTTTTGTATCAGTAGGGTCGCCAGTAAATACTGCATATTTATTTACAAATACAGAAGGCAAAGCACCTCTAAGACCTGGTTGATATAAACTGCGACGTACATCGTTTGCTTCAAATAAAGCGTACAAATCATCGGCACAAATCATATCACCATAGTTACCTGCTTGGCTGTAGATATAGGCAAGACCATCAAATGCATTATTCGCGACAGCATCAGAAGAAACTTCGAATAATGTTTCAACACGGTCAGTTCTTATCACCGAATTAGCCCAGTAAGCTGCGTGGTTAGCGGCTGTAACAGCAGTAAATCCACTATTGTTGATTACATCCAATGCAGCTATTCTTGCATTCGTTTTATCATTTTGTGTCAAGAATACTCTTGCCTGTAAAGCACGTGCAGCAAATTTGCTGAACTGCGAAGAGTTAGAGAAAGTGCTCATCAAATTATAAGCAGAGTTAAGGTCTGCATGAATCTGATTATAAACTTCTGCTATGGTATTTCTTCCAGGCTTTAAGTCAGCATTATAAACTGTGACAACGGGAACTCCGAATGCATTTGGATTATCAGTAAATGGTCTAGCGAAATAGCGGACTAAGTTAAAGTAACACAAGGCGCGGATTGCTCTAGCTTCACCTTTGTATTGGTTTACATTGGGGCCACTGACATTGGCATTGATGATATTGTTGGTACGTAGGATTACAGTATAAGCCTGTGACCAAAGTCCAGAAACATCTCCATCAGTCACGTTATACGTGTAGTTGTTAAATAGCGTATAACGGTTAGTGTTTAATACAGACTGATATGTGTTATCAGCCATCATATCGCCAAGGATCATTAACGATCTTCCGTACATAGCAGTAGCGCGTAGACCAGCATAAGCTCCACGTAATGCAACCAAGAGGTCAGCTTCTGTACGAAGTGCTTGCTCAGGCGTTAAGTTTGCTGGAGGATTCAATTCCAGAAAACTCTTCTTACAAGATGAGAAGGTGGTAAGCACCATCACAACCAGTAAAACTTTTGCAGATATATTTTTCATAACGTAGTTTTTCATGGTTTGTATTAAAGGGTTACGTTAATTCCAAATGTGACTGTCTTAGGAATAAACACGTTCAAGTTGGTTGTTGCAGATACACCCTGCTCAGGGTCAAATGCAAGACGTTTATCCTTAACCCAAGTTATCAAGTTACTACCGCGTACATAAACACGGATTGCACTCATTTTTACTTTTTCTACGTCACGTTTTGGTAGGTCATAACCAACTTGTAAGTCACGAACACGGATGTAATCTCCTTGTGCCAAATTGAAGGTAGAGGCACTTTGGAAGTTACGGTTACCATTGTAAACATAGCGAGGGATATCTGTAATGTCGCCTGGTTTTGTCCAGCGATTTAACTGTCTAGCTACTTTGTTATAAGTTGCACCTGATCCAGAACCAACATAAAAACCGCTCCAAGTATCGTACACTAAATTTCCAAAGTTGTAATAAAGCTGTGCGCTGAATGAAAATCCTTTGTAAGTAAAGCTATTAGTGAGTGAACCAAAGAATTTTGGCATTGCTTGTCCAACCAGTGCACGTGCATCAGCACCTGGGTAGGTGTTTGTTTTGGTTGTACGTGTTCCATCGGTAAACCAAAGTGGATCACCATTTGCGGGGTCAACACCAGCGTAAATGCGTTGGAAGTAAGTTAAACGTGCTTGACCCACACGAAGAATATAGCTTCCATTTCCGATGTCTTTACCATCAGGAAGGCTGGTAATTTCATTTCTGTTAGCAGCGTAGTTGAAATCAATATCCCATTTGAAATCTTTTGTAACGATAGGAACTACGTTGATTTCAAATTCGATACCACGGTTCTCCATAGAACCAATATTTCTTCTAGCAGATCCAAAACCCGAAGTCAATGAAAGTGGTACGTTCAATAATAGACCTTCTGACTTACGGATGTAGTAGTCAAAAGTGATGTTTACTCTGCTTTTGAAAAGAGAAAGATCGATACCGATATCTGTTGGTTTATTCAACTCCCAAGTCAAGTTAGGATCTCCCACATTTGAAGGAGCACTACCTGGAGACTGGTTGTAGTTAAAGCCAAATCCATAAAGGGCAGGAGAATCATAGTTTCCAATACCAGCGTTACCATTCACCCCGATTGATCCACGCAACTTCAACTGATTGATGAAAGTAAACTTCTCCATGAATTTTTCTTTCTCCATGTTCCAGGTTGCACCGATAGACCAGAAGTTACCATAGCGATTTGCAGAACTAAAACGAGAAGAACCATCACGACGGAAACTACCAGAAACTACAATACGATTTTTATAGTTCAAGTTTCCATTAATGAATCTAGACTCGAATGTGTAGTCACTAATGGTAGCACTTGATAATACTGGGCTTGCGCCTGATGCAGGATATACAAGTGTTAAAGACGGAGGAAATTGATCTGCACGAAGTGAACTGAAATAGCCAGCAGACTTTTGACTTTCATGACCAATCTGAGCAAATAATGAAAGATCTCCGTTCTTAGTGATATCACGATTATAATCTAATGTGTTAGTGAATGTCCAGTTAAAATAACGAGTGTAGTAAGAGAAGGCACGACCATTAGAGGCTTGGCCATCACCATGAATCGGGTTATTGTACTGATCTTCTTCCGCAGTATTGTAATCCACTCCATAGTTGCTGCGGAATTTCAAATTGTCTGAGAATTTGTATTCTGCATTTGCTCCACCACGAATACTTACCTCGCGTAAGAAACGTCTATCAATATCAGACAAAGCAACTGTGTTGTGCAATCCACCCAGTGTAGAAGCAACAAGGTTGTAAGAACCATCTTGGTTATATGCAGAACGTGTAGGTAATAGGAAGTAGGCACTTAAGATTGGGTTACCAAAAGCACCACCCGCTAGAGGAGCACGCTGACTAACCACACCGCCGTTTGCGCTTACACCGATTGTTAATTTATCTGTAACCTTATTATTGATTTTAATGTTGATTGAATTTCTTTTCAATTGAGAGTTGATAGAAGTTCCTTCTTGAAAGAAATTACCAGCTGAAACAAAGAAGTTGGTTTTATCATTTCCACCTTCCAAGCTAATGTTGTAGAGGCGTTGGCCAGCGATACGGGTAACGGCATCATACCAGTTGAAATCAATTCCATTTCCTAAACCTGCAGAAGCAAGTGTGGCGTTGATTGTTCCAGCGGAAGCACCTGCGTTCACTAGACCTTCACGTGTAAGATCCAAGTATTCTTGCGCATTCAGCGGACGGTAGAGACTGTTTTCATAAGCGATGTCACTTTTTCCAGTTTCTATGTCGAAGCGAACACGCGTCTTGCCGCTTCTTCCTTTTTTAGTTGTTACAATGATAACACCATTCGCACCGCGGCTTCCGTAGATTGAAGTGGAGGCAGCATCTTTCAATACTGTTACACTCTCAATATCATTCGGGTTTAAGGTGCTTAGGATGTTCGCAGTGGTTTGTAAACGAGAGATATCACCTGTATTTAGAATGATACCGTCTACAATCCACAACGGTTGGTTACTCGCACTGATAGAGCTGAAACCACGGATCACAATTTCTTGCGATGCTCCGGGTTGACCAGAGGAAGCAACGGACTGTAGTCCTGCAACTTTACCCTGGAGAGCCTTGTCAATAGAGGAAAATGGTGTGTTTTCGATTTCTGCTGCCTTAACTGTTGCAACAGATCCCGTAAGGGTTGCTTTTTTAGTAGTTCCGTATCCAACTACCACTACATCTTGCAGGGTAGAAATGGAGGCAACTAACTTTACGTTGATTTCAGAGCGACCTTGAATTTGTACATCCTGACTGGTGAAATTCAGGGAAGAAACTACTAGTGTAGTTGTTGAAGTGGGAACAGTGATACTGTAAACTCCATTTGCATCAGTAACTGCACCCGCCTTTGCTCCTTTAACTACAACAGATGCATTTGGAACGGGGTTGTTCGTTTCGTCGGTAACACGACCTTTGATGACTTTGTTCTGAGCGTCCACCTGAAAATGAATCAGAAGTCCGCACAAGAATGCGATCAAACACTTTCTCATTAGATTAGTTTTTGAACCTGAAAGGTACGCAAATTTTGATTGGACGAGAGGCTTGAAAGCCAATACTTTCAGTAAGGAGTAAATTTGGGCTAACGGGTTATATTATTACAAGTTATTATAATTTATAATATATTCTAATGCAATATAATATATATTAAATATTTCAAATTTTTAAAGGGATTTTTTATAATTTTTCCAGTTTAACCTTTATTTGGATTTGTCTGAACGGCTACTTACCACTAATTGGCTATATTGCTGAGTCCTTTTTAATTTTTTAAACTATTGATTATGAATAAAATAGCTATTACCCTTTATTGTTTTTTCTCTGTTTTTTGCCTTAGTGCACAAAATAAGTTCTCTATCAGAGGAGATGTGACCAAGGTGTCCTCTCCTATAATAAAGGTATATCTCACGTATTATGCGGACGGAAAGTCCAACATGGACAGTTCAGCGGTGGTAGATGGCAAGTATAGCTTTAGTGGAAGTTTGTCAGAACCAGTGATAGCAAACATTCGAGCAATCTATGCTGATAATCCAAATCCACGCGTGATGTCTACCGTAACTGCGCAACGGGATAACAAGTCCATCTTTATTGAAAACAGTAAAATAAAAATTACAAGTATAGACTCCTTTTCTAATATCGTTATGAAAGGTTCGGCTGCGCATGATGAATACTTGAAATGGCAAGACTACATGAAAGAAGAAACAGAGTTGTCTGCGCAGCTTAACAAGCAGTACAGCGCATTTGCAAAAGCAAAAGATGCAGAGGGGCTTAAAAAAACAAGTGCTGAACTAACACAGGTTACGGAAAGAAAGAAGACGAAAAATAAACAGTATCTCGCTGAGCATCCTTTCTCTCTCATTGCAATGTTTGTATTTAAGCAGTTTGTGGGATATGATATTGATGGGGACGTAGCAGAACCTGTATTTATGGCAATAGATGAACGTATCAGAAATAAACCATTAGGTATTGAGATGACAGAAAAAATTTCGATTGCTAAAAGAACAGGACTAGGTAAAGTAGCTCCCGAGTTTACACAAAATGATACATTAGGATTACCTGTTTCATTGTCTTCATTCAGAGGTAAATATGTGTTGATTGATTTTTGGGCTTCTTGGTGTGGGCCTTGCAGACAAGAGAATCCAAATGTTGTAAAAGCGTTCAATGATTTTAATAGTAAGGGCTTTACTGTTTTGGGAATCTCATTAGATCAGCCTACTGCAAAAGATAAATGGTTGAAGGCTATTCATGATGATAATCTAACATGGACGCATTTATCAGATCTTAAATATTGGAAAAATGATGTGGCTGTATCCTATGGTGTTCAAGCCATTCCTCAAAATTATTTGCTAGACCCAAATGGTGTGATCATTGCAAAAAATCTTCGTGGGGCTGCATTACAAAAAAAATTAAGTGAGCTTTTGAAGTAATTCAATTTATCCGATTTCATTTATTACAGCTAAAAAAAGTACATATGTATAAGTCAGTACGGTTATTGACCTTTTTATTTCTATGTGTTAGTGCCTCAGTATACGGACAACAACAATTAGAAACAGTTCTTCCAATAGATCCAAAACTTATCAAAGGAAAATTATCGAATGGGTTGACCTATTTTATTCGCGAGAATAGAAAACCTGAAAAAAAAGTTGAACTCCGTTTAGTCATAAAAGTGGGTTCCATTATGGAAGATGATGACCAGCAGGGGTTAGCGCATATGGCAGAGCATATGGCTTTTAATGGAACAAAGAATTTCAAAAAAAATGATATCGTTTCTTATTTGCAAAGTATCGGTGTTGAATTTGGAGGAGACTTGAATGCCTACACTTCATTTGACGAGACGGTTTATATTCTTCCTATCCCCACTGATCAGCCAAGTAATTTGGAAAAAGGATTTCAGATTTTAGAAGACTGGGCACATCAGGTTACTTATTACGATGATGATATTAACAGTGAAAGAGGAATTATTCTGGAAGAAAGTCGCTTGGGTAAAAGTGCAGATGAGCGCATGTTTAAGAAAGTGTATCCCGAACTTTTTAAGGGCTCGAAATATGCCAGTCGTTTACCCATTGGTGTAGATAGTATCATCAAGCATTTTCCTCCTGATGCCATTCGTCGTTTTTATCGGGATTGGTATCGTCCTGATTTGATGGCAGTCGTGGTAGTAGGGGACATTAGTAAGGAAGAAGCTATCAAAATGATTGAGAAACATTTTTCAGGTTTAAGTAACCCTTCAATAACTCGACCACGCGTGTACGAAAAAGTACCACCTTATTCTAACTCCAATGCAATGGTGGTAACTGATAAAGAAGCAACCGGGTTTGAATTCAGTATCAACTTTCCTGCAAGACCTGTTACGCCTACCAGCACGTTAAAAGAATATCGAAGTGATTTGATTCGTTCTATTTACACATCATTATTAAATAATCGTTTCCGCGAGTTGACTCAAAAAGCAGATCCTCCATTTGTATTTGCTGCTGCAGGGTTTGAGAGTTATGCAAAATTTCATGAATCGTTCAGCGTAATGGGTTCTACAGGTACACAGGATGTACAGAAAGGATTAACGGCAGCATTAACCGAAGTGGAACGTGTGAAGCGTTTTGGTTTTACGGATCCGGAATTAGAGCGTGCCAAAAAAACTATTTTGACACAATATGAAAGGCTTTGGAATAATCGAGACAAAACGGAGTCAGCTTCCTATGCAGATGAATACATTCGCCACTTCACTGACCTAGAACCGGCACCTGGAATTGATGCTGAGTATACATATGTAAAAGAATTATTGCCAGGTATTACGCTCGCGGAGGTTAATGCACTAACTGACTTATATCGTAATGAAAAAAATACTTTCTCCTATGTTGCCGGTTTAGAGGCAACTAATCAAACAAAGCTACCCACTACAGAAGCTATTACAGCAGCTTTACTTGCTACCACAACTGATCAAACAATTAAACCCTACGAAGAAAAAGCAGTTGCCACCACCTTGCTAAGTAGTGCACCACGATCAGGAACGTTACGCAGTAAAAAGGGAAATAGCATTTTAGGTACCACAGACTTGACGCTTTCTAATGGGGTGACTGTTACATTAAAAGCAACTGATTATAAAAATGATCAAATTTTATTTGCAGCTTCTCGCTATGGTGGACTTACTGCATACTCAGTAGAAGACAAGTATAGTGCAGAGAATGCAACTGCAGTGATGGGTAGCATGGGGTTTGGATCATTTTCTCCAACCGACATGCGTAAGACAATGGCTGGAAAATCAGCCACACTCAATCCAGTTATTGGACAATATACAGCTGGGTTTAGCGGGAACAGTAGCAAAAAAGATTTGGAGATGCTTTTTCAGCTTTTACATCTTGAAATGCTGGAGCCTAGATTAGATAGTGCCCTTTACAAGTCATTTATCCAGCGCAGCAAAGCCCAAGTTGCGATGCTCAGCGCAAATCCGCAGATTGCATTTATTGATACGCTATATCAAGTGCTCTATGATAAAAATCCGTTAGCACCCACAGCTGTACCTCGTGCTGCCAACTATGATAAAATAAAATTGGATCGTTCTCTTGCTATTTATAAAGAACAGGTAGGAGATGCTGCAGGTATGCACATCACCATCGTTGGAAGTTTTAATGAGGATACTGTGATACAACTTCTTGAAAAGTATGTGGCGGGGTTACCAGCTAATCAAACTCGAAATTTCATTGATAATAAAGTACGTCCCTTTAAAGGACAAAATGATTTTCAATTTAAAAAAGGGAAAGAGGATAAAAGTTTAATTCTTGGAATCTACCACGGTGAAGTGCCTTACAATGAAAACACATTACTTCAATTGGAGGGATTAAGCGAAGTAATGAATATTACTATCATTGAAGAAATGCGTGAAAAAATTCAAGGAATCTATGGCGGAGGAACACAGGTACAGCTCTCTAAATTCCCAATTGGTAATTATCAATTCGTTTTGCAACTGCCTTGTGGGCCTGCAAAGGTTGATACCTTAATTAAAACGTATCGCACACAACTGGAGCAGCTTGCAAAAAATGGCGTTGATACTGGCTATGTTTCAAAAGTTAAAAAAGCCTGGATCGAAAAATATCGAGTGGATAGTAAGAAAAATGAATTTTGGTTAGCGGCGCTAGAAGATATTCATATGGGTGAACGTTCGGCAGATCGACTTGTGAATGCAGAAAAATATTTTAATGCATTTTCTGTGAGCGATGTAAAAAAGGCGGCGAATCTTTTATTGAATGCGAAAGGAAAAATGATCGCTGTACAAATGCCAGCTGAAACCAAAACGGAAACGAAAACAGAGTCAAAAGGATTCTAACTAAAAGAGGCGGCACTAGGCCGCCTCTTCTTTTATGTACCAACTTCCCAATTTGATTTATTCGTATTCAAGTTCATTATTGTAAAACTCCCAGGTTACACTACAGTTTTCTAATTCGCTGTATTCTTCCATTTGCTGCATTAATTGATGTAAAAACAAACTAGTGTCTCCATTATGAGTGAGAATGGGTATGGGTGTCTGTGTTTCCATTATTGTTTAACTTTCAGTATGTAAAAATTAAACAATCTAGGAAAACTTCCAAATAATATGATTTAATAATTTTATTGTTGATAATCATTATGTTATGTAAAAATTGACCTATTATTTTTTTTCTTACCTTCAAAAAAACCAACAAATGGGTCCATCAGGAGAACCTAAAAAGCTGATTTCAGTCATAGCGGCATCCTCTGTCGGCACCTTGATAGAATGGTATGATTTTTACATTCCTGGTGGGCCGGGCGTGCGGGTGGATTCGCACGTGTACAACAACTACTTCGTGCCCCCGAACTACGACTCGATGATCGGCAAATTGATCGTTCACGGCGACACGCGCGAGCAGGC
>JACCDT010974523.1_pt1 | contig 16784 bp, 15 predicted proteins | sample 7446291 | NCBI WGS metagenome assembly JACCDT01 (sample SAMN15323446, study PRJNA562643) | freshwater metagenome | isolation source: river surface water | place: USA:Blue River Watershed | collected 2017-08-17 | reverse complement strand
TACGGTCGCAATGCCGGTAGTCCAATGTCAGTGCCGGCATTCACTTGTTCTCCGTGCCTTGTCTGCGGTACATGCGGACCAGGTCGCCCACGTTTTCGCGCATGTCCGGTGGCAGGCGGCTAGCCTCAACGAAAGCGTCGTCCACATCGAGGCCGAGGTGCTCGGCAGCCTTGCGGATCAACTCGTCCTTGGGGGGCTTCTCCAATTCCCGCTCAATGCGAGACCAGTAAGCGGGGGAGATCTCCAGCAGCTTGGCGAAGTCGTTGAGCTGGATGTCCTTCTCTTCGCGCTTCTTGCGGATGTACGCGCCGAATGCCATGGTTGTGACCTGATTGCGTGATTAGTTAATTTGCGCCAATCATAGCTGGTGGATGATTGCTGGTCAACTGTTTACTAAACGCGCAATTCGATTGCCTGATTGCCCGGAATTGCCATCCGCTTCGGACGTTCGGTCACATCATCTGTGACGGTTGCAATTCCCCGGAGCCGTCATGAAGAACCTCAAACTCGCCTCTCCCTCGGAGATGGCCCCCAGCGCCCGCGCAGGCGAAATCACCGCCATTCTTGCGGCGGCAATCGTCCGAGCCACAGTCACAAATGAGCCACGCCAGAGCGAAGTTCGGCTTGGCTTCCTGCCCAACCAGAGCGTTCATACAACCCCCTATCAACAGGAGAAGTTGTGATGAACGAAAGTCAATCGTCCGTGGCCGCGCAGGTGGCCGCGCTACCGTCCTTGCCGATGCCGGAACTCTGGGCGCTCTGGGATCGCTTCTTCCCGCGCCGCCCGGACAAAACGAACCGCGTCTACCTAGAGTCGCGCGTCGCCTACAAACTGCAGGAGGAGGCCTTCGGTGGCCTCGACCCGGATACCCGCCGGCGGCTGGCCAACATTGGCATCCGGCATTCGAAGATCAAGCAGCCCCGCAAGGCCCGCGACATCGTCCTCGCCCCGGGCACGGTCCTCGTCCGTGAGTGGGGCGACCGCGACCACCACATCAAGGTCACGGCGGACGGCACCTTCGAGTACGAGGGCAAGCAGTTCAAGAGCCTGTCGGCGGTCGCTCGGCACATCGCCGGCAGCCCCTGGTCGGGTCCCTTGTTCTTCGGCCTGCGCCGCCAGGGGGAGAGTTACGAATGAACGACGTCCCCCGCACCAAGCCGCGCCAGCGCTGCGCGGTGTACTGCCGGGTGTCCTCGGACGAACGGCTCGACCAGGAATTCAACTCCATCGACGCGCAGAAGGAGGCCGGGCAGGCCTACATCGCGAGCCAGCGCACCGAAGGGTGGATTCCGGTCGCCGACGACTACGACGACCCGGGATTTTCCGGCGGCAACACCGAGCGCCCGGCATTGAAGCGGCTCCTGGTTGACATCGAGCGCGGGCTGATCGACATCGTGGTCGTCTACAAGATCGACCGCCTGACGCGCAGCCTCGCCGACTTCTCGAAGATGGTCGAGGTGTTCGAGCGCAACCGAGTGTCGTTCGTCTCGGTGACGCAGCAGTTCAACACGACGACCTCGATGGGCCGATTGATGCTGAACGTGCTGCTGTCCTTCGCGCAGTTCGAGCGCGAGGTCACCGGCGAGCGCATCCGCGACAAGATCGCGGCCGCCAAGCGCAAGGGGATGTGGATGGGCGGCGTGCCCCCGCTGGGCTACGACGTCGTGAACCGCGTGCTCGTGATCAACGATGACGAGGCGGAGGTCGTGCGCCGCGTCTTCGAAGAGATGCTGACCATCGGGTCACCGACGCAGATCGCCTCCAACCTTACCGCGGAGGGGATCACCACCAAGGCGTGGACCACGCAGGATGGCCAGACCCGCAACGGGGCGCGGATCGACAAGAAGTACCTGCACAAGCTGCTGCGCAACCGCATCTACCTCGGCGAGTTGTCGCACAAGGGCAATTGGTACCCGGGCGCGCATCCGGCGATCATCGATCACGGCCTGTGGGGGCGGGTCCACGAAATCCTGGCCAAGGACGGCCACGCGCGATCCGTGGAGACCAAGATCCGCTCGCGCACCGACGCGCTGCTGCGCGGTCTACTGTACGCGCCGACCGGCGAGCGGATGTACCCGACCTACTCGCGCAAGAACGGACGCAAGTACCACTACTACGTGTCGAAGTCGGAGGCGCGGTTCGGCGCGGCCGGCAAGACCTACGAGCGAATCCCGGCCGATCAGGTCGAGGCCGCAGCGATTGCGCAGATCAAGACGGTGCTGGCTAGCCCCGAGGCGATCACGGCGGTCTGCCAGTTCTTGCAACGCAACGGCGCGCAGATCACCGAGGACGTCGCCTTGATGGCGATGCACCGGCTGGGCGACGTGTGGGAGCTGTTGTACCCGGCCGAGCGGCACCGCATCGTCAACCTGATGATCGATCGCGTCGACATCGTGCCCGGTGGCCTCAAGGTGAAGTGGCACGAACTCGGGTGGAAGGAACTGATCGGCGAGTTCGCGCCCGAGAGCATCGGCGCGGAAATGGTCGAGATGGAGGCGGCGTGAGCACGGACGACACGCTGGAGACCTTCGTCCCGCTGGAGTTCAAGCGCCGTGGCATTCGGCGGCTGGCCGACACCGGCGCGGTTGCGCACGACCCGACGATCATCGAGGCGGTGGCCCGGGCCTTTCGCTGGCAGCAGTTGCTGGACAGCGGCGAGTTCAAGAGCGGCACCGCCATCGCCCGGGCCGAGGGACTGCACCACAGCACGGTCAACGAACTGCTGCGGCTGACACTGCTCGCCCCGGACATCATCGAGCGCCTGCTGGCCGGTCGCCAGCCACGGCGGCTCACCCTGATCTGGTTTCAGCGCAACCCCATCCCGGTCGACTGGCAGGCGCAGCGCCAGGTGATCGCGAGCTTCGCGTAGGAGGCGACATGGCCAAGAAGGACATCGGGAAGCTCACCGGCGAGCCGGTCACACTCCCGATCCCGACCCCCGCGGGCGGGGTGCAGATGGAGACGTTCATCCCCTGGACGCTGGTCAAGCGCGGCGTCAGGCGGCAGGTGATCACGCCGCTGGACGCGCCGCAGGCGTTCGAGCGCGAGGCCGTGACCCAGCGCCGGGAGCGCGCCACTGCCCAGTCCAGCGCGCTCGTGCGCGCCCTCGGCCTGGCGCATCACTGGCAGAACATGCTTGATGACGGGCGCTACCGCTCGATGACCGAGATCGCCGCAGTCGAGGGAATGGACCCCGGCCGCGCCAGCCGGATCGCTCGGCTCGCGCACATCGCTCCGGATGTCGTGGAAGCCTGCATTGCCGACGACGGCGGCGGGCTCGCGCTGGAACATCTGATTCGCCGGGGGAGCCTGCCGCTGGAATGGGAGGCCCAACGACAACGGCTGGCGATGAAGCGTTGATCGCCGACGTTCCACCCCTTGGGCAACCGACCGATAATTGCGGTTGGGAAGTGGTTGGTACGGAGCACCAGCGAGAGCATCACTGTAACGACCGCTGTGGCACCGGCGAGCAATGCCGAAGGACTGCAGTGTCCCGCGGCAATATTGGGCGTGGGGATATTTAACTAGTATCCTACAGAGGAAACTTGTGGAGCAGGAATGGGTTCGTACCCCCTCCAAGACTTAGAGCAACATGGCTTCACGCCAAGCGTGATAGCCGCGCTTGGTGTCGCCGCGCTCCCCGGAATTGGCTGGGTGACATTGCAGCACCTTGGTAGCCCCGGCAGTGTTCTGGAACTCTTCACGAGCGAGTCCCTGGGAGAGTTCACATCAGCCGTTAATGGCGTTGGAGGAAAATTCGCACCGGCGAGCGCGGGAATCGATACTTGGCAGATATTGCGGGAGCGTGTGTGGCATCAGGGCCGGGTTTTGGCTGACCAGCTATTTTCCGCCAACGTCCATTGCCTTACCTCTAGCTCTCCCGATTACCCGCAACGTTTTAGAGATCTGGGCTCAAGGGAGCCTTTTTGGCTATTTCTGAGAGGCTCACGGGCTCTACTAAATACTCCTTCAGTGGCTGTTGTCGGAACGCGTTCCCCAACTTGGGCTGGAGAGTTCCTCACGCACTACTCGGTTGCCCTTCTAGCGGAGTTGGGCGTTCCAGTAGTGAGCGGCTTGGCGAAAGGCATTGACAGCGTCGCGCATGAGTGGGCGTTGAAAATGCAGATCCCGACGATATCAGTGCTTAGCTCAGGTCTGTTGTCGCCTTATCCGGCTCGGAACGCTAACTTGGCTGATCGCATTGTGGCGGCAGGAGGTCTTCTTGTTTCCGAGTATCTGCCGCAACAGCAACCAAATGCAGAGATGTTCGTCTGGCGGAATCGCTTGCAGGCGTGCATTGCGACGTGTGTGATCGCCACGGAATGGAAGAGAAGCTCCGGCACAGCACACACACTTCGTTTTGCTGACGAACTCAATCGCCCAACGCTAAGCACTCACGTCTCAGCTCTGCCTCGCCTGCCCGATGCAGGCCTTACACGGAATCACTTTGAACTGCCACGTGAACAAGAGGCATTTCGGGCTGTAGTCGATGGCGCTCTGAAGAGCTTCGCCAAGTCCGACATCAAAAAGGCAGCCCCCGTATGCCAGCGGACAGACGAGCCATGGGATGAGAACGGGGAGCCGGCAGACGAGAACAAGGTCAGTTCAACTCCCCAATTCAAGGGTCAAGACCAGCTTTTTTGAGGAGAAGCCGATGCCGTTGAAGCTCGTCTTGGTCAGTCCATCAGGCACGCTTGAGAGAGATGGAAAGCTGAACGATGGTCATATCAACGAGCTCTGCCAAGTCATCGCTCAAGCTTCAGATCAGGGCATCAAGTTCGCAATCTGGTCGAACCGCGCTTGGCGGGTGAACGGCGAGATTCCCCTTGAGCAATATCTTTCGGAAAAGGCCGGCGTGGAAGTCTCCGCAGTCGGTCACCCTTTCGGACACCCTATGCGCCAAATGGGGGCGTCGGTTGTTCCAGTTCTTGAGAAATTCGGTGTGGAAATCCAGGAGACAATCTTAGTCGGCGCGCGCGACGAGGACCTGCGCGCGGGGGTAAATAACAAACTCTTGTTGCTTCGGCCGGCATGGTATGGCGGCAACTTGCAATACGGCTTCGAGCTAAAAACCATCAGTGAATTGGCTCGCTTCTGTTTGATCTTTGGGACACGCGAACACCCGATCTATTGGCGGGTCTCAGATGCGCCTCGAGGGATGGAGGCGGCCGTATTGGGGCCTTATTCAACGATGATTGAGGCCTATGCCAAGTTTGGTGCTGACGCGGTTCAGGCGGCAAAGTACGAATCAGGCACGCTGACGTTTTGGCACCAATTAATCGTGTCGACACTTTACTTCTCTGGGTTGATTCACAAGGTCGACTTGATCGCCGTCTACCCTGGTCACGGCGCCGGCATCAAGGAGAAGGCCTTCTATGACGTCTTGTCCCTGCTTGGTAAGTGCTTTCGGAAGACGTTTTATGTCGATCTTCTTCTGCGACATCAGGAAGCGTCAAAGAGCAGCTACCAGAAGGCAACTGTCCGCAAATTTTCGGCACAAGTAAACACTCTCCGTCTGAATCGTCGTCCTAGTCCCTACGGCGGGCCCCCGCGCGCCACCCCAATTTCTTTGTCTGGCAGGACTGTATTGGTTGTCGATGACATCTGTACGTCCGGTCGTAGTCTCGACACCGCGCGCGCCTATTTGAATGCTGCCGGCGCGAAAAGCATTCTTTTCTCTTGGTTGAAGACAATTAACACCGACTTCTACTCGATGGCGCCTGCGCCGGATCTGAAACCGTTTGGGGTCAATACGATCGATGCGGAACCTCCTTCCATGTCCTACCGGTACAGAGACCACATTGTGGACCCGCAGGCGCCGGCCGAAATTCACGAGGTCTTGGATCGATTTCAGCAGTGGCCAACCTGAACGGGCAAGCGGTAACGGTCGGCGTGTTCGCAGCGATGATCTGATCTAGGACGACATTGTCCAAGAAGGGGCCTCGTACACCGCGCGCCAGGACACGATAGGGTCATCAACGTCAACGACATGCTGGCGTTCTTCGCTATCTCAGTCGCGCAAGGCAACCAGTCGCAAAGCACAACCGGATGTTCGTAACCCCGCGTCATTGCAGGACTTAGAGGGCGAGACGCTCAACAGCCGGACAGAGAATAGAGAGAGAAAACGGGCCGCTAAGGCCCCTGGACGGCCACGGGCGTGAGGGTGGCGCTCAAGAGGCAAGCGCGCGGAACCGCGCCAACACTGGGGGAGCGGACGAAAAAAAGCCCAACCGGAAAAGGTTGGGCTTTGGGTAAATGGTGGAGCTGGCGGGAATTGAACCCGCGTCCGCAAGCCTTCTTCGAGCAGTTCTACATGCGTAGCGTTCTGTTTTTGTTTCTCGCCACCTGGGTCGCGCAGACGCACGCTACACAGGCCGCCAGTGCCCTATTTTCTCGTCTCCACCCAAGGCACCCGGGCAAGACCAGCCGATGTAGATGACCTCGATGCTAGGCGCTTGCGCGCTTCGCCCAGCCCATCGGCGAACTGGTTCGAGGTGCATTAGGCGTTAGCCGCTTGCAGGTAGTGACTGTCGTTGGCAGTTACTTGTTTTCAGCTGGATTTACGAGGGAACTGAGCCTCGGCATGCCCTGCTGCGTGTCCGAACCCACGTCGAAACCAGTGCAGCCCCGGGAAGCCTTCATTTTAGGCCCCTGCGCCCGATTGCAAGGGGATCCCCACAAGGAAATTTGCAGCCCCGCCGGCCTCGGGCGGGGCGACAGGACTACAGCAGCGAGAGAAGGGCCAGGGGTGCGTCGATCTGCGCGTCGGCCCCCCAGGCCTGCCAGTCGCTGCGCTGGCCCAGGTAGCCGTAGGTGGCGGCCACGGTCGGCATGCCAGCGGCACGGCCGGCCACGATGTCGCGCTCGTCATCGCCCACATACAGGCACTCGCCCGGGGCCAGGCCGAGTTGGCGGGCCGCCTCCAGCAGCGGCGCGGGGTGCGGCTTGGCGTGGGGCGTGCTGTCGCCGCCCACCACGGCGCGGGCAGAGGCGAACAGTGGCATCTCACGCGTGAGCGGGCCGGTGAAGCGCATGCTCTTGTTGGTCACGATGCCCCAGGCCAGACCCCGCTCCGCCAGCGCTTCGACCAGCTCGGCGACGCCGTCGAACGCCAGGGTGTTCGCCAACATGCGCTGCTCGTAGTTGCGGAAGAACTCCTCGCGCATCGCCGGAAAGTCCGGGTGATCAGGCGTCATGCCGAAGGCCACGCCCAGCATGCCGCGGGCGCCGGCGCCTGCCAGGGGGCGATAGTCGGCCATGGGCAGCGAAGGCAGGCCGCGGGCAGTCCGCATCTGGTCGGCGGCAGCCCCCAGGTCCGGGGCGCTGTCGATGAGGGTACCGTCCAGGTCGAACAGCACCGCCTTCACGGCAAAGCGGGCGCTCATGCCGGCTTGCGGGTGGCCAGCAGGTAGTTCACGCTGGTGTCGCCCGAGAGCCAATAGCGGCGGGTGAGCGGGTTGTACTCCATGCCCTTGGGCGCGACCACGTCGAGGCCCGCCTCGCGGCAAAAGCGGGACAGCTCGCTGGGCCGCAGGAACTTGCGCCAGTCGTGCGTGCCGCGGGGCAGCAGGTTGAGGATGTACTCCGCACCCAGGATGGCGAAGAGGTAGGACTTGGGGTTGCGGTTCAGGGTCGAGAAGAAGACCCAGCCGCCCGGCTTGGCCAGGGTGGCGCAGGCCCGCACGACCGAAGCCGGGTCGGGCACGTGCTCGAGCATTTCCATGCAGGTGACGACGTCGAAGCTGCCCGGTGCTTCAGCCGCCAGCGCCTCGGCGCTCACCTCGCGGTAACGCACGCCCTGGGTCCCGGCTTCCATCGCATGGAGCTGGGCCACCTTGAGCGACTTGGCCGCCAGGTCGATGCCCAGCACCTGCGCACCTCGGCGCGCCATGGCATCGGCCAGGATGCCGCCGCCGCATCCCACGTCGAGCACCTGCTTGCCCGCCAGCGGAGCCTGCTGGGCGATCCAGTCCAGGCGCAGGGGGTTGATCTGGTGCAGGGGCGCGAACTCGCTCTCGGGGTCCCACCAGCGGTGGGCGAGTTCGGAAAACTTGGCCAACTCGAGCGGGTCGACGTTGGTGCCGGAGGCCGTGGAGACAGTGGAAGCGGTCGAGGCAGTCATCAAGGCTGGATTGTGCGCTTTTGGATGGCCGGGCTTTTCGCCCCACCAAAGAAAAAGCCCCGCAGAGCGGGGCTTTCGGACAAGCAATCGGGGGATTACTTGCTGGCGCGGGTACCGACCACTTCGATTTCCACGCGGCGGTTCTTGGCGCGGCCTTCGGAGGTCTTGTTGTCGGCGACGGGCTGCTTCTCGCCCTTGCCTTCGGTGTACACGCGGTTCTTCTCGACGCCCTTAGAGACCAGGAAGGCCTTGACGGCTTCAGCGCGCTTGACCGACAGCTTCTGGTTGTAGGCGTCAGCGCCCACGCCGTCGGTGTGGCCCACGGCGATGATCACTTCCAGGTTGATGCCCTTGACCTTGCCAACCAGATCTTCCAGCTTGGCCTTGCCTTCGGCCTTCAGGACCGACTTGTCGAAGTCGAAGAAGGTGTCGGCAGCGTAGGTCACCTTGGTGGCGGCGGCGGGGGCAGGAGCAGGAGCAGCAGCCCGGGCCGGGGCGGACGGACGCGCGGCGGGAGCCGGGGCCGGTGCGGACGGGCGTGCGGCGGGGGCCGGAGCGGCGGCGGGAGCCGGGGCAGCCAGGGCGCCGTCGCAGCCCTTGGCGGCGGTGGCGGGGGTCCAGTTGGCGTCGCGCCAGCACAGGCCGGTGCCGCTCTTCCAGGTCAGTTCGCCAGAGCCGTTGACCCAGTTGTCAACACGGGCGCCACCGTCGGCGGCGGTCACGCGGGTCTGGGCCATAGCGGCAGTTGCCAGGGCAGCGGTCGCAATCAGGAAGGCCGCTTTGTTCAGTTTCTTCATGGTTCTCCTCTTGGGGGAATAAGGCCGCAGCAAAAAAGACTGCGAAAAAAACTACGAATCAGGTGACCACCACCCAAAAACGTCCCAGTAATTGTGCCATAGCCGGACGATGGGGCAATCTCCGGGATTGCCCGGTGCCGTAGGACGTCGCCACTTTCCCCAAGTTGCCCGGTAGCTGTTGCGGGGCCGCTACAGGCACCGGCCAGGCCGTAGAATCGATCGGTTCTGTCCCCACCGGCCGGTAAATGACCTCTTTCGCCAAAGAAACGCTTCCGATCAGCCTCGAAGAGGAGATGCGGCGCAGCTACCTCGACTACGCCATGAGCGTGATCGTCGGGCGCGCACTGCCCGACGCCCGGGATGGCCTGAAGCCCGTACACCGTCGCGTCCTGTACGCGATGCACGAGCTCAATAACGACTGGAACCGGCCCTACAAGAAGTCGGCCCGTATCGTCGGCGACGTCATCGGCAAGTACCACCCGCACGGCGACCAGTCGGTCTACGACACCATCGTCCGCCTGGCGCAGGACTTTTCCATGCGCCACATGCTGGTCGACGGCCAGGGCAACTTCGGCAGCGTGGACGGCGACAGCGCCGCGGCCATGCGGTATACGGAAATCCGCCTGGCCAAAATCGCCCACGAGATGCTGGCCGACATCGACAAGGAAACGGTCGATTTCGGGCCCAACTACGACGGCAGCGAAAAAGAGCCCCTGGTCCTGCCGACCCGCCTGCCCAACCTGCTGGTCAACGGCTCGGGCGGCATCGCGGTGGGCATGGCCACCAACATTCCGCCCCACAACCTCAACGAGGTGGTGGACGCCTGCCTGCACCTGCTGAAGAACCCCGAGGCCTCCATCGACGAGCTGATGGAGATCATCCCGGCGCCCGACTTCCCCACCGGCGGCATCATCTACGGCATCCAGGGCGTGAAAGAGGCGTATCGCACTGGCCGCGGCAAGGTGGTGATGCGCGCCAAGTGCCACTTCGAAGACATCGACCGCGGCCAGCGCCAGGCGATCATCGTTGACGAGATCCCCTACCAGGTCAACAAGAAGACGCTGCAGGAGCGCATGGCCGAACTGGTCCACGAGAAGAAGCTCGACGGCATCAGCCACATCCAGGACGAGTCCGACAAGTCGGGCATGCGTCTGGTGATTGAACTAAAACGCGGCGAGGTGCCCGAGGTCGTCCTGAACAACCTCTACAAGCAGACCCAGCTGCAGGACACCTTCGGCATCAACATGGTCGCCCTGGTGGACGGCCAGCCCAAGCTGTGCAACATCAAGGACCTGGTCGACATCTTCCTGCAGCATCGCCGGGAAGTGGTCACGCGGCGCACGGTGTTCAACCTGCGCAAGGCCCGCGATCGCGGACACGTGCTGGAAGGCCTGGCTGTCGCCCTGGCCAACATCGACGAGTTCATCCGGATCATCCGTGAGTCCCCTACCCCGCCGGTGGCGAAGGCCGAGCTGATGACCCGCGCCTGGGACAGCGCCCTGGTGCGCCAGATGCTCACGCGCGCCCGTGACGACGGCTCCGTCGTCAACGCCGACGACTACCGCCCCGAGGGCCTCGAGCGCGAGTTTGGCATGCAAGGCGATGGCCTTTACAGGCTATCCGAGACCCAGGCGCAAGAGATCCTGCAGATGCGCCTGCAGCGCCTGACCGGCCTCGAGCAAGACAAGATCGTCGCCGAGTACAAGGAAGTCATGTCCGAGATCGAGGATCTGCTGGACATCCTGGCCAAGCCCGCCCGCGTCTCGACCATCATCAGCGACGAGCTGACCGCCCTGCGCACCGAGTTCGGCCAAGTCAAGATCGGCAACCGCCGCAGCGAGGTGGAGCACAACGCCCAGGACCTCGCCACCGAGGACCTGATCACGCCCACCGACATGGTGGTCACGCTCTCGCACTCGGGCTACATCAAGAGCCAGCCCCTGTCCGAATACCGCGCGCAGAAGCGCGGCGGACGCGGCAAGCAGGCCACGGCGACCAAGGACGACGACTGGATCGACCAGCTGTTCATCGCCAACACCCACGACTGGCTGCTGTGCTTCTCCAACCGCGGCCGCCTCTACTGGCTCAAGGTCTGGGAAGTGCCCGCCGGCTCCCGCGGCTCGCGCGGCCGCCCCATCGTCAACATGTTCCCGCTGCAAGAGGGCGAGAAGATCAACGTCGTGCTGGCCCTCACCGGCGAGGCGCGCACCTTCCCGGCCGACCAGTACGTGTTCATGGGCACCTCCAAGGGCACCGTCAAGAAGACCGCGCTCGACGAGTTCAGCAACCCGCGCAAGGCCGGCATCATCGCGGTCGACCTTGACGAGGGCGACTTCCTCGTGGGCGCCGCCCTCACCGACGGCAAGCACGACGTGATGCTGTTCTCCGACGGCGGCAAGGCCGTGCGCTTCGACGAGAACGACGTCCGCCCCATGGGCCGCAACGCCCGCGGCGTGCGCGGCATGATGCTCGAGGAGGGCCAGTCGGTCATCGCCATGCTGGTGGCGGAGGACGAGCAGCAAAGCGTGCTCACCGCCACCGAGAACGGCTACGGCAAGCGCACCTCGATCACCGAGTACACCCGTCACGGCCGTGGCACCAAGGGCATGATCGCCATCCAGCAAAGCGAGCGAAACGGCAAGGTCGTCGCCGCCACCCTGGTGCATGCCGACGACGAGATCATGCTGATCACCGACAAGGGCGTGCTGGTGCGCACCCGCGTCGCCGAGATCCGCGAACTCGGCCGCGCCACCCAGGGCGTGACCCTGATCGCCCTCGATGAAGGCGCCAAGCTGAGCGGCCTGCAGCGCATCGTCGAGAACGATGCCCAGGCGGCGGCCGAAGCCGCTGACGCCGGTGACGCCGAAGGCGACGCCGCCGACGGCGGCCCCCAGGAATAAGGGCTGCCGGAAGATGGCCAAGACCCTGGCAGAACTGCGCGTCCAGATCGACGCGGTCGACCGCGAGCTGCTGCAACTCCTGAACCGGCGCGCCGGCCTGGCCCACGAGGTCGGCGAGATCAAGCGGGTGGAGGGCTCGCCCGTCTTCCGCCCCGAGCGCGAGGCACAGGTGATCGCGGGCCTGCAGGCGGCCAACCCCGGCCCGCTGCAGGCGCCACACATCGCCAGCATCTGGCGGGAGGTGATGTCCGCCTGCCGCGCCCTGGAGGCGCCCCAGCGTGTCGCCTACCTGGGACCTGCCGGCACCTTCACCGAACAGGCTGCGCTCAAGTTCTTCGGCACGAGCATCGCCCACGTGCCCTGCGGCAGCTTCGACGAGGTGTTTCATGCGGTCGCTGCCGGCGGCGCAGACTTCGGCGTCGTGGCGGTGGAAAACAGCACCGAGGGCGTGGTCACCCGCTCGCTCGACCTGCTCCTGCAGTCGCCGCTGCACATCGTGGGCGAGACCAGCCTGCTGGTGCGCCACCACCTGCTGCGGCAAAGCGATTCGCTCGAAGGCATCGAGGCGGTCCTGGCCCACCCCCAGGCGCTCGCGCAGTGCCAGGGCTGGCTGACCAAGCACCTGCCCCACGCCGAGCGCCGCGCGGTTTCGAGCAATGCCGAGGGCGCGCGCCTGGCCGCGACGAATCCGGCATGGGCCGGCATCGCCAGCGAGCGCGCGGCCAGCCATTTCGGCCTGCACCTGGCGGCCCAGTCCATCCAGGACGACGCCTTCAACCGCACCCGCTTTGCCATCGTCTGCCTGCCGCAGACGCTGCAAGCGCCCGAGGCCTCGGGCAAGGACTGCGTGAGCCTGGTGGTCTCCGTCCCGAACAAGCCCGGCGCGGTCCATGACCTGCTGATGCCGCTCAAGCAGCACGGCGTCTCCATGACCCGGTTCGAATCCCGCCCGGCCCGCTCTGGCCAGTGGGAGTACTTCTTCTTCATCGACCTGCAGGGCCACCCCTCTCAGCCCAACGTGGCGGCGGCGCTGGCCGACCTGCAGACCCTGTGCGCCTTCTACAAGGTGCTGGGCACCTACCCGGTCGCGGACTGAGGGCGCAAGCCCCCGGCACGCGGCACGCCCCTCGGACAGGCGCCCCACCATGTTCAACCAGCTTGGCCTCATCGGCTGCGGCCTCATGGGCGGGTCCTTCGCCCTTGCGCTCAAGCGCGCGGGCATGGTGCGGCACGTGGTCGGCTACAGCAAGTCGCCCTCCACCACCGAGCGCGCCCGCCAGTTGGGGGTGATCGACAGCGAAGCCTCCTCGGCGCTGCAAGCTGTTGCCGGCTCCGACATCGTGCTGCTGGCCGTGCCGGTGGCAGCCACTGAGGCCACGCTCAAGGCCATCCGCCACCTGGTAACCCGTGACGTGCTGGTGATGGACGTCGGTTCGACCAAGCGCGACGTGGTCGACGCCGCCCGCCTGGCGCTCAAGGACGCGGTGGGCTCCTTCGTCCCCTGCCACCCGATGGCCGGCAAGGAGTCCTCCGGCATCGACCATGCCGACCCCGACCTGTACCGGGGCCGCCAGGTGATCATCACGCCGATCGAGCGCACGCTGGTCGCCCAGCTCAAACGCGCGCAGCAGGCCTGGGAGGCGGTGGGTGGCGTCGTCCTCAAGATGTCGCCCGACGCCCATGACGCCGCGGTCGCTGCCGTGAGCCACCTGCCCCACCTGCTGGCCTTCGCCTTCATCCACGGCATCGCCGCGCAATCGCAGGGGGAGGACTTCCTCGCCCTGGGCGGCCCGGGGTTCCGCGACTTCACCCGCATCGCGGCGAGCGATCCGCATATGTGGCGCGACGTCCTGCTGGCCAACAAGGCTGAAGTCCTCGCCCAGTCCCGCCATTTCCGCGAAAGCCTCGCCGCGCTGGAGAAGATCATCGAGGCCGGCGACGGCCCCGCCCTGGAGGCCCAGATCCGCCAGGCCCGCGACCTGCGCCAACCCTGGCGCATGGGCGGAAACTGAGTCCATGTACGCCACCGAATTCCTCGATCTCCCGCCGCTGGCGAGCGCCGCCGGCACCGTCGTCCTTCCCGGCTCCAAGAGCATCTCCAACCGCGTGCTGCTGCTCGCGGCGATGAGCGAAGGCACCACCGCCATCCACGACCTGCTCGACTCCGACGACACCCGGGTGATGCTGGTCGCCCTGGAAAAACTGGGCTGCACCCTGCGCCGCGAAGGGGCCGTGCTGCACCTGACCGGCCTGGGCGGCAAGCTGCCGGCAGCGGCCGCGCCCCTGCCCCTTTTCCTGGGCAATGCCGGTACCGCCATGCGGCCGCTCGCGGCGGCCCTTTCGGTGCTGGGCGGCAACTTCGAGCTCTCTGGCGTGCCCCGCATGCACGAGCGCCCGATCGGCGACCTGGTCGACGCCCTGCGTGCGCTCGGCTGCGACATCGGCTACCTTGGCAACGAGGGCTACCCCCCGCTTCGCATCGGCCAGCCGACGCTGCGACTGGACGCCCCCATCCCGGTGCGGGGCGACGTCTCGAGCCAGTTCCTCACCGCGCTCCTGATGGCGCTGCCCCTGGTCGCGGCCCGCGACGTGGTGATCGAGGTGCAAGGCGAGCTGATCTCCAAGCCCTACATCGAGATCACCCTGAACATGCTGGCCCAGTTCGGTGTCGCGGTGCGCCGCGAGGGCTGGCAGCGCTTCACCATCCCGGCCGGCAGCCGCCTGCGCTCGCCGGGCGTGGTGCATGTGGAGGCCGATGCCTCGTCGGCCAGCTATTTCGTCGCCCTGGGCGCCATCGCCGCACCCGGCCAGCCGGTGCGCATCGAAGGCCTGGGCCGCGCCTCCATCCAGGGCGACATCCGCTTCCTGGAAGCTGCCGAGGCCATGGGCGCCCAAGTGTCCAGCGGCCCCAACTGGATCGAAGTGCGCCGCGGTGTCTGGCCGCTCAAGGCCATCGATCTGGACTGCAACCACATCCCCGACGCCGCCATGACCCTGGCGGTGATGGCGCTCTACGCCGACGGCCCGACCCGCCTCACCAACATCGCCAGCTGGCGGGTGAAGGAGACCGACCGTATCGCCGCTATGGCCTGCGAGCTGCGCAAGCTCGGTGCGCGGGTGGAGGAAGGCGCGGACTTCATCCGCATCGAGCCGCCGGCCGCCGCCGGGTGGCAGGCCGGCCGCATCCATACCTACGACGATCACCGGGTCGCCATGTGCTTCTCGCTGGCGGCATTCAATCCGGCAGGTCTTCCGGTGCGGATCGAAGACCCCCAATGCGTGGCCAAGACCTTCCCGGACTACTTCGAGACCCTGTTCGAGGTCGCGCAGCCCGCGGAGGGATCGGTTCCGGTGATTTGCGTCGACGGTCCGACCGCTTCGGGCAAGGGCACTCTGGCCTCCCAGCTGGCGCAGCGCCTGGGCTACCAGTACCTGGACTCGGGCGCCCTGTACCGGGTCACCGCCCTCGCCGCCCGCCGCGCCGGACTGGACCTGATCCCTGAGCAGGAGCCGGCCATTGCAGCCCTGGCCGCCCGCCTGCCGGTACGCTTTGAAGGTGAGCGGGTACTCTTGGCGGAGGCCGATATTTCCGCAGAGATCCGCACCGAGGAAGCCGGCATGGACGCCTCCCGCGTCTCCGCACTGCCCGCGGTCCGCCAGGCCCTGTTCGAACTCCAGCGGGCCTTCCAGACCCTTCCCGGCCTGGTGGCCGACGGCCGTGACATGGGCACGGTGATCTTCCCCGCCGCCCCCCTGAAGGTCTATCTCACGGCCAGCGCCGCCCAGCGCGCCGAACGCCGCCATAAGCAATTGATTTCAAAGGGAATTTCGGCTAATATCGACACCCTTCGCGCCGACTTGGAGGCGCGCGACCTGCGGGACACCTCCCGCCCGGTGGCGCCCCTCAAGCCAGCGCAAGACGCCCTGCTTCTGGACAACTCCTCGCTGACCGTCGACGCGTCGATCAGCCGGGTACTCCAGTGGTGGAGCGAACGGCAGCCCTTCGGGGCAGCCTGACCTGGTCCACACCATCCCCGCCGCGCGCCAGCGCACCGGTGGTGTGGTTCATCAACGCAACCGCGGCCTTGCCGCACAAACCGCCGTCCCAGTCCTAGAAACATCGGCAATGGTGCCGATGGAAACCTGCGAGACGCGCAAGGAAATTCAATGTCCGAATCTTTTGCCGCCCTGTTTGAAGAATCGCTGCAACGCGCCGAAATGCGCGCCGGCGAGGTGATCACCGCCGAAGTCGTTCGCATCGAGCACAACTTCGTCGTCGTCAACGCAGGCCTCAAGTCCGAAGCCTACGTCCCCGTCGACGAATTCAAGAACGACAAGGGTGAAACCGAAGTCCAGGTCGGCGACTTCGTCTCCGTCGCCATCGACGCCATCGAGAACGGCTACGGCGACACCATCCTGTCCCGCGACAAGGCCAAGCGCCTCGCCTCCTGGATGGCCCTCGAGAAGGCCCTCGAGTCCGGCGATTTCGTCACCGGCACCACCTCCGGCAAGGTCAAGGGCGGCCTGACCGTCCTGGTCAACGGCATCCGCGCCTTCCTGCCCGGTTCCCTGATCGACACCCGTCCCATCAAGGACCTGACTCCCTTCGAGAACAAGACGATGGAGTTCAAGGTCATCAAGCGGGACCGCAAGCGCAACAACGTGGTGCTGAGCCGCCGCGCCGTGGTGGAAGCCTCCATGGGCGAAGAGCGCGCCAAGCTGATGGAAACCCTGAAAGAAGGCGCCATCGTCACCGGCGTGGTCAAGAACATCACCGAGTACGGTGCCTTCCTGGACCTGGGTGGCATCGACGGCCTGCTGCACATCACCGACATGGCTTGGCGCCGTGTGCGTCACCCTTCCGACGTGGTCACTGCCGGACAGGAAATCACCGCCAAGATCCTCAAGTTCGACACCGAAAAGAACCGCGTGTCCCTGGGCCTCAAGCAGATGGGCGACGACCC
>JACCDT010504216.1_pt1 | contig 16805 bp, 33 predicted proteins | sample 7446291 | NCBI WGS metagenome assembly JACCDT01 (sample SAMN15323446, study PRJNA562643) | freshwater metagenome | isolation source: river surface water | place: USA:Blue River Watershed | collected 2017-08-17 | reverse complement strand
CACCCACGCCTGATTTGACCGCAAATCTTTTAAGGCACTGATCCCCTCTATTTGGGATGCCACGTTTAGCGTTGGCCACGGCAGTCAATAGCTTCTTCTGCCATTCGAGTGGCGTCTGCCTTAATACATCTTCAATGAACTGCGTCGGGTTGTGTCTCCACGCTATCATCAGGTTCGGGAGATCCTTCTCCATTTCCTCCAACACTTCTTTGACTGGTCTCATCTCCTATCTCCTTCACATCAATAATATTCCACGCCTCTCTTACCCGAGAATCCACACTAACCTGCACCGCCTGGACTGATTTCCCATATGCTCTATCTGTAAGTTCCTTCGCCACAATAGCAATAGCGCGGATGTCTTCTGACTGCTTAGCCAGTTCGTACATGCGCTGCACCAAGTCTGGAGCAGCCAAGCGGCAGAACTCGGAGAACGATTCCGCATCCATGCCTTTGGGTTTGATGATGGGTGTGGGGGCTGGCGGTTGAACAGGTATAGCAACAGGATTAGCCAACCTTAACTCGAAAATATCCCTCTTGACTTCTTTCCCATCTATATAAAATGCCTTCTTGGGACGACCACCAGTTGGGATGTCCACAATTAAAAACCCCGGCGGGAGCTCTACCTTAGTTTCTCCTGTATCTGTTTCCACGCATCTTCTCCATCTTTTGCTTTGACTACATAAATCCTAATACCGCGTTCCTTCATGGCCTTGTGAACTTTCTTCTGATCCACGCTCACCACACCCTTAAGCGTCTTGAGCTCCACGTATACCACCTCTCTGTCCAATATAAAGCATAGATCCGGCCATCCTTTCCGCGCCCCAGCGACTTTGGCCTTGGCCCCCATCCTAGAAGACCGCACCAATCCAAGGGGATCGCCGTGGAGTAGGTAACCAGCCCGAAGTGCTTGGGTAACCACGTAACATTGGATGTCGTGCTCGGAGGGTGGCCTAACCCGTGGCCTAATACCTACCTTCCTACTTCTTATCATTCTCGATAATCCTCTGGACCGTACCATGGGATAATCCAGTTAGGGTCATGATGGCGGTTATGGGGGTGCCAGAGTGGCGGAGGGTGAGAACCTGTAACTTTTGCTCTGGCGTGTAAGATTTAGGGCGGGGCATCTAAAAGGGGACCCATGGTTTTTGGTTGGGGCGGGGCATAATGGAGAGAGTGTAGCATAAAGGAGATACCGGTACAAGGGGATAGTGCGTACCGGTATAAGTGTTTTTTGCAATATATGTATAGGCGGTGAGATATATGACACCCATGCCGGGTATTGGGGGGCATACCCCTCTCTATATTTCTATTGGATACTTTTTATGTAGACACCGCTTCGCGGTGACATATATATTATTATAGCAATGCATAAATTATTCATTAATCATAATAACACAGTATAAATATGATTATATACCTTAGCATTATTCGCCTTATATTTGAACACAAAGGCAGTATTATCAAAAATGGATACAGTATTATCAAAAATGAGAGGAGTATTATTATAAGTCGCGGGAGTATTATTATATTCGAATATATACCTATTTGAATAAAATATACAGATAATTTCATAATGTATTATAAATCGAGTATATATGGTACGTTTCATACATAATCATACAAATACATATTAAAAAACTGTTAACTATTGTAATATAATTTCAATTTAAGGCCCTTGTTATGTATATTCGAGTAATGCGTTTTAATCTGAACTTTTATCGCATATTACTCGATAAAAGTCTGCATCAACTAAACTGTGCAAGCTGTTGTTTTTATTAATGGGTATTTATGATAATCGCGAATTATGAAAATATTTCGTTATAAGCGCTGTGCGTCTTTTTTTGACCGTTCTTAGGCTTGTTATCCTGTATCTTGGGAAAAAAAAAAAAAAAAATTACCAACTATATAATAACTTAAATTAAATTGGAAAATAAAAATCCCCCTTTTCCTTTACTTTCAATCCCTTACACTATTTTTCCCATCTGAACTTTTACAATTATCTCGTCAAAATAACCCCCTCAAATGCGTGTTTTGAATTTGAATAATCATTCAATATCTTCGATTTGATATAAATTGATTTGTTCTGATCCGATGAAAATATTATAGCAATAACAAAGCAATAATATTGCGTGCAATCTTTATTGACACAAGAGATCAAAATGCAATAAAATGAATCATAAGGTAATAGTGCCTTACAACAAAGAGAGTAAATCATGCATTATATATTTATATACGAACAATACCGCGACAAGGGATTGACACACAACCAGGCACGGTTAAATACTTTGGATGATGCTGAATGTGCAGGGATAAGCGCAGCGCAACGTATCCGCTTATCCTATTACATTAACAAATTGAAAGGGGTTTAATTATGAAACGTATTAAAAGAGAAGGTATGTTTAATTACTACAATATCGACGGTAAAATTATTGCTATTGCATCCTGCTTATCGTCAATGCTCTATCATAAACCTGGTTATTATATCGCAACTTATAATGGGATTGATTATAGTCATCCAATCTTAAAACAACGGTTTTCATCACCACAACGTGCCGCTATTGCAGCTGCCAAACATTGCAAAGGGATACAAAATGTTTAAACCTATCATCCACAATCTGCAACCAGGTGAACTTGGTTATGCAGAATGCCAGTTATATAATAACCTGATAACCAATAAACCTAAAGGACCCGGCACACTTGTAACCAAAATAAGCAATGAACGTGCATGGAAAGAATTATGTAATCAAGCATTAGAAAAAGTTAAATTAACCTTGAAAGGAATCTAATCATGAAAATGAAAGAGTTTAAAAATGGCGCATATGTCACCCTTGAAAGCAAGCAAGGTCATGACGTACCTTATGTCGTTAAAATGTATACGCCCAATGGCAGCTTGGCAGATAAAATTCGCCTTGATGATTATCGCTCGGCCCTTGGTTATTTCAAATCGTTTAGCCTAATCGCGAAAGGAATCTAATCATGCAAAAATATACAACAGTTTATCTTAAAAAACTTGTTTCAGATATCAATTTTAAACGCGGATACGGTCGTAATCCTGTTTATTCAACAATAGGTGCTATTGATCTTGATTGGGCCTATGGTGGCGTTAAAGTGATTGAATACATATCTAATAACAAGGCAAAACAAGAATTGTCTAGCCATGGATACGGCACAAAAAAAGAGGCCGGATTATTTTTAGAGGGTATGAATCATGACTAAAGATCAAATATACGCCACTTTATGCCGCGAGGGTTGGTACGCGCATGAAAAAGGCGAGTCTGTTATAGGCGCGCTCAATGCTTATTCTCGCCAATTAAAAATCATTCCCTCGCCCGAATTATTTTCGATGGTGATGGATTATATACAAGATCGAAAAATGACACTTTATAAATTAGGAAAAATATAACATGACCATCCTTGACCAAAACGACACATTTACACTCGCGCTTGACAATATCAAACGCGGCGAATGGTGGCTAGAATTGATCGATCGTGCAAGCGGCAAGGTTAAAATACTAGTCGCGGCGAATAAAGACAAGTTCAACGGAGTAAAGTTATCCCATGCAATCCGTTGGACTGAAAGACTGGAATGGGTGCCAATGTATAAGAAAGGAATAATGTAATCATGGTTTACTATTTTTCATATAAAACAAACAAATATTCAATGGATTTATATCAATCTGGCTTTTTTATGAGAAAAGATGAATGCGAAAAAGCAAGGGTCAGATTGAAAGATGCAGGGTTTTTTGTAACAGCGATTCACGAAAAAGGGGAATAAATAATCCCCCCGCGTGGTGGCCATGTGCTTTATTGGTCACCTAGCGGCGCGATTATGCGTCGATAACAAGAGAGGATATAATGCCCCCAATAACCACTAATCACTCCATATTCCCCCTTGCACAATGGCACAGGGGACATTATCGGGGCGTCGTGCAAGTTAAGGTCATGGATCAAGTGATCTGGAATGAGTACTTACCCCGCGCCTATAGCAAGGATGACGCGTTTAAAGATGCAGTTAATTTTATTAAAAAAAGGATGAATGGATTATGAAAAACACACTCCTCTTATGCCTTGGCGCGTTTGTCATAGGCGTATTGTTTACCGTGGGCTTGAATTCCACGGGGAACGTGATTAAGGTCGATGTCGTGGCCCCTGCTGGGTACACAACGGGGCAAATGGAACAAATGGGCGCATTACTGGAAGGGATAAGGAAATGAAAGAGATTGTATTTTTAATGATTGCGGTATCAGTTACCGCATGGTTCACGCACATCTTCACGTGCTTTGCAGAAGGCTGGTGGGGATTCCTGATTGCCGGTGCTATTATGCCACCTATTGGCGTATTCCATGGTATTTATTTATGGTTTTAACGGGGGATGAAATGAAAAACTTTAACACCGAACGAATTGAAATCGCTTTAATCATATCAGGCGTATTCTTAGGCACGTACTTATTCCTTATGGGTTGCGCGAGTATTTGGGAGGCGTTGAAATTATGTTTATGATTGATCTTGACAAAGAAAATATTGACCAAATCGGTCGGCATCTTAGGAAAAACAATATAAACGATGATGAAATAATTCATGTACATCGGTCTGGTGTACCTTGTTTTTTAGATGTAACCGCAAAAGTATGGAAAGGATTGTCCATAAGTGAAACACAGAAATCTGGGCCACGTTTTGTAAAATATGTCCCAATGCCTGATTTATGGGGGGATAAATAATGTTTCTAAGCACCAACGACAACACCGCCAATTGGTTTAAAGTATTCTGCGCGGCCCATGTACTGGCACCTAACCACGTATGCAATCCAGCACGATTTGATGACCTGATTCGGTCGAATGACAACAAAAAGCCGATTCGGGTATGGGCGTCACCTATAGTTTACCAATGCGCGACGACCTTTGACGGGGTGGCGTGTTCATATATCTCAACGAGGCCGTTATGAAAGGAGAATAAAATGTTTGATAAAGTAAGACAATGGGGCCGCGACAAAGGCATCATATTTGCGGGGAATGAGAAAAACCAAGCCCTTAAGACCATGGAAGAACTCGGCGAATTATCTGGGGCATTGCTCAAAGGCAAAGACGCCGAAATTAGAGACGCATACGGGGATATTCTCGTTACCGTTATTGTCGGCGCGGCATGCTTAAATATTAACGCGGAGGATTGCCTTGCGGAAGCATATGAAGTAATATCAAAACGCACTGGTAAAACAGTCGATGGGGCTTTTATTAAAGAATAAAGTTTACAGGTGGGCGGCGCTCGACAGCAAAGTGATCGGCTGATGTTATAGGATCAAGCTGCGGTTCTGGTACGTAGGAGCGTGGCCCTGATGGATGATATAGCATGGCCTGTTGATTTTTGACGTGTTATATAATAGAGAGCCAATAGCCGCCGTAAAAGGATTGTTGGCAATCAGGGCAAATCCAGATATTCTATTCTCGCGAGGTCCTCCATGTTCGATATAAATCTAGACGACTACAAACCAGAAGCCACGCAAGACCCTATCTGGGCAATGCACGAGGCAATCAAAGACACGGGCCTAAAGCCACCTATATTCCTCCAGCCCAACGTTATCAATCGGTTCCAAGACAAAGAGGACAAAGCCGGAAAGTTATCCGGTTGGTGCTGGTACACCTCTTTCGATGGGGACTACGGAAAGATATTCGTAGCCAAATTCGGCACGTGGCGCAACTCCGAAGTGGTTCACACGTGGTGTTCCCACAAGACATCATCCCTATCACGCGACGAGATGCGTCAACTATCCGAGCAAATGGCGGCATCCGAGGAAGCCGCCAAGAAAGCACGTGAGAAGAAGCAAATCGAAGCCCAGGCAGAGGTTAAGAAAACTATTCTATCTATTGGCGATAGCGATGGAAGCCACCCATATTTACTCCGTAAAGGCGTGAAGGCATACAAAAATGTCAAATCCCAAGGAGAAGATATACTTATCCCCATATACATTGAGGGGGATATGTGGTCATACCAACGTATTTCCCCGAATGGGTCCAAGAAATTCAAAACAGGCGGGAAGATCAAAGGAGGGTACTTCACCATAGATGGCGATGAAACGATTGTTATCTGTGAAGGGTACGCGACGGGGGCATCTATCCGAGAAGCTACGGGCCACACGGTCATTGTCGCTTTCAACGCTGGAAACCTGTATGACGTGGCCATGTACTGGAAGGGTAAGGCCACAGGTGAGATCATAATCGCTGGGGACGATGACCGCTTCAACGAGGTGAATGTCGGCAAGCAGAAAGCCAACGCCGCCGCTACCGCCATTGGTTGCCGGGTTGTATTCCCCACATTTAAAGAGGACGATAAAGGTACTGATTTCAATGATATGGATCAGTCTTTGGTTAAAAAAATATTCAAAAAACAAGTCAATCAAAACCCAATCAAGAAAGATGAAGTTCAAAATGCTGCTGTCCCAATGGGTGTTATCTCTGATATTTACAACTATTACCGCGCAACGGATGGTTACGATCAAGAACAATTCGCGTTGAACACCGCCCTCGCAATCGCGTCTGTTGTCTGTGGGAGGAACTTCCAGACAGATGAACGCAATTTTACATCCCTCTACTTCATGAACATCGGGAACGCTGGTACTGGTAAGGAGCACTGCAAGACGGTGATTGAGGAGATTATGCGAGTCTGTGGGCAGAAGATTGTTATGGGCGATGGATTCACCTCCGCTGGGGCCGTCTTCTCCGCCCTCATAATGAAGCCACGGTTTATATCAGTTATCGACGAGTTGGGGATGTATCTCAAAGCTGGGATGCAGAATAACGCCAATCAGGTGGAAGCTAACTCGACGATCATGCAGTGTTTTGGGCGGTGCCATTCTACCCTGCGCCCAAAAAACTATTCCGCGATGACCATGACCAAAAAGCAAAAAGAGGATATGGAATCCCGCGAGATAGAGAATCCGGCCATTACGCTTGTTGGGATCACAACACCATCAACGGTATTTGAGTGCTTATCTCACAAGGATATTCTCTCTGGATTGATCAGCCGGTTCATCATGTATGTATCCGATATGCCCATTTCAGTGCGGCGTAGGGTTCCAATACTGCCAGTGCCAGACTCGATTGTGAGCTGGATTGGCTCAATATCCACAAGATCTAAGGATAACGGGAACACGGTGGATATATCATCCCAACAGCCCATTATCGAGACAATACCGTTCTCGGAAGCCGCGAGGGATATCCACGATGAGTTTGCCATCTGGGTTGCAAAGGAACTTAATATAGCCTTAGAGCACAATCTTGAAGGCGTGGGCGTAAGGGTGAATGAGATCTCCATGCGCCTAGCCTTGATCTGCGCCTTGTCCCGAAACCCTCACACCAAGATTATTGCCGATGTGGATTCTAAGTGGGCGACAGAGTTCATGCGCGAGAAATATATCTCGACCATGAAATTGGTCAAAAAATACATGACCGCATCCACCATAGACGCAGACCTGAAAGACATGGTGCGCGAGATTGCCAAGTTTGGCCCGAGAGGGGTTAAACGTAGCGAGCTCCTCAAAAATATCCCCATATTCCGCAAGTATAAATTGCATGAATTGGAGAATATTTTGGAGACAGCTATCGAAGCTGGTATTGTAATTAAAGAGAACCTTGGGTCAGGAGGAAGGCCAGTGGTTGTCTACATAGCATCCATGTCTGAATAACACCGTTGCATGAAAGCCCCTGCGAACGCTACGCAGAGGGCTTCCCATTCATCTTTGGTGTATGTGGCGAGATCAGTCTTTTTGAGTACAATCTCAATAAATTGGCCGACTTCTTCACCCGCATCGAGCGCAGCTTTTTTCTCGGCCTTGGTCAACCCCATCATCTTAAATGCAGGTTCTTCTCTGTGGCATACGCTTCCAAATCACTCTTGCGATACCGGACAGCACGCTCCCCAACGACAATCCACTTTGGGCCAATTGGCTTTGGGACGTCGTACTTGGAACGTGTAATTGTCTTGGTTTTCCAGTTACGAATCGTGTGGGGGCTAACACCCAGAAATTCAGCGGCTTCTTCTGATGTAAATAATTCTTTGTCCATGGGAACTCCTTGTTATAAGAATAGATTAACAAATAACAAAAATGATGTCAATAGATAAAAAGTGGTTGACATGGATTAAATCATGTGAAAAGATACAAGAATAGAAGGGAGAATAGAAATGAAATCACCACTAGATATTATAAGCAAATTAAGAGAAAAGAAAGAAGAATTGGAGGCAATCAAACGAGAAGTATCCGCACTAGAATCAGAGTTGTATATCGCAACAAAAGATGACATCAATAACGCGTACAAAGAAAAGGGCAATGCTTACGGCGTTGTCCACGTTGGGGAGCTGATAGTGAATATACCCAAGAAAGTGACGTGGGACCAGAAGCGTCTTGCGGAACTGTACAAGGGTATTTCGCTATCAAACGAAAACCCATCCGATTACATCAAAGTGACATACGATGTGAGCGAAACCAAATATAACGCCTGGCCAGAAGCTATACGTTCGACATTTGATGAAGCGCGGACGGTAGAGCCAGGGAAAGTAACAATTAAAGTAGGAGATGAATGATGGCATTATCATTAGAAACAAAACGAATTAATCCGCCACGGATCCTTATTTACGGGACAGAAGGCGTTGGGAAGACAAGTTTTGGGTCGCTTGCGCCAAATCCTGTGTTTATCCAAACGGAGCGTGGGCTTTCTGGTATTCAGAATGTCGCATCTTTCCCGTTGGCGAAATCATTCCAAGATGTATTAAAGTACTTTGGAGAGCTTGCTACAGAAGATCATGATTTCCAAACAGTCGTTATTGACTCTATTGATTGGCTTGAACCGCTGATTTGGGATCAAGTATGCGAGGAGTGGAGCCGAAAACTTTGGTATCGTTACAACGGACATAAGGAGAACTTTGATAAAGAGAAAAAAGTCGATAACATTGAAGATGTCGGCGGCGGGTTTGGTAAGGGATATATGGCTGCCCTTGATTTGTGGCAACAGTATTTCGACGCTTTGGATTATCTAAATGAGCATAAGCAAATGATTATTATCCAAATTGCACACGCTCAAATTAAACGATATGAGAACCCGGAGACATCGGCTTATGACCGATACAGCATTAAATTGCAAGATGGTAAAAGCTGTTCTGCCGCTGCCAAAATGATTGAATACAATGATATGATTCTTTTTGCTAATTATCGCGTCCACGTTAAAGTTGACGATAAGAGCTTTAATAAAGAACGTAAACGCGCAATAGGAGGAGATGAGCGTGTAATATACACCGAAGAACGCGCATCTTTCCGTGCTAAAAACAGATACTCATTACCACCGGAAATTGAGTTTACTAAAGATGGTTCCTATTGGGCAACCATCGCAGAATACGTCCCATATTTCGGTAAGATGATGGGTAACTAAGTTTTATTAACCAACTAAAGGAGAAAGAAAATGATTGACTTTGATATTGATGACGTACAAACGACTGCTGCTTCAACGCCGCAACGTGAACGCTTGCCAGATGGCGAGTATCTCGTTGTTATCGCAGAAGCTGATAAGGATTATGTGACGCCTAAGAAGGGGGAGCCTGGCCTGAATATGACTTACAGCGTCCAGACTGGGCCCCATGAAGGCAAGGATATTACAGAGTTCTTGATGTATAAGAACATTGAGGTAGTAAAATCCAAAGTGGCGCAGATCGCTGTCGCCGCTGGGTTGACTGGTAAGTTCTCGTCAAATGATGTGCCTAAACTTATTGGGAAACGCATGATTGTTATTCTCAAAACAAAAGGCGAATACCAGAATGTGGTGAAATATGTGTCTGCTACTGGTGGGTTCACAGCCCCCCAAGCCGAAGCTGCACCCGCTGCTGGTACGCCACCTTGGGCGCGTAAATGAAAACCCTAGCGGACATTATAGACGGCGATCCACTCGTGCGTCTAATAGATCAAGTAATCTTGGAGGAGCACGCAAGTGAACCTCCAAGACACTACCTCGGCGCGTCCTCAATTGGAGAGGAATGCAGCCGAAAACTTTGGTACAGATATAACGGACATAAGGAGAACTTTGATGCTGAAACACTTAGGAGGTTTTCTGATGGGCATGATACGGAAGCCAAAATCATCAGATGGCTTGAACGTTGCCCAGGAATTGAACTCTATACGAGAGGAAATGAAGGTACTCAAATCGGGTTTAGTAATTACGATGGAAGGTTTAAAGGCCATTATGACGGTATTGGAAGAGGATTTCCGCAAGCTCCAAAAACATGGCACATTGTCGAAATCAAATGCGTCGGCGAAAAAGCCTTCAAAGAACTTGAAAAGCTCAAAGCCCAAAACGAAAAAACAGCAATAGAACTTTGGAAGACAGAGTACTCGGACCAGGTTCAAATATATATGCACATGGAAAAACTTACTAGGTCAATACATATAGTTTCCACACCTGGGGCGCGGAATTTAATAAGCGTAAGATCTGAATATAATAAAGATAGGGCAGAAGTTTTATTAATGAAAGCAAAAAGAATTATAGATTCTAAAGTTCCATTAGAAAAAATTGGCGGAAGGGATTTTTGGAAATGTAAAATGTGCTCTTTTAGAAAGATTTGTCATGAATAATTATGGAATAGGGCCAGGAGTTCTTTCTTTAGAAGAACTTGTGGAAGAAAATAAAAAACAACGAGAAATGTTGATACAAATGGCAGAGCGTATGTGCTCGCCTCCAATAACAGAAACTCAACTACATTTATGGCAAGCTATTGGAATATTGAACACCATCCCAAAGAGAAGCCGGTATTATAAACACGCTCAAAAAGCCGTAGAGGTTATCCTAAATGCAACTCCGCCCGTATCAAGAAACAGCAGTATCTTCGACGCTTGAGTATTATGCATCTGGGAACGAGATGGGATGTATCTCAATTCCAACTGGCTGCGGCAAGAGCTTTATCCAAGCTGAACTTATACGCCGTATCCTAATGGAATACCCTCATGTACGTATTTTATCTCTTTGCCACTCGAAAGAATTGGTTAAACAAAACCACGACGAAGTGCTGTCACTTTGGCCAGCATGCCCTACTGGCATATATTCTGCTGGATTAAAGAGACGCGATACATCCCAAGTTCTATTTGCTGGTATTCAGTCAGTCCATTCTAAGCACTTAGAGATAGGCTACCGCGATCTTTGCATAATAGATGAGTGCCACGCTATAAGTGGAAAGAACTCTGACACGATGTACCACAATCTGTTCAAGGATTTGAAAGCCATCAATCCGCATATGCAGATATTTGGCATGTCGGCCACCACCTACAGGCTGGACAGCGGGAACCTTGTGCCAAATGTATTCAAGAAAATCATATACGAATACAACATTATTGACGCCATCAAAGAAGGGTACCTTTGTGAGATTATATCCGCGCCCACCAAGACATATCTAGATACAAGTGGCGTTAAGATTGTGGGCAAGGAATACGCGCCAGGAGAACTGGAGCGCGCTGTGGATAAGGAACACCTAACAAGGGCTTGTATCGATGAGGTTATTAAGAACAGCGAAGGCCGTAAGTCATGGCTTGGCTTCGCCGCAGGGACGTTGCACGCAGAGCACATCAACGATATTCTGAATGAACGCGGTATTGACTCTAGGTTCATCACAGACAAAACGCCCAGCTTTGATCGGGATGATTGGATAAACCAGCATAAGTCAGGCCAACTTAAATGCTTGGTCAACAACGCGATCCTCACGACTGGATACAATAACCCAAGATTAGATTTGCTATTTTGTATGAGGCCAACGCAGTCTAAGGGGCTGTGGGTACAAATCTGTGGGAGAACCACGAGGCTTTTCCCTGGAAAGCAAAATGCACTGCTTCTAGACTTCGGCGGCAACCTAGATCGTCACGGACCCATAGATAAGATTACAGGTGATGACAAGAAACCAGGCAGAGGTGGGGACGCCCCAAAGAAACAATGCCCACAATGCTTTGAAGCTGTATTCGCGTCATCTAGATATTGCCCATCATGTGGGTTTGAATTTGATATGGAGCGCGGGTTAAATATTGAAGCTCAAGCTAGTACAGCGGCAGTTCTATCAATCCAATTGGATAAGGAACAGAAGAAGGTGGAGCAGCGCAATGCCAAAACATTAGATGATTTAATTAAGCTGGGCCGGGCGAGAGGGTACAAGAACCCGCTCTATTGGGCAGAGTGTATTATGAAAGCTAGAAAGAAATAAAATTACACAACAAATACATTGACACTCTATTTAATCTGATTTAGTGTGTTTATATAAGGAGAAACAAAATGAACATCTCAACAATGCTACTAGGACACATGGCCCGCGCGGATGAAGATAAACTGAATGATATGCGCCAGGTATGCCAAAAGATTATGGCTGTAACAGAAGGCTATGATGAATTTGTTTTGCTGTACGATGAAGCACAAGAGCAAGTCCGCGCAATAGATTGTCTTATTTCTGATATCCGCCGTGAAGATGCTATTGCAGAAAGCAACGCGAAATATAGAGAGGACCGACCAAATGCCTGAGTTAATAAAAACGCCTGGATATTCAAACATCAAAAAGGGGAAACGAAATGAAAACATTTACAGTTTATAGACCAAATGTTCCGACTGATACGCACGATGAAAACCAAAGGAACTCGCCGGACGATCCGCAGTTTGAAGGTGTTATTTTTTCCGACGGAAAAGTGGCAATTCGTTGGTTAACAGCTAAACGATCCGTTTCTGTTTGGGATTGCGTTCAAGATGCTTTTGATATTCATGGACACGCAGAATACGGCACTTGGATTAAGTGGAGCGATAATACAGAACAACAATATATTGGGCTTGGCGTATTTGTGGATAGATAAAAATGATAAAAGAAAACATCGAAAAAGCAAATTTAATTGGAGCATTGCTTGTTCTTAAAGGGACCCTGTTACAATGCGCCATATTAATGGATCAATTTAGCGATCAGCACGCCGCTGAATTACGTGGTGCGGCAGATATGGCGCAAACATGGATTGACGGATTAGATGAAGAAATTTGGAGTGATTAAAATGACGCTTGACGAATTGAAACGGGAATTGTGCGGCGATAACGACCGTGCATACGAGCAAGCAATCATGGCCAGTACCATGGCCAGTACCATTGATTTACTCTACACCAAAGGACTGCTCCACGTTTGGAATTACGACATGGATGGTGCGCCGAAGGATGGGACGTATGTTTTAACTTTATCTGATTGGGGTGCGAATGAGGCGTTTTGGAACGGCTATACATGGATTACTGCTATCCAATCTGGTTCAGATGAATACGCACCGTTGTGTTGCAAACCAACCGCATGGATGCCTTTACCTTCTGCCGATGGAGGTGAGTGATGACAGACCCAATCGTTGACGCTGTGTGCGCTAAACTACAAGCCCGCAGTGCTGTTGGGTTAAAGAAATACGGCACGACGTTAGCGGATAATCCGGCCACAGTTAAAGAGAAGCTTGTTCACATCCAAGAAGAGTTGATGGATGGGGCTAATTATGTTGAATGGTTATTGCAGGAGAAAGAAATGCCAACACCAATGACGATTGAGATGGAAGTAACAAAAACCCCAGAAAACGTTACTTGTGTCCCTGCAAGTAAAATAGATGATAGTCCGATTGAAGCATTACAAATGGTCTGCAATGCGTTTAAAGAATTAAAGATATACGGCATTGATTCACTTATAGAGAAAATCCGCGCCGCCCTGCAATCGCCACGGGTTCCGGTGATTGATGTAGGAGTAATGGCTATGATTGAAACAGCAAATGAAAATCCTAGCGCATTTTCACATGACGCACTGGCTGGAATTATAGCCCGGGCATACGCCGAATTACAGAAGGGAAATTAAAATGGATAATATAATTGAACTACCAGTTTCACATGACTGTAATCAAGTAGATGATAATATCGTTTCAAAAGAAGACGATGATATTTTGAAAAAATGGGTAATGATTGGACACCACTTCTTTAGTGATAATGTTGGCGAAATTGTTATACCTGTTGAATGTTGCTCTATAACTATAAAGACAGGTTGCGACAACGATTTAATAATTCTTCAATCCCCACATGATGGGTTACAGGACGAGATAAATCTTGGACAGACTATTGATAGGACTGACGCATACCGCCTTGCCGGGATTTTAATAGCATGGGCAAGTGCAAAACACTTACATGCCGAATTACAAAAGGGGGTTTGAGATGTACTGGCGCACTTCAAAAATAGACGTAAATAACGAAAAGTTGCCGGATGATTTAGTTGTTCCGGAACTTTATCTTTCAACGGATGACTACGCACCAATGATAAAATTTGATCTTGAAGATAGTTGTTACCCGTGGTGTGTTATGCGCCCTTTTGGATTAAAGTACGGTAGTGAATTTGTTAATCGTTTTCAGAGCTTTAAAGAGGCGTATGATTTTTTAAGCGACTTGTTAGAAAAGGAAACTGGGACATGACGGAAGAAAAAAAGCCAGACGATGCAGAATTTGAACGTGCTCTTTCGTTTTTTCTGGGGTCATGCGAGGCCCAAGAAGTTGATATGTGGGACAGATTTGATGTTATAAAATCTTATGCCTACGGTTATAAAAAATTATATTGGGATTTGCTTGCAAGCTGGGCAGATTTAAAAGTTGAACACGGCGTACTTATGGAACGCGCCCAGCCAAAATATAAACGGGTGGATTTGGATGAAGATAAATGTTCCGTGAAATTATTTTCTAACTATGGGTCGAATTACTCAAGAGGCTACAATCAAGCCATCGACGACATCAAATCCAAATACGGCGATCTTTACACAATTGAAAGGGAATAAAAATGAACACGCAGGAATCAATTAAAATACTCGACCAATTAATGCGATCAGAAGAGCTACATTACGATACTGAGGCAACAGACGCATTGCACCACGCCATCGAAAACATGAAGCGGGGTGTGCCGGAAGGTTGGCAGCTTGTCCCGAAAGATCCGACATTAGAAATGAAGATCGTTGGACGAACAACGCATTGGAAAGCAGTCGAAATATACAAAGAAATGCTATCCGCCGCACCCGAACCACCACAAGAAAGGAAGGATTGATATGTTTACAAATTTATTAAAGGCCGCAGTCGGAACAGTTTTATTACCCGTCGATATTATTAGGGATACCATAACTCTCGGTTGGGTTATTACAGACGATGAGAGTGCAATAGCAAATAGACTAAAAGATATATGCAATAACCTAGATGAGGCTACAAAATGACCCACACAAAAAAGGAATATCAGGCGGCTTTGGATTTATTTAATCACGCTATAAAAGTTTATGATTACGAACCTGACATAGAAGCTGTTCTGACATTGAATAATTGCGAAATTATCCGTTCCGCCCTGCAACTCGCCATTGATTTGCAACCGAAGCCGATTGATAAATTGCGGTTAAATTCATCAGGCCCTAATTGGGATTTTTCTGACCCTGTATTATTTAGAAGTGAATACAAAGAGACGGGTATAGTTAATCATGATGTTGGTCGCGTGATGATTGATAACATGTTGAACAAAGCCGAGTTACCGGATAATAAATATTTGCAATACGATCGGATAACCCACTTCTACGACATATCAGCCCTGCCGAAACCACAAGAAGGGAAGGATTGAGATGTCAATAATTTCAATTATTGCAATTTGTTTGTCGTTTTTTGTTCTGGGTATTCAGACGGCGGCTTATGCGTTTGTACCTGACAGATTTCCATTCGACCCCTATCTGTTCTTTGGGTGGGTGTTGTATATCGTTGTTGTAATTTTATTTGATGTAAGTGGAAAATGACCCAACAAAACACGATGCCGGAACTTAAACCATGCCCAATGTGCGGGGGCAAGGCAACACTATCTAAATGGGAAAGTCCTGTCGGAGTTCATGAAGAGGTCCGTTGTTTTAAGTGTGGGACATCAAACCCAATTGTAAAGTTTTGGAACACCCGCACACCTGACCACACTGATCTTTTGAAACATGCGCGACATTACTTGGATGGTGTCGCACGTATCGAAAACGGTAAAATTTATATAAGCGTTTCACATTTTGGCTTGATTGAAATTGGGGATGTGATAGAATTTTGATGTCACTCCTGCCATACCCGGTGGTTGACGCCATTTCGTAGCACTCTTGATCCGTAGTGTTGGTAAAACGGATCAGCCTTTCTTGGTGAGTGCTGGCTTAGGCCTTATAAGACACTGCGGATTGGGTTGAGCCCGGTCGGTTGTGGCCAGCACTCTCTTGGATAGGCGGCGTGGATGGACACGCAAGGTTAGAAAGCGCGCACCTGGGCGACACCCTGGCAACGAAGTGGCCCAAGCCGGTATCAAGCCCGGCCCTGTCCTTTAACCCTAGTGTGGAGGCTATGATGGAACTAAAGTCGCAGTGGAATAATAATTTCATACAACCAGAGAGACGGCAAGCTGCGGAAGCGGCTATGGACGAGTATCTTTTAGAGCATTTTGGTTCAGCATCTTCGGCGTTCAATTGTAAAGTATCGTTTAATAATACCCATAAGCAGCCAAATCATCCATGGAACATTGCAATTGTAAAAGGGATAGCTTTATCTACTCGCGGATTACCCCCATCATCCTGCACAAATAAAGGATGGGAAGTTAAATTCTTTGACAATTAACATGGAAACAAAAGACGACATCATCCATCGCTTGCAAAAAAGATTGCAGGCGGTGGAGTTAAGTTATTACGACCTTCTTGAAAATTTTGACGTTCGTGTTAAGCTAGCCTGCAAGTCAGAAATAAATAAAGCAAAGAAGCTGGAAAACCAGCT
>JACCDT010874820.1_pt1 | contig 16807 bp, 12 predicted proteins | sample 7446291 | NCBI WGS metagenome assembly JACCDT01 (sample SAMN15323446, study PRJNA562643) | freshwater metagenome | isolation source: river surface water | place: USA:Blue River Watershed | collected 2017-08-17 | reverse complement strand
TTTTGGTTTATCCAAAGGTTGCGCCACTTTACGAGCCGCTAATTCCTCTTCAGAAACTTCCCAATTAATGGTCCGATTCTCTACATCTAAGGCAATGTAGTCACCATTTTGAACCCAATTTAAAGGCCCGCCAGCCGCAGATTCTGGAGAAACGTGCAACACAACGGTACCAAAACCAGTTCCGCTCATACGTCCATCCGAAATTCTGACCATATCTTTGACACCCTTTTCTAAGAGCTTTTTGGGAATTCCCATATTACCTACCTCGGCCATACCTGGGTAACCTTTAGGTCCCACATTCTTTAATACCATGACAGAATTTTCATCTATCTCTAAGTCAGGAGAATCAATTCGCGCATGGTAATCTTCGATATTTTCAAAGACAACCGCTTTCCCTCGGTGCTTAAATAAAGCTTTAGAAGCTGCGGACGGTTTTAAAACAGCTCCATTAGGTGCTAAATTACCTCGTACGACTGCAATGCCAGAATCAGGCTTAAATGGTTCTTCAAAGGAAGATATGATATTGGGATCATATATAGGCGTATTATCAATATTTTCGCCTACCGTTTTGCCATTTACAGTCACAATCGACGTATGCAAATGTTCTTTCATTTGATTCATCAACGCCGGTAATCCTCCTGCATAATACAAATCCTCCATGAAATGCTCTCCTGAAGGCTGTATATTGGCTAAAAGCGGAATATTACGGGAGAATTCATCAAAATCATCTAATTTCAAATCTACCCCTAATCGACCAGCAATAGCTGTTAGGTGAATCACAAAGTTTGTGGAACCACCCGTTGCAGCGTTTACACGAATCGCATTTTCGAAGGCTGGACGCGTTAATACTTTGGACATCTTCAAATCCTCATTAACCATTTCGACGATGCGACGCCCAGAATGCTGTGCAAGCACTTTTCTGCGCACATCCGCCGCTGGAATTGCTGCATTTTGAGGTAAGCTTAAACCTAAAGCTTCCACCATGGTGGCCATCGTAGACGCTGTTCCCATCACTGCACAGTGACCTGGCGTTCTCGCCATGCACGCTTCTGCCTCAATGAATTCCTTTTGTGTTAATTCACCTAGTTTATAGGCTTCGGCAAAACGCCAAACGTCAGAAGTACCTATTTCTTTACCCTTAAATTTCCCTTTCATCATAGGTCCACCGGAGATTACCAAAGTAGGTAAATCCACACTGCACGCACCCATAACGAGGGAAGGAGTCGTTTTATCGCATCCACACATTAAAACTACCCCATCAATTGGATTTGCCCGAATCGATTCCTCCACGTCCATACTCGCTAAATTGCGGTACAACATCGCTGTAGGTTTAATCAAGGTTTCTCCCAAAGACATAACTGGGAATTCTACGGGAAATCCACCTGCCTCGATGACACCTTTTTTTACAAACTCAGCTAATTCTCTGAAATGGGCATTGCAAGGAGTCAATTCAGACCAAGTATTACAAATACCAATAACAGGTTTCCCTTGAAAATAATCATCCGGAATACCCTGATTTTTCATCCATGCCCGGTAGATAAATCCATCTTTTCCAGTCTTCCCAAACCACTGTTGTGATCTCAATTCTACTTTACTCATCTTCTTTTTGTAGGTCTACGGTTTTAGAGAGGACAAAACTTCCATCCGCTCCATACTTATAATAACACAATCTAATTCCAAAACCAATTTCAGAATAAGGATCATTTTCAAAGTCAAAAGAATGAACAATAGCCGCCTTTTCCAAGTATAAACTATCAAGCCCAGCATAGCCTAATCGTTGCCGACCCATAATGGCTGGAAAGCGAACAGAACGGACTTTACCATTTTCATATTCAAAAGCAACTATTCGGTAATTTTTACCCTGCCAACCACCAACCCAAAATTCCGGATTCTCATTCCCATTCAAATCAGTAGCCAATACAGAGGAAGCTTTAAAGTCGACAAGCTTATCATCCAGCAAAACAGAATGACTTTTTTCAATGTGAATTGTTCCATCAGCGACCGAAATCGTGAAATCTTCAAAGGCAGATGTCAGTGCAGTAACAGTAGGCTTAGAAATCGTATCATCAGCGGCTATTTGCGATAAAGAATCCCCATAGGCCTTAACCACATCGATATCAGTCACCTCCGTATTTTCAGGTTTATTATCTAACTCAGAGATATAAACGAAAATATAGGCCAAAAAACCTACCAGCAAAAGAAACAAGAAAAACTTGAGAAGCTTAGCCATTTGTGATAGATTTCATTCGATTTATCGCTATTTCTAGAACAGATCGCGGACAAGCAAAATTCAGCCGAATAAAATTCCGCCCTTTGAATTGCTCCCCACGTAACACATGTAAACCAGCCTCCCAACATTTCTGTTGAAAATCGCCTAATAAAGCTTCATCATATTCAATCCAGGCTAGATAGGATGCTTCTAAAGGTTGCATAGCTAATCCAGGAGCGGAGCGAACAAAATCCAAGAGTAAATCATGATTCGCACGCAAATATGGTATTAATTGAGCTAACCAATCATCTCCATGCGCATAGGTAGCTAACATTACTTCTATACTATGTCTTGATAGCATCGAGAAAAAGCCTGATGAGGCTTTACTAAATTTACCTCGAAGCGCAGTATCCGAAATAACAGCTACAGCTCCACCCAATCCAGCCGTGTTAAATGCCTTAGAAGTGGCAAAAAAACTAATCATTGGCTGCTTTTCAAATCTACCAATCGATATATGTTCTGACTGAGGATATAAACGTAAATCAGCATGAATCTCATCTGAAACAATGGTGACGTTATATTTTGAACAAAGGTCAATGATTCGAAGAATCTCCGATTCATTAAATACAGTTCCACCCGGATTATGAGGATTACATAATAAAAATACTTTGGGGCCTTTCTGAAGGCCTCTTTCAAAATCTTCAAAATCATAAGTCCAACGATCGCCTTCTTTAATCATTTCAAAGGTGATCAATGGACAATTTACCCAACCAGCTACTAAATGAAAGGGATGGTACACAGGCACAGCCGTAATAATTCCTTCGTTTTCATTCGTTAATGCTGCACAAGCCGCTGTGATACCTGGTACAATACCGGGAATCCAAACCTGTGAATCCAAAGTCGTAGAAAAGGAATAATCACGCGCAATCTTTTGTTGCGCGGCTGTTTTAAGTGATTCAGGAACAATCGAATAGCCTAAAATACCATGAGCAGTAATGCGATCTAAAGCTGCCAAAATTTCATCTGCAACTGGAAAATCCATATCAGCAACCGGCATGGGAAGCATGTCAATATGTGTAGGATAAGTTACATTATCCCATTTGAATGAATGGGTTTGATGGCGATCAATAATTTGGTCGAAATCGTAACGTTTAGTGGGCATAATCCGGTCTAAAGACATTAAATCCAATCATGGAAGGATGATTCTTTAAATATACGGAAATTGATTCAACAGATTGACAAACCTGCTTACGATCTTGTGAGGCATGTACCAGAAAAAATTGACCACCCTGCTCGCGCACAAGGCCTACATGCTGGTAATCAAGGTCTTTACGCTTTGAAACAAATGCAATTAGATCCCCTGATTGAATAAAAGAACTGATAGCATTGAATTGTGCACTAGGCACGTAAGTCAGAGGGCCTAAACTCGCTTCAGCAGCCTTTATTGAATCGATAGTTATAAGGTAATTTTTAGGAGCCAAATAATGGGATAAAAACTCTACCTTCTTTACGGCTAACTTTAAATACTTCGCTGGAATCACTTGTTTGAAAAGTCCTTTGTCTTCCATTTGATTAAGCGTAGCACTTAAATAGTGATTCCTATTTTCAAAGGAGATAGGCGTTTTTCGATACCGAATGTGGGTTAATTCCTGCAAGAAAAGACTGTCTATACCTTTGGAACGATATAAACTCCACACATTCTCTACAAAAGTAACACAATCAAACCCCGTAAAGTCGACCACAAACTTTTCGGGATTTTGTTTAGATAACGCATGTGAGGCATAGGGTAATCCATAAAACCGTTCGGCCAGAACCAAAGGATCTTTTTTATCCCGAGCCTCTTGAACTTTGGGCAATAATCTACTCGGAATAACTTGCGAAAAAGCAATAACTGGAAGGAATAAAAGTAGCCAAACCTTCATCTTATGCTTTCTCCTTTATCCACAAAACACTAATTGAACCGGCAATAAAAAAGAACCCAGCCACAACAATCGCAAAAATAGCATTTCCACCATAGAGGTATTTAACAAGTGACCCTCCGATTATGCCACTAACAATTTGAGGGAGTGTAATAAAGAAATTAAAGATTCCCATATAGACGCCCATTTTTGACATGGGAATAGACCCAGCTAAAATAGCATAGGGCATGGCTAAAATAGAGGCCCAAGCCATACCTACACCCACCATACTAAAAATAAGCATCTGAGGATCGCTTATAAAATAAATAGATATCAAACCTATTCCACCCGCAATCAGTGAAACCGCATGTGTGGCTTTGTTTCCAATGGAACGCGCAATTCGAGGTAAAAAAATGGCATACACAGCAGAAACAGCGCTATAAACTCCAAAAATAATTCCCACCCAATTGGCCGCATTTTGGAACTCAGGTGAACTATGATCGTCCATAGGTAATCCGTACACATGATGCGCGATGGCAGGAGTGGAGAATACCCACATTGAGAATAAGGCAAACCAAGAGAAAAATTGAACCATACCTAATTGACGCATAGTAAATGGCATTTCTTTAACATATCGAAATACCGACCAAATCGAATCTTTTTCTCCGTCTTCCGTAAAACCCATGGCTTCACGCTCCACCGGTGAATATTCTTTCGTAGTTACGATTGTCCATACAATAGCTGTGATAAACACAGCCGCACCTACGTAAAAGCTATATAACACATTATCAGGAATCTGACCAGCTACTGCTTCTTTCGAAATTCCAAACCAATTACCAAACATATATGGTAACCAAGAACCTACCACCGCCCCAATTCCGATCAGGAATGTCTGAATGGAAAAGCCTAATGTATTTTGTTCTTCAGGTAAATTATCAGCTACTAAGGCTCTAAACGGCTCCATCGCCACATTAAATGACGCATCCATCATCATCAAAATACCCGCGCCTACAATCATTGGAGGGATAAAATTAGCTAAAGCTCCTGCGTGAGGGAAGAAGAACAAGGCCGTTGCTGCTAAAACAGCTCCGGTTAAAAAGAAAGGTTTTCTACGTCCCAAGCCATTCCAAGTACGATCAGAATAGAAGCCAATAATTGGTTGAATAATCATTCCAGTTAATGGAGCGGCTAACCAAAACCAGGATAATTGCTCCACGTCTGCTCCGAAGTTTTGTAGCACACGAGATGCGTTCCCGTTTTGTAAGGCAAAACCAAATTGAATGCCTAAAAAGCCGACACTCATATTGAATATTTGGCCAATGCTTAAACGAGGTTTAGTAAATTTCTTCATAGGTATTATAAGGTAATTATGATAGCTGAATTAGCGGGTATTTGAATACGATTTCCATCCACTACAGCGGCCGGTGCCGAAGGAGGTACGAAGTTTTTATACGTTTTTAACTTGACGGATTTAACACCCATCATATCCAGCGCTAAAGAGGGTATCTCGATAGTAAAATCATGATTAATTGAGTCGAAATTGCAAATAATCAAATTGCGCCCTTTCTCGGTATATCGTAAATAGGAATAAACTTTATCTTTTGGATAGCTCGAATTTTGGGCATATTGAAGATCAAAGAACTTACCATGTTGAATTACTTCACTTGAATTAATCCAGGCTAATAAATCCGTATAAAAGGAATCAATTACCTTTTCATCTGCCGTCAATTTTCCACCATCAAATTTACCGCCATTTAACCAGCGCTGGTGTGTATCCACGCGGTAAAAATCAAACATCGTTGTTCTATCATCTGCCTGATTAAACCCTTCAATTTCCTGTGCTTTTTCGCCAAATTCTTGACCAAAATAAATCATTAATGGTCCATCGTGCATACTAGCAGTTAAAACCATACCGGGAATTGTTGACCAAAAATTAGACGCAGCAAAACCTGGTGAATTCAAACGTGTCTCATCGTGATTTTCTAAGAAACGTAACATATGGTTAGAAAAATCCCCTGATTCTTGTTGCCAAACACGGGTTATATCAGCCGTCGTCGCACCTTGCTTTTTCTCCATAATATGACGAATACCGTCATAAAGACCCACTTTGTCATATAAATAGTCGAATCCTCCCTTGAAAATATAATTGCGGTATTCAGCCGGATTATAAATCTCCGCAATAAATACAGCATCGGGATTTAGTGCTTTCACTTTAGGGATAGCATATGCCCAAAACTCCACAGGCACCATCTCCGCCATATCACAACGGAATCCATCCACGCCTTTCTTTGTCCAATAGAGCAACACATCGGTCATCTTTAACCAAGTATCCGGAATTGGATCAAAATAAGTCTTATTTCCGTGTTGAAGATCAACACCGTAGTTCAACTTCACTGTTTCATACCAATCATTAATCGATGGTTGGGCGGAGAAAACATTATTTCCACTCACTTTAGCAGGTATTTCAATGTAGGGAACCGTTACCTGAACGGGAGGATTCACGCCTGTTGGAACAGTAAATTGAGTACCTGGTAAATAATAAAAATTATTTGTGGGTGAGAAGGAGAGATCCTTGATGTCATTTTGGCCAAAATCTACAACTCCTGCAGGTTTCTGATCAGAATAATACGCTCTTGCTAAGTGATTAGGCACAAAATCCAAAACCAATTTTAAATCAGCCTTGTGCACACGATCTAACATAGCAGCAAACTCTGTCATTCGATCTGCGGGTTTATCAGCTAAAAAAGGATTGACGTCATAGTAATCTTTAATGGCAAAAGGGGATCCTGCTCGACCTTTAACGACGTGAGGATTATCAAGAGGAGAACCATTGTCCCTCATATCTTCCATAGTGGCATGTTCTAAAATTCCGGTCGTGTATAAATGCGAAAAGCCTTTCTTTTTCAAGGCCTGCAGACCCTTAGTGGATACATCTTTGAACTTGGTTACCCCGTTCTCAGCAGCTGAACCGTTTTTTTTCACATCGGTATTTTGGTTACCCCACAGGTGAAACATCATTTGATACACCACGTGTTTATCAGTTTTTACGGTTTTCTGAGCCATAAGAGGATACATTAAGAAGGCGGATAATAGAACAAGATAAAATTTACGCATATAATTTAAAATAAACTGTCTAGCACAGCAGAAAAAGGTTTTTTGGCAGATGTAAATGTAATAATTTTGCTAATCTTTAAAACAATCCCCACCTAAATATGTCTTACAAAGCCTGCCTTTTTGACCTCGACGGAGTACTAGTTGATACTGCGATTTATCATTTTAAAGCCTGGAGAATGCTAGGAGAGAATTTCGGCTATCAATTAACTGAAGAGCAAAACGAGCAATTGAAAGGTGTTTCCAGAGTAGAATCGTTAAATCGCATTCTAGCGTGGGCGTCCTTCTCAGCTACAGAGGAACAAAAAGAAATCTGGTTAAAAGAAAAAAATGACAACTACTTGTCATTAATCTCAGGCATGAATCCAACCGAAATACTTCCTGGCGTTGTCGATTTTTTAAGCCAAATAAAAGCGGATGGATATAAAATAGGCCTAGGTTCAGCTAGCAAAAACGCTGAAATCATCTTAGAAAAGACAGAATTGATGCCTTGGTTTGATTTAATCATCGATGGAAACAAGGTAAGCAAAAGTAAACCAGACCCAGAAGTATTCTTAAAAGGAGCAGAGGGCCTAGGCTTATTACCTCATGAATGCATCGTTTTCGAAGATGCACAAGCAGGGGTAGAAGCCGCTAAATCTGGTGGAATGAAAGTAATCGGTATAGGTGAAGCATCCGTTTTAAAGGAAGCGGACAAGGTAATTTCCAATTTTGTAGGGATAAATTCGGCTGATTTACTTCTTTTTTAAAGAAACAGCCTAGCACAGAAATGTCCAAAATTTACAATTTTCTATTTTTGCGTACTTGTTTTTGATTACCTAATAAACCGAATGAAGCAATATTTAAAAATAGATGACTGGAAGGTCATAGAAGACCAATTTCACCCAGATTACAATGAAATTACAGAATCAATCTTTTCCCTTGGGAATGGCCGTATGGGCCAAAGAGGTTCATTCGAAGAGACTTATACTGGTAAAACTCTACAAGGTAATTATGTTGCAGGCGTCTATTATCCAGATAAAACGCGTGTAGGTTGGTGGAAGAATGGTTATCCAGAATATTTTGCCAAAGTATTAAATGCCGCTAATTGGAATGGTCTGTCCATCCAAATCGGAGGAGTTGAAGTTGATTTACACACCAGTGAAATCCATTCATTCTACCGTGAATTAAATATGAAGGACGGCTATATCCTTCGTACCTGTGAAATAACGCTTTCAAATGGTAAACGCCTGGCAATTGAGTCCATTCGCCTAAATAGTATGGCAGATGACGAATCAGGAGTTATTTCTTATTCTATTACGCCTATTAACTTTACAGAAGAGATCCTAGTAAAAGCGTTCATTGATGGAGACATCAAGAACAAGGATTCGAATTACGATGAGAAATTCTGGGATGAAGTAAAAGTGGGTTCGAATTTTGTTTGGTCCAAAACAAAAAAAACAGGATTCGAAGTTATCACTGCACAACAAATTGAAATTAAAGCGAATGGTGTCAAAGTAGATACAAAAGCTGCCATAACTACCAGAGAAAAATACAGTGAGCAAGCCTACACACTAGCTGCAAAGGAAGGCGAAAAGTTAACCATCATCAAATATGCCGTTAACATTAGCTCTGAAAATCACCCAACAGCCTCGTTTGAAAAGATAGCCACAGCCTATTTAACTCGGATTTCTGCTAAAGGATTCGAGCAAATGCTTCAAGAACAAGCAGCAGCATGGGAAACCAAATGGGCCATTAACGATATCATCATTTCAGGTGACGCATCCGCACAACAAGGAATTCGTTTCAATATATTCCAGATGAATCAAACCTACACAGGGGAAGATGATCGTTTGAATATTGGTCCCAAAGGCTTTACAGGCGAGAAATACGGCGGATCAACCTACTGGGATACCGAAGCCTATTGCATTCCATTCTATTTAGGAACTGCGCCAGCTAAGGTCGCTAAAAACCTATTAATTTACCGTTGGAAGCAATTAGACCGCGCCATTGAAAACGCTGAAAAACTAGGTTTCAACAAGGGTGCAGCGCTTTATCCAATGGTAACCATGAACGGAGAAGAGTGCCACAACGAGTGGGAAATCACCTTCGAGGAAATTCACCGGAACGGTGCCATCGCCTACGCGATTATGGATTACGTAAATTATACGGATGATCGTAAACATTTAGTAGAATATGGTTGGGAAGTACTAGTCGGCATCGCCCGTTTCTGGGCGCAACGCGTAAACTGGTCTGAAGACAAACAAAAGTATGTTATGCTGGGCGTAACAGGCCCTAACGAGTACGAAAACAACGTAAACAACAACTGGTACACAAATTATATCGCCACTTGGTGTTTAAAGTATACCTTAGAAGTCTATGCAGAAATTCAAAAGAATTACCCTACAGAAGCTGCATCAAAAATTACTCTGACAGCCTTTAAAACAGACGAGATAACGCAATTTCAGCATATCATCGAAAATATGTATTTTCCTCGCGATGAAAAGCAAGGCATCTATCTTCAACAAGATGGTTTCCTAGACAAAGTAATTGCCCCGGTTGAGGCCATTGCGGCTGAAAGACCCATTAATCAAAAATGGTCTTGGGATCGCATACTTCGTTCCTGTTACATTAAGCAGGCAGACGTATTACAAGGAATGTATTTCTTTGAAGACGATTTCAGCCAAGACGATTTAGAGCGAAACTATAATTTCTATGAGCCTATCACCGTACACGAATCTTCCTTAAGCCCATGCGTTCACAGCATTTTAGCAGCTAAGCTAGGTAAAGAAGATAAATCGTACGAATTCTACACACGTGCCGCACGTCTAGACTTAGATGATTATAATAATGACACAGAGGATGGTTGCCACATCACAAGTATGGCAGGAACCTGGATGTCGATTATTAAAGGTTTTGGTGGAATGCGTTTAAAGGATCACACCTTGCATTTCAATCCTTTCTTGCCAAAACATTGGAACGAATTCTCTTTCAAAATCAACTTCCGTGCAAACCAATTAAATATTGCAGTTAAAAAATCGGGAGTTGAAATCACTAATCTAGCTGGTCCAGAATTGGTGGTGGTTGTGCATGGGGAAGCAAGAATTCTGGTGAGTAGAGAGTAGAGTAAAGATAAGAGAGTAGAGATAATAGAGAAGAGAGAATTCTTTTACTATTTTACTTCTGACTAAAACTAAAAAAGGGAGCATTTGCTCCCTTTTTTAGATCAATATCTATACTCTCTACTCTATAATCTATACTCTATTTAGTTAGCTCAATATCCGGCATCGATTGATCCGACAAGGGAACCCCATCGCGGTCTTTACGCGCAATTCGAGAGTATAAGCCAATTTCTTGAGAAAACAGGAATGTAAAGAATAACTTCACAAAGGAAGTGTGGTACTTTAAGTTGTCATAAAACTCAGGAGCGGCTGCCTTTAACTTTGGCAAATTATTCCATGGTACAGAGGGCATATCATGGTGTTCGTTGTGGTAACCTACATTCATATTAATACCATTCAAATTACCATAATACGAATAAGTCTCTTGGTTCTTATCTAACACTAAGAAATGCTCTTGAATCCAACGGGCTCCTAATGGATGTAATCCTACAGAAAACAGGAAACTTAAACCCATATAAGCTAGCGCTGACCAACCCCAGAAATAAACAATAACCGCATCAAATGCTATTTGAGCAATAATATTAATGATTACTGGCCGATCAAATACCGCTAATTCAATACAACGCATGGTACGAATACCCTGAAAGAAAGGGAATAACAACAACCAGATCATCTTGCCAATGAAATAATTATCAATCAATTTAGCCTCCCAATAATCAGGTAAATCAGCATCTAATTCATGAACACCTTGAAAAGCATGGTGCTTCAAATGGAAATTTTTGAAGGAAATAGCTGTAGGAAATAGGGAAGGGAAGTTAGCGATGATTCCAGCAAACACATTCCACGAATTTTTTTTAAAAATTAAATTATGCGCTGATTCGTGGATACACACAAATAAGGTATGCGTAGGAAATGCCCCAAAAATCCAGGCCACACCTACAATTGCCCACCAGGGATAATCCTTAATAAAATAAGCCATGGCTATTTGCATACCTACACAGGCCAAAATCCAAACAAAGGTCATCGGATTCTTTCCGATTAGATTCTTCACTTCTGGATGCGCTCGAACGATGGCACGCGTTCTAGCTCTATGGGGTTCTGGGCCCTCTACCCAATTAAAATCTTTTGATTCGGACATAATTGTCTAATTTTTAGTAGTACAAATATACCACATATCGCCATTTATTCAGTTAGCTCGTAGATTTTAAATCAAAAGGTGACAATATGTCACAAAAGCCTTTGGCAATCTCATATGGCACATTCCTTGTATAAATGCTGTCAAAATATTTAAAAATAATCATGGGAAAAATTATTGGAATTGACTTAGGAACCACCAACTCATGTGTGGCGGTAATGGAAGGGAACGAGGCAGTCGTTATTGCAAACTCAGAAGGTAGACGCACGACTCCATCGATCGTTGCATTTTTAGAGAACGGCGAACGTAAAGTAGGTGATCCTGCGAAAAGACAAGCGATTACAAATCCACAGAATACGATTTCATCCGTGAAGCGATTCATGGGTAAAAAATACTCAGAGGTAAGCTCTGAATTAAAAACGATTTCTTACTCGGTTGAGCAAGGAAACAATGACACTCCACGTGTTCGCATCGGTGATCGTTTATATACACCACAAGAAATTTCTGCGCAGATTTTGACAAAAATGAAGCAAACAGCAGAAGATTATTTAGGCCAAACCGTAACAGAAGCTGTAATCACAGTTCCAGCTTACTTTAACGATGCAGAGCGTCAAGCAACAAAAGAGGCTGGACAAATCGCTGGTTTGGAAGTAAAACGTATCATTAACGAGCCTACAGCTGCTGCATTAGCTTATGGTGTAGACAAGGGTGGTAAAGATATGAAGATTGCCGTATTCGATTTAGGTGGTGGTACGTTTGACGTATCGGTGCTAGAATTAGGCGATGGCGTATTTGAAGTAAAATCAACTGACGGCGATACGCACTTAGGTGGAGATGACTTTGACCAAGTAATCATCAATTGGTTAGCAGAAGAATTTATTGCTGACGAAAATATCGACTTGCGCAAAGATCCAATGGCTCTTCAACGCTTAAAAGAGGCAGCTGAAAAAGCAAAAATTGAATTAAGTTCAAGCGCTTCAACAGAAATCAACTTACCGTATATCATGCCGGTAGATGGTATTCCAAAACACTTAGTTCGTTCTTTATCAAAAGCTAAATTCGAGCAATTAGCAGATAGCTTAATCCAACGTACCTTAGAACCTTGTAAGCGTGCGATGAAAAATGCTGGTTATACGAACTCGGATATCGATGAGGTAATCTTAGTAGGTGGTTCAACACGTATTCCACGTATTCAGGAGGAAGTAGAGAAATTTTTTGGCAAAAAGCCGTCAAAAGGTGTGAATCCAGATGAGGTGGTTGCAATCGGAGCTGCTATTCAAGGTGGGGTATTAACTGGGGAGGTTAAAGACGTATTATTATTAGACGTAACACCCCTTTCTCTAGGTATCGAAACAATGGGTGGCGTATTCACTAAATTGATCGAATCGAATACAACGATTCCTACAAAGAAGTCTGAAACATTCTCTACAGCTGCAGATAACCAACCTTCAGTAGAGTTAAACGTTCTTCAAGGTGAGCGTCCAATGGCGAAAGATAACCGTTCATTAGGTCGTTTCCACTTAGATGGTTTACCTCCAGCACAGCGTGGTGTACCTCAAATCGAAGTAACATTCGATATTGATGCGAATGGTATCTTAAACGTTTCTGCGAAAGACAAAGGAACAGGTAAGGAACAAAAAATCCGTATCGAAGCGTCTAGTGGCTTAACTGACGAGGACATCGAGAAAATGCGTAACGAAGCGAAAGCGAATGAAGCGTCGGATAAGTTAGAAAAAGAAAAAGTAGAAAAAATCAATCAAGCAGATGCGTTGATTTTCCAATCTGACAAGCAATTGAAAGAATATGGTGAGAAATTATCAGAGGGAAATAAAACGGCTATTGAAGGTGCTTTAGCAGAATTAAAAGTGGCTCATGCTGCTCAAGATTTAGCTGGTATTGATGCTGGATTAGAAAAATTAAATACGGCTTGGACAGCAGCATCTCAAGAGATGTATGCAGCAGGTGCTGAAGCAGGTGGTGGCGAGGCTACGCAATCAGCAGATGCGAATGGTTCTGACGGAGGGGCCGAAGACGTTTCTTTTGAAGAAGTAAAATAAGCCTTTTAAGTAAACTAAAAAGCCCGGTCTATCACTAGATCGGGCTTTTTGTATTTTTAATCTCTAATCTCTTATCTATACTCTATAATCTCTACTCTCTTATCTACCCTCTACAATCCCATCCCACAACTTAAGCCTTACCTGAAGCGATTCCACCGCCGCCTGAGTAGCTTTCTGCCACTTGGACTCATCATCACCACACAAATGTTCCATCATTTTATAGGCTAACTCGCTATGGTGGCCTCCGTCTACTTCAATGTGACGCTCTAAGTAATACACTAAAGTCTCCACCTTATCCGGGGAATCTCGCTTCAATTGATCAACAATTACTTGGAACATTTCTGGAATAATATCTTCTCGTCCAAAAGTAAAAATGGCTGCAATCTCTTCAATACTTCTGTTTTGAATCGAAGAAAAAGTAAACGTTAAGAAAGCCTTAACAGAATCTGGAATAGTAGCTTTTGGAATAGCCAATAACAATTCATCCAAACTCGCATAGGATCTTAATTCATGCAGAAAAGGAGAGGGCATAAATGATAATTCCTCCATTGCACGTTGATATAGCTCAAAATGACTGATGTATACCCCATTTTGATCCACATCGGACTCTTCTCCTAACACAATCTCATTGATTAAATACCGAACCTCCGCGGGACCTTTGGGATTCCAAGGAACATCGACACAAGTAAATTCCTGTTGCAACTTCTTTACTAGGGACATAAAGTCCCAAACTGCGAAGACATGGTGCTTCATAAACACCTCTAACTCGGCTGTACTTTGAATAAAGGAATTGATAGGGTGATGAACTAAAGCATCACGCAAAGGATTAATTTGTTCTTTTAGGCGGTTGATTTGAGTACTCATATTATTCGTGTATGGCGCGATCACGTAGGCTTAATCGCTGACCGTTTCTGTTATTTTTAGTTGATAAAATTTCTGCAATAATCGAGATAGCAATCTCTTCCGGTCCTTCCGCACCTATATCGAGACCAATCGGGGTAGAAATAGGTAATAGAGTAACTAAATCCACCTTGAAATGGTTTTGGAGCTTTTCAAATCTTTTCTTGGGTCCAAGAATTCCTAGATAAGCTGGAGCAATGGGAGCGGAGAGTAATTTTTCCAAAATCTTCACATCCTTTTCCAAATCATGCGTCATCATCACCAGAAAATCAGTGGATTGAATCGGCCATTCGTCTTCATAACCAAAACGAGCTTGCACCGATAGATTCGATGACATTTTGGCCATACTACCTACCCAATGAACGCGCCAAGCTAATCCATTTGCTTGCTGAATAAATCCCTGTGCATCAAATTGATTTCCAAAAACCCAAACAGTCATGGGTGCCGGTAAATATTCTGTAAAGATATTCTCCGACCAATCACTGACGTGAGAGACAGATGCATCGATTAAATGGATTTGAAAACTATCAGAATGTACCGTTTTCAGCGTGTGCGCTACATTTCCACCTAAATGTTTTTCCAGCGTATTTAGAAGCGCATTAATTTGATCTTGAAAAGGATTGATATGAATTTCTATAACCCCTTGACAACCTAAACCTATACCTAATGCAAAGGGATCTTCTTCTCTTGTGTCATAGGTAATCGTTTTATAGGCTTGTGAAAAAAGCGCTAACTGAGCTTTCTTTAAAATATCACCCTCTAAACAACCACCCGAAATTCCACCCCACCAGTTACCATTTTCAGCGATTAGCATTCGAGCACCTGGTCTACGGTATGCACTTCCCTCCACCCGAACAACGGTCGCTAATACAAATTTTAACCCTGACTTTTGCAGGTCTTTTACTTGCTGAATGACTGTATATAACTCTTTCATAGCAGTTGGGGTAAATTATGAGAAAGAATTTCACATGCATGATCAATTTCCTCTTCTGTTGTAAAATAGCCCAAACTAAATCGACCACTCGCTAACGCATCTTCGTCAGAATGGCCTAAGGCTTTCAAAACGTGGGAGGGTAACTCCGTCTTTGCATTACATGCTGAACCATTCGAAAAAGCTAAACCGTTCAATACTTGAAACATCCTTTCCCAATCTGCACCAGTCAACGTGAAATTAAGTATAGATGGAACCGAGTTTTCAGGGGAATTAATCAATGGAAAGAAACTAGCTAGACGTTCTTTGGCATGCTGGTAAAAAGTCGCTTTAGAAAGCCACTCTGGAATCATCTCCACTGCTTTTGCTAAACCCACGATTAATGGAACGGATAAAGTGCCTGGACGTAAACCCCGTTCTTGTCCACCACCATACAAGATAGGCTGTAAAGGAATTCGGGCAATTAAAGCACCGATACCCTTAGGGCCATATAATTTATGTCCACTAAAACTAAGCAAATGAGGCAATCGCGTCAGAGAGAGCTTACCAATAGACTGAGTAGCATCAGAATGAAAACAAATACCTTGCTCATCACACAGACGCAATACCATCTCATAATCAAGAATCGTTCCCAACTCGTTATTGACTAACATCAATGAAACCAAAACAGTATCAGGACGAATGGAACTCGCTAAATCAGACACATCCAAAAGATACGTTACTTCCCATCCCTCGTTCTCTAAGGCATTAAATACCTCTAATACCACCTTATGTTCTAATGCACTTGTAATAAGGTGTCCTTTAGGCTTTCCTTGCAGAAATCCGTTTATGGCTAAATTAATAGATTCAGTAGCTCCGGAGGTAAATATAACCTCGGAGGGTTTGACTTGAAAATAAGTGGCTAGGCTTACACGGGATTGCTCTACAGCTTCCGCCGCACGCCAGCCGTATAAATGTGCAGACGAACCTGCATTACCAAAAACCTCTGTGAAATAGGGGAGCATAGCCGATAAGACCTCCGGGTGAACCGGAGTCGTCGCTGCATAATCAAGGTAGATCGGCTGATGCATCATAGGACAAATATAGGCACAAAAAAAAGCCCCGAAAAATTCGAGGCTCTCTTTCTGTTTAAACAAGAATTACTTCAAGTTCTTCACAACTGCTTTGAAAGCTTCTGGATGATTCATCGCTAAGTCAGCTAAAACTTTACGATTTAAAGTCATTCCAGATTTATTGAATTTACCCATGAACGCTGAGTAAGAAAGACCTTCTTGACGAGCTGCTGCATTGATACGTTGGATCCATAAACCACGAAAATCTCTTTTCTTAACTTTACGATCACGGTATGCATATTGCAAACCTTTCTCTACTTTGTTTTTTGCTACTGTCCAGACATTTTTTCCGCGACCGTAGAATCCTTTCGCTAACTTAAGGATTTTCTTTCTTCTAGCTCTTGAGGCTACGT
>JACCDT010237592.1_pt1 | contig 16817 bp, 20 predicted proteins | sample 7446291 | NCBI WGS metagenome assembly JACCDT01 (sample SAMN15323446, study PRJNA562643) | freshwater metagenome | isolation source: river surface water | place: USA:Blue River Watershed | collected 2017-08-17 | reverse complement strand
AGAAAAAGCCCGGCGCGCAAGCGCGCCGGGCTTTTTCTATATCCGCGGCCTCTCCTTTGACAGAAACCCCTCTTATCAGTACACTCGCCCTATGTCTACATACAATATAGAAGTAACCAAAGGCGAAAAGAGCACCGTGGTGATCACGGGCGAAATTCCTGCCGACATATTCGAATCATACCGAAAGGATGCAATGGCGCACATGAACGACCGCATCGAGATTTCCGGTTTCCGAAAAGGAAAAACTCCTGAGAGTATTCTCCTCCAGAACATTCCTGAAATTTCTCTTCTTGAAGAAATGGCTGACCACGCGCTCCGCAACCACTACGGAAAAATCCTTGAAGAAAACAAGATAGATGCTATCGGCACACCCGACATTGCTATCACCAAGATCGCCGCAAAAAGCCCGCTTGGATTCAAGATCACCACAGCCGTCATGCCCGAGCTTTCTCTCCCCGACTACAAAAAGATCGCGAAAGATACCAGCAAGAAAACAGAAGTAACGGTAGATGAAAAAGAAGTCGAAGCAACTCTTGAAGCGCTCCGCAAAGAACGCGCACTCAACAAAAAAGGCGAAGGTGCAAAGATGGAAGATATCACCGATGCTGACCTTCCAGAACTGAATGATGATTTCGCAAAAAGTTTTGGCATGTTTGAAAATATGGCCGACCTTCGTGCGAAGCTCGTGGAAAACATGACGCTTGAAAAAACACAGCGCGAAAAAGAAAAGAATCGCCTCACCATCATCGACAAGATCATCGAAGGCACGAAAGTTGAAATTCCGCAGATCCTCATCGATGCTGAACTCGACAAAATGCTCTTCCGCATGAAAAGCGATATCGAGCAGATGGGTCTTTCATTTGCCGATTACCTCACACACCTCAAGAAGACAGAAGCTGAAATCCGCGCTGATTTCGAAACCGATGCGGTGAAGCGTGTAACGATCGAACTCATCATCCACACGATTTCTGCGAAAGAAAAGATCACTGCCGATAAAGAAAAAGTCGACCACGAAGTGGCTCACGTCATGGAACGCTACAAAGATGCTGACCCTCTGCGTGCCCGCGTGTATGTGGAATCACTTCTCACTTCCGACGCCGTGTTTGCATTTTTGGAAGATCAGGGAGGAAAGTAAAAAAGGAATAAAAAAAGCCCTCGCGAAAGCGGGGCTTTTAATTTTTTAGAAAGAACTGGAATGTTAATTCCCTAAAGCTATGAAGCCAAGGTATCCGATAACGCCGTTTGGAGTAAGGACATACACGAATCCTGGAACATCACCGCCTGAGTCAAAAGAAAAGTTTTGTGGTCCGGTCATGTTGATCATCCAATCTCTCTGTTCTTTAGTTACAAAGAGCTCCATTGATTGAGTGTCGTTAACGGAATCATAATAGTTATTATTGACTCCATAAACCACCATGTCGTATTTTGCTGATACTCGGTAGAGAGCCTGTCCGCTAAAGGTATAGGCTTGAGGATATGCGGGATTATATGGTCCTCCTTCGAGTACCCAGCAATCACCGCTCGCAAATGGATAGGATTGTCCGTCCATAAAGGTAGATGGTTGTACTGGATCTACTTCGTAAGCGTGGCCGTCAATATTCACATACTGAGGTCCTCTTTCTTTTTCGCAGCTATTTAATGAAAATGCTGCAATTACAAGGATTAACGGTAAGTATTTCATAAGATTTGATTGTTATTGATGTTACGCCAGCCGCCAAACGCTTGGCAGTTCGCATAACACCAATAACTCTTAAAATACCTACCTTCTCTAATATTATATCACACTTAACACCATTTTGTCAATAGCACACCGTGTGGTACTATAGGCCTATTCCCTTATAAAATAACGCTACTTTAAGCAGTTATCATATGTTGATCCCAACTGTAATCGAAAAATCTCCTCTCGGCGAGCGCGCCTACGACATCTATTCTCGCCTTTTGAAAGAGCGCATCATCTTCGTCGGTGGCCCTATCGACGACCACATGGCCAATCTCGTCATTGCCCAGCTCATCTTCCTTGAACACGAAGACCCCAAGAAGGATATCACTCTGTACATCAACTCCCCTGGAGGTTCAGTGACCGCTGCGATGGCCATGTACGACACCATGAACCACATCCGTCCGGATGTTTCCACGGTGTGTATCGGTATCGCTGCTTCTGCGGCAGCTGTCCTCCTCTCTTCCGGTCAAAAAGGAAAGCGTTTCTGTCTCCCGAACGCCGAAGTGATGATCCACCAAGTGATGGGTGGCGCTGAAGGCCAAGCATCCGACATTGCCATCGTCGCAAAACACATCCTTCGCACCAAAGAGAATCTCAACAAAATTCTTGCAAAAAATACTGGAAAAACACCTGCGGAAATAGAAAAAGACTCCGACCGCGACTACTATATGACAGCAGAAGAGGCCAAGAAATACGGTCTTATCGATGCCATCATCACGAAGCCGAAGTCAGGAACGACGAAATAAAAAAGGCCGATGCGCGTGCGCATCGGCCTTTGTCGTTAGACAGCCTTGGCTGTCTTAAAAAAATTGAGAGTGACTTCCTTAAAGAAAGAGCCCTTACTGCTTTCTTCGGCGTCATTTTTTAATTCTGACAACTTGGTATGCTCTCTGTTTGTTTGGAGAGTTCGCAGTAGATCGAGTAGTACGTCTTCCAGTACTTCTCTGCCTCTGTCTTCAAAAATCCGCGCGATACTTTTTTGTCCCGTTTCTTCTGCGATTGTAAACGAGGCATGTCTAATTGTCTCTCGGATATTATCACAGGTATCTTGCAGGTCGTCACTGTCTTCCAGTTTTTCCGCAAAGAGGATACGAAGTCTTTGTTCGTCAAAATCCATTTCGGATCGACTTGTTGCCAAAGAGTACACTGCAATCATGCAGTTTTTAAGGCTTTTAAAGTGCGGGTAGGAGTGTTTTTGTCTGATTTCTTCGTCCACCCACTGTGCTAGTGAGTTTAATGTTTCAATCCTCCCGTCTTTACGGTTTAGCACATCAAGTGCACACCGATACGGAGATTTGCTTTTCTCTGTATCTTTAAGAAAGAAAAAGTAAGGGGGCACTTTTTTAAGACGTAGTTTCATAAAGGTATGTATTTAATTGTTTTAAATGTATTTTCATCAATGCTACCCCGACTTCAGTATCTTGTCAAATGTTTTTAATTGTGGTGTAAAAATGTTAGTCACGCAAAAAGAAAATGGTGACACTTCCCTCTTTCTCTGGTATGCTGAGCGTGTTGATCCTAATTATTGATAAGCCGTACCAAAGGCCGCCTCGAGAGCTGAACCCGTTTGCAAGATGTCCGTACTACTGCTCGTGACCAACACCCTCACACCTTCTCGCACTAAACACGTTCTACCCTCGCGCTCGACCTCAGTACATCTACATATATGAGTTTTATGACTATTATCGCCCTCGGCGTGGCTGTCCTTGTGGGCGCCGCTGTTGGCTACTACCTCCGCCTCGTCGTTTCTCTCGGAAAGAAAGGATCGATGGAGCTTGAGATCAAGCAAATGATGCTTGGTGCCAAAGAAGAAGCGCAGCGCATCATCGACGATGCAAAGAAGAAAGCAGAAGAACGCGTAGAAGAATTGAAAGAAGAAGAAAAGCGCCGTCAGGAAGAATGGAAACAGACAGAGACGCGTCTCATCAAGAAAGAAGAATTGCTCGATGCTCGCCAGGTTGAAATTGATAAAGAAATTGAGAATATCAAGCTCAAGGCTGAAGACGTGCGCAAAGTGAAAGAGCGAGTGGATGGCATGCTCGAAGAACGTCAGAAGCTTCTTGAGAATGTCGCAAAACTGACCGTAGAAGAAGCGAAAGATGCGCTCATGAAGGATGTTGAGACTCGCCACGAAGAAGACATGCTTGTGCGCATTCGCAAACTCGAAGAGACAGGTCGCGATACTCTCGACCGTAAGGCGAAGGATATCCTTGCAACAACAATCCAGCGCCTTTCTTCTTCGACTGCTTCAGAAACCATGACAACCATCGTGGCTATTCCAAACGACGACATCAAAGGAAAGATTATCGGAAAGGAAGGCCGCAATATTCGTTCATTCGAACGTTCGGCTGGCGTTGAGCTCATTGTTGACGACACTCCAGGATCTATCATCATTTCATCATTTGATCCTGTGCGTCGCCAGGTTGCTCGCCTCGCGCTCGAAAACCTCATTCTCGATGGCCGCATTCAGCCTGCAAAGATTGAAGAAATGATCGACAAAGCGAAAGAAGATATCAACAAGATCATCAAAGAAAAAGGTGAACAGGCCTGCTATGAATGCGGAATCTTCAATTTTGATCCGCGCATTGTGGCTATCGTCGGTCGTCTGTACTTCCGTACGAGCTTCGGACAGAACGTGCTTCAGCATTCGATAGAAATGGCGCACATCGCGGGAATGCTTGCTGAAGAACTCAAAGCCGATGTGGCTATCGCCAAAGCTGGCGCGCTCGTACACGATATTGGAAAGGCTCTTGACCATGAAGTGCAAGGTACGCACGTTGAAATCGGTATTCGCATTCTTCAGAAATTCGGTGCCGACCCTCGTGTTATCGGTGCGATGAAGAGTCATCACGACGACTATCCTCACGAGTCGATCGAAGCGGTTATCGTGCAGGCTGCCGACGCTATCTCAGCCGGTCGCCCTGGTGCTCGCCGCGATACGGTAGAGAACTACCTCAAACGCTTGGCAGATCTTGAAGCTGTCGTTTCTACCTTCCCTGGCGTTGAGAAGTCTTACGCGCTCTCTGCAGGCCGCGAAGTACGCGTGTTCGTTATGCCAGAGCAGGTCACTGACGTGGCAGCCAAGGCGCTCGCCCGCGATATCGCCGTGAAGATCGAACAGGAACTCAAATACCCTGGCGAAATCAAGGTTGCGGTGATACGAGAGACGAGGATTGTGGAGTATGCCCGCTAAATACTAAATATATTAAGAAAACAAAAGGCGTCTTCGGACGCTTTTGTTTTTTTCAGGCTAGCCTCGCCGCACCACTACTCTTCCTGGGTTTTTCAAAAGCGCATACCTGGGAGTGCCATTTTTTTTCTCCGAAACTGCGCAAATCATTGAAAAACCCAGGAAGAGTAGTGGTGCGGCGAGGCTTCCTGGTACCCCTTGCCCTTGTAAAATATAGGTTTTATAATAGAGGGAGCGTATGGCAGGGCCATGTGCTGGATCCCGGTCGAGGTTTATTTACTAAAACCAAGATAACCACAATGAACAAAGCAGCACTCGCAGAGTGGGTACACGGAAAAATCGGTGGCACAAAAGTGCAGGCCGAAGAAGTTGTCGACGGACTCATCAATGCTATCATCACGACTTTGAAAAAAGGTGATGAAGTATCGATCGCAGGCCTTGGAATCTTCTCAGTGAAAGCCCGCGCAGCTCGCATGGCTCGCAACCCAAAGACTGGTGAACAGGTAAAAGTTCCTGCAACCAAGGTTCCAAAGTTCCGTGCAGCGAAGGCATTCAAGGACGCAGTGAAGTAATTCATCTGTCTTCCGATTGCAGAACACCTATTTCTGCGATTCAATGACAAGTATCAAAAAACCGCTTCGGCGGTTTTTTGATTGCATGATACTTTTGCACAGATGTTTTGAAAAAGGAGGAGTACAATTATAGGTAAACCAAATACCTACGCGACATGAGAAACATCTTTACCATCGCGCTTGCGTTGCTTATGGTGCAAGCCAACGCGCAAACCATGACAGTATCTCCTAATCCTTTACAGTCATTTGTGAAGGTTCAGATTGAAGATGCAAAAACAGGAAATTTTATTATTACACTTTTTGACTTAGCTGGTAATGCAATGCTTCCCGCTCAAACAGTGGACGTTTCTGTAACTTCCACGGTCACGTTTGATGTGAGTCTTCTCACAAAAGGATATTACTTCGTAGAGTTGAAGTCAGCTGAAACTCAACGAATCATCAAAATGACAAAAGTTGTTAAAGAAGAATAAAAAAGTTATCCCGATCAGTGCATAAAAACTCCGCCTCGTGCCACCGAGCTCCGGAGTTTTTTTATATGGTACCTGTTTGCAAACTGCCCTTTTTTTGCTATGCTCGAAACATTGCGGGATTGGTTTAGTGGTAGAATACCTGCCTTCCAAGCAGGGGACAAGGGTTCGATTCCCTTATCCCGCACAAAAAAAGCGACAGCATATAGTGCTATCGCCTTATCCAAAACCTATAAAACCATAATCGTGACGAGGGTCATCTCTGACCTTTTTACATATGGTGCATTCCATAAGGTGGGGTGCCGTTTTATCTGTATTGACGTAGACACCTCCACAGGCACAATGTAGTGTAAGCGTTTCCATGTGTATTAATGAATACTGGGAAAGTAAATAAGAGGAACGAACCTCTCGTCGACCATTTCGATTTTAACGTCGTTTGCTATACTACCCTCTTTTTTGTGTGTGGTTTCTTTTCTGTCTTTGTTCATGCTATGTATTTTTTAAAGAATGTATTTCGTCTGTTGTGGGACATAAACGCAAAACCCCTTCCTGGCGCAGGAAGGGGTTGGCTTCAAGTGGTTAACGTAAAGACAATCCTTTCTTGCGCTTGAAAGAATTGTGATGATGCACTTTTGCGAGGATGTCTTTGTATCCGCCGGTGCCTGATGTGAGCCACTTTGAAACACGCGCCACGGTGGTGGAGCTAAAGCCCGTCTCTTTTTCGATCACAGAGTACGGCACTTTCTCGGAGAGCATTTCAGCTGCCTTGAGCCGCTTCCCGAATTCTTCTATCTCCCCTTCTGTCATAAGGTCACGAAGGAAGCGCTTTGTTTCGTCAGCGGTTTTGAGCGCAATAAATGCGTTCACGAGTATGTTGTTTTCCTGGCTATTCCAGTTCATACAAAGCACTTTAGCAAAGTAAAGTGCTTTAGTCAAGTAAAGTAGTCGCTACTCGTGATGTTCCTCTTCGTGAGCAGTTTCTTCCTCATGCTCTTCTTCGTGTCCGTGTTCATGACCGTGCTCCCCTTCTACCGCATGATGATGCCCTGAAATCTTCAGTGTTCCCCATATTGCTGCTATTCCCAGAAGCACTGCGAGGATTTGTCGAAATGTTTTCTTGGCTGATGTTCCATGGTTGTGTGAAAGCTCTGGGAGGATGTCAGAAGCTGCAAGATAGATGAAGTTGCCGGCGGTGATGGCAAGCGCGGGGCCGAGGAGGCCTTCGATGTGTGTGCCGAGGAAGTATGCAAGAAGTGCGCCGATGAGGGTTGGCACCGATGCGAGGAAGTTGAGAGCGAGCGCGCGCTTCTTGCTGAAGCCAGAAGAAAGGAGGACGAAGAAGTCGGCAAGCTCCTGAGGGAATTCGTGGATGAGCACCGCAAGCGTGGTGGCTACGCCGAGCGCCGGGTTGGCCATGAAGGCGAATGCGATGAGCGCACCATCGATAAAGTTGTGGAGCGCGTCCCCTGCCAAGACCATCGTAGCGCGTGGTTTGCCGTGGTTGTCGTTGTGTGTGTATTCTTCGTCACTGTGGTGATGGTGATACCAGGTGAGGGTTCGTGAAAGTATGAAAAACAGCAAGAATCCGAGTAGTACGAAAAGGAAGGCGCTATCCCCTGCCATTTCTATCGATTCTGGAAGAAGATCGAAGAACACCACTCCAAGGAATGCACCGACAGCTACTGAAAGAAGGATGTGGGTGTGTTTTAGAAGCTTGTCTGTTGAACGAAGAAAGAAAAGGACGCCGACGAACGCGACGGACATTTCTATAAGTGAAGCGAAAATGATATGTGTGAGCATTTCCCTATCCTACACCTTCTTTTTAAAAACGCAAGTGGTTTGCAAAAGTATCAGGAAACATTAAAAATGCATAACAAAAAAGCGCCGAAGCGCTTTTTTGTGTGGAGTTATTTCTGGTCTCTCCAAGTATCATTTTCAAGGCTATCGTGAACTGTTTCCTTGTGTTCATCTTCTGGTACAGCCTGTGTTTGATCCAGGTTCCAGACTGCGTGTACAGGTTCATTATTATTCTCTCCTTCCGTCGGTGGCATTTCTTGGTTCATAGTATGTTTCTTAACTACCCTAGTAATATCCTAAGTATTACATATCCTTCAAACTTGTCACGCCCCAAGCCTTTTATAGTTTAAAACTCTGTGGTAGTATGGCGTTTGTACGTTTTAATCGTATTTTCGGGGTGTAGTATATCGGTAGTATACTTGTTTTGGGAACAAGAGGGCAGGGTTCGATTCCCTGCACCCCGACTACTTAAAAGACAATATGTGGGAAATAGGCTACCCTTCCCTGTCTTTTTGCTTGGTCTACATATACCGTTACCAAGTCGATCTGCCAGTCATTTTTTACGTCTTTCTGTGCCAGGTACGCTTCCACTGTGCGTGAAAACTTCTTGAATTTCAGGGAATGCATGTTTTCTTCTGGTCGGACCATCTGCTTTGGCTCCCCTGTTACACATGAAACAGCTTTCACTTCCACAAAGTGAACCACCTCATCTTTGGAGGCGATAATGTCTATTTCTCCATATGCCTTGGTAAAGTTGCGCTCTAGTATATAGAAACCATGTTTCATGAGAAACATTGCTGCTAAGTTTTCGCCTATTTCCCCTATTTTTTGGCGTTTTGATGTGAATTTCTTCATTGATTGGTATTGGTTTACTTAATAAAAGGTGCACGTTGCACGTGTAACTCATATAAAAGTGTTACACGTGAAACGTTTTGCTATTTACAGCTTGTAAAACCCGTTATATGACATGTCCTTGCCGAAATGCATTGATATATAACGATATCTTACGCAAGAAGTATACACTTTCCTTTATCAAGAAATCCTCAAGACCTGTCTTTTATAAACAATGTACACAGAGTTATCCACAGTTTTGAGGTAAAAGAGTGATATATATCAACAAAAACCGGATTTAACAGAGGGGATAGAGTCCTCTGATTAAAGACAAAAAAACCAGTCTGTATGGTGGTCTTAGATACGTATTCTTTAAAAGTGCGGGTACCGGGAATCGAACCCGAGTCTCAACCTTGGCAAGGTCGTGTTCTACCACTAAACCATACCCGCAATTACCATTCTTCTCTTTCTGCCAGTTCAAGCCACGTCATAAGCGTTTTCTTATGAACAGTACTCGGTATTATACTCATCCCGACACCATAATGCAACTTTCGGCGAGTTTCTTTTCCTTGGATCACTTGTGTCTTGTAGAAGTGTTCAAGGGGGATAGAAAGCTCTTTTGACCACGAAAGGATGCAATCTGTGATAGTTTGATCAGGATAGGTGATAAGGGCGCATCGGATACTTTCCTTTGGAATATAAAGGTATTTCAGGCAAAAGGCGATGAATATTCGGTGGACATAAAATTCAGCATTGCTTATGCGAACAAGATGTTTACTCCGTTTATCGCCCTCTCCAGCATAGAGCATGAGTCCTGCCCAGAACAAAGGATCGCCCTTATGACGGATATATGAATCTTTGGCCTGGACTACTGCTTCTGTGTAGAGTGTATTCCATTTTACATTTCGTGCAGCGTTCATGGACACCATCTTCTCTCTGTTTTCCTTGTTCGCGGTTTCACTGTTGTCTTTTTTAATAGCAGAAGACCATTCCTGGTTTTTAAACCAGCCTGCGAGTGTACTTTTCGATATTCCAAGCGCTGAGGCTATTTCCGAATAGCTTTTACCGTTTTTTCTGAGCTGTGTTGCTTTTTCTCTGTCACTCCTCATCCTATTAGTATACATTACAGCTGTTCGTTTTACAAAAACATAAATTAAGACTATACTTGTCATGCTTATTTATAATTTGCACTCGTGGTGAAATGGATATCATTATAGTCTTCGAAACTATCGTTTCAGGTTCGAATCCTGACGGGTGCACAACAATACAGTGTTTGCAGTAGATACAAAAAAAATACCCCCATATGTTACACATGTAACCGAAACGCTCGAAAAAGCGGGTTTTGAAGCGTACCTGGTTGGTGGATCGGTGCGCGACCTTCTCATGGGTAGGGCTCCAAAGGATTGGGATATTACCACCAACGCCAAGCCGGAAGAGATTATTGGTCTTTTTGAAAAGACGGTGTATGAAAACAGCTTTGGAACAGTAGCGGTAGTGTTTGAAAATGTTTCTCATGAAACGGTGTCACGTGAAACAGAGGATCAGGGTGTTTCATATGAAACAAAGCCATTTATAGTGGAAATAACCCCATTTCGTCTTGAATCAGCCTATTCGGACAACCGCCACCCAGACTCTGTGGCCTTTTCAGACAAACTGGAAGACGATCTTCAGCGTAGGGATTTCACGGTAAACGCTATGGCCTTTAGAATATCAAAAGGACAGCTTGTTGACCTTTATAACGGACAGGAAGATATAAAAGACAAGACAGTACGTGCAGTGGGTAGTGCAGAAACTCGTTTTCAAGAAGACGCGCTTCGCATGCTCCGCGCGGTGAGGTTTTCCACAACCCTCGGTTTTGTGATTGCACAAGAAACAGGGGAAGCTATCCAAAACAATGCGGCTCTGCTCAAGAACATATCTTCAGAACGCATCCGGGATGAATTTGTGAAAATAATTGACGCGAAGGACCCCGTTGTAGGTATTGGCCTTCTTGAACGATATGGGCTTCTCCAGTATATGATTCCCGAACTTCGTGAAGGTATTGGGTGTCATCAGGGCGGGGAACATGTCTACAATGTGTTTGAGCACCTTCTCTATGCGCTCGACCATGCGGCCAAGAAAGAATGGTCGTCGGTTATCCGCATTGCCGCACTTTTTCATGATATCGGCAAACCTCGCACCAAACGCGAGGGCCGTGCCAAACCGACCTTCTATGGCCACGAAGTGGTGGGCGCGCGCATGACGAAAGCCATTATGGAGCGACTCAAGTTCCCAAAGAAAGATATCGAAGTCGTTTCCAAGCTTGTGCGCTGGCATATGTTTTTCTCTGATACTGAGCAGATTACACTTTCGGCTGTGCGTCGGATGGTGCGCAATGTGGGCGAAGACCTGATCTGGGACCTCATGAAGATCCGCGAGTGCGACCGTGCCGGCATGAAGAAGACCGAAGCGCCGTATCGCCTTCGCAAATATCACGCGATGATCGAAGAAGCGCTCCGTGCGCCAACATCGGTCGCCATGCTCAAGCTCGATGGTAATCGCCTGATTGAAATGGGGGAGAAGCCCGGTCCGAAATTTGCCCATGTCCTCCACGCACTTCTTGAAGAAGTACTTGAAGATCCAGAAAAAAATATCGAAGCGTATCTTGAACCTCGCGCTCGAGAACTTTTGCAGTTGCCGATTGAAGACCTGAAAGCACTCGGTGAAGCAGGGAAGGAGAAGAAAGAAGAAACCGAAGAAGAGGAATTGAAGAAATTACACGCAAAGCATGGGGTGAAGAAATAAGAGCCCAACTCAAGGAGTTGGGCTCTATGTTAGGTATGTGCTACTTCCTTCCTACTTGGTACTCTATGGAGCAACAGAAACAAGTATGCTTCCATAAGGAGGTAGAGAACAAATACGTGATACGCGAGAGGCAGGATCAGTCCGTTTAAAAGTGACGCAAACCATGCGAGATACACAGCAGGAAGCATTACTATAAAAGCAACGAATACATTGCTGGTTTTGAACTCGAAACTGTTTGTAGGAAATATAAATGGAACAAAAAACATAATAAGAAAGATTACAAACAATGTAGATGCTTCAGCGATGATCTCCCAGATCACTCGCGCGTTTTCTATCATGTGTATTTCAACAACATCTGCATCAAACCAGTCAAACGTGAAGGTTGCACAGATGCAGAGAACCGCGGATACGGTAGCTATTCCGAGGTTGATAAAAGTGAACTTTTTCATTTTCAATAGGTATTACTGTTATTTGTGCACATTAAAAAACAAAACTCAAGTTGTGTCTAAAAGTATAGGTTTTTTCGTATAAAAGTAAATAAAAAGTTTACTTTTCTATACTATTTTATATACTGGGGACAGTGCGTTCATACCCAAAAACAACCGAAGAGTTTATTATCGACCTGTTACAAAAAGGCTCATCTAGAACAACGTTCTTGCTAGAGAAACTGCAATCTGGAGAAGGAGCGGTAAGCAAACAAGCATTTTATAAAACACTCCGTAAACTTATTGAAGATGAAGTTGTAGTTGTAAGAAGCAAGGTCGCGTCACTCTCTCATGTGTGGATATTAAAAATGTCTCAGTTTTTTGAAAATGCAAAACGGTCGTATTCTATCGAAACACAAGGAGAAGACTTCCTTTTGCTGAATGATGGTGAACGAGTTTCGTATACGTTTAAAACACCAGAACAAACCGATATGTTTTGGGGCCTCTCATTCAGGATCTTGGACGATACCATGAAAGAGAAGACAGTGTTTCTGTACAACCCTCACGAGTGGTTTTTGTTGGCACGATATCAAACAGAGCGAACACTTTTTGATGACCTTTTGAAACGAAACAAAACACTGCTGGTGTTAAGTGGACACAATACAGTACTCGATACGTTCATTCAAAAAGATTTTGATGGAATCAATAGTCAACACTTCGCACTTGAGCAAATGCCATTTGAAAAGGAAAACTACCACGTAAACGTTTTTGGTGATTTTATTATTGAAGTGTGGCTTGATGAAAACGTAGCTCAGGAAATAGATCTTTTCTATCAAACAACTCGAGTGTTTAACAAAGAAGCAGAACAGCGTATCAAGATGATTGTTTCAAAAAAAGGAAAAAACAAATTTACCATTTCACGAAACCAGAAGAAAGCCGAGAAAGTTAAAAAGGTGTTTGCGAAGTATTTTTTGGTTAAATAGTTATTTGGTTATTGTTGGTCGGTTTGAATATAAAAAGCCACTTCTTTCGAATTGGCTTTTTAGAATGTTGTTATCCTGAGTGGGCTTTTGCCGCAACACTTGAGAAGAGTGCAACGAGGTCCCAGGGGATATCATTTCTATTTAAAGTGAATTTGATTACACAGAGAGAAGCCTGCTGTGGTTTTTGAAAAAAGACATCAACAAGTACTTCGTTTGAAAAAAGTGAGCCGTAATACTTCACATCCGTTATTTCAGTTTCGTAAATGCAGGTCGTGATGTTGGTGTGCGGATCCCAGTATCGTAGATGAATACCACGAGAGTCTTTGAATGCACCGACGATTGTTACTGACGATCCTGGGCCGCAGTGTGCAGTGACTTCTTTAAATATGACTCTATCTGATGGTGGTTGCCAGGCAATAGTGTCTTGTGCAGACGTAGTCTGTGTATACAGAATAAAAAGAACTAATAGATGCTTCATGATATGTGGTTTTTAAAGTGTCATATTAAGCATAGGCAGTATCGTACGTGAAGTCAAACAAAAAAACGCCGCAGAGATTTTTCCCTGCGACGCCACTAAACCTTTAACCAAATACTTAGCTAGAACAAAATTGTGTGATGTTCTAAAAGTATCTACCGCAACGACTGTTGTGGTACTTTTAATAATACCTGTTTTACCTATTTTGTCAAATCCATCAACTCTCTGATTGCTTCTTTGAAATCTTTTCGTGGTTCCCAGTCGAGCAGGCGTTTTGCGAGCGAGATGTCGGCGCGGGTGCGAGAAACTTCGATGCGGGGAGGAAGGTGCTCGATCTCTCCGCCGATCATTTCAGCAATACTCAAAACAGAATGTTCCTCACCGCCGCCAATGTTGATGACTTCACCTTTGCCCACCGTGCCGCTTGTGGCTGCGATAGAGAGCGCGCGAACAACATCTGAAACATGGGTGAAGTCGCGTGTCTGAAGACCGGTGCCAACAACAGGAAGCGGAAGGTTATTTTTTTTCGCTTCTATGAAAATGGGAATCACGGGAGCGTAGGCACCTTTGGCGCTTTGGCGTGGACCATAGACATTGAAGAATCGAAGTGAGACTGTTTCGATGGGGTAGCATTGGCTGAAGGATCGCATGTAGAGTTCGCCGGCGTACTTCTGCACCGCGTAGGGACTTTTGGGATTAGGAAGGAGATTCTCGGAAAGAAGATCAGCGTCAGTATCACCGTATGCCGAGCTTGATGCTGCGTACACAACTCGTTTCACTCCGGCATTTTTTGCGGCGAGGAGCACCGAGAGTGTGCCGCCGAGGTTGATGTTGTTGGTTTCTTTTGGTTCTTCGATCGAATACTGAAGGCGTGCGTTTGCGGCAAGATGAAACACCACATCGGCGCCTTGGAAAATCTCGGCGAGACTGTTTTCGCTTCGCACGTCGAATTCATGAAAGGTCGCTTCGGGATTGATATTTTCTTCACTGCCGGAGCTGAGGTTGTCTACGATATGCACTTCCTGACCTTCAGCAATGAGAAGGTCGGCAAGGTGACTTCCAATGAATCCGGCTCCGCCGGTGATGATGGTTTTCATGAGGAGAGTGTACCACGGAGTGTGAAAGCTCAAAATAAAAGGCCCCAGACGTTTCCGGGGCTCTTTTTTTTGCTTAACCTTAATTAACCTTAACTACTCTTAGTCAGAGAAGCCTTTATATATCTTTTTTCGCATAGTGCGAACAATGATCAAATTAATTAAATGAACTTACTATAAGTGTACTCCTTTTATGGTAAGTGCAAATAAGAAAAGTGCATAACTATTTGATCTCGAGGACGACAGGGCAGTGATCTGATCCGTAGATTTCATGGCGGTGTTCTATCTTCTGTATGCGCGGAAGAAGTGCTTTTGAAACCATTGCGTAGTCGATGCGCCAGCCGATATTGCGGTCGCGGGCGGCGGTGCGCACGTTCCACCAGGTGTAGTTGTCTTTCTCGTCGGGGTTGAAATAGCGGAAGGTGTCGACAAGTCCGAGTTTCGCCATGAAGTCGCCAAGGCGTTTTCTTTCTACCGGAAGGAATCCGATGGATGTTTCATTTTCTTTTGGTCGTGCGATATCGATTTCAGTGTGCGCGATATTGAAGTCGCCAACGATGATGAAGTGCTCGCCTTTTTTCTGACGCGCCGCAATGTATTTTTCAAGATCGTCATAGAACGCAAGTTTGTATGAAAGCATTTCAGTGCCATCGGCACGCGTGCCACCGTTGGGGAAATAGATATTGAGAAGAGTGATGTCACCAAAGGTTGCTTCAGTGACACGGCCGTCTTCGTGGAATTTTGAAAACTTTTCGAACTTCGTCATCGAAGCGTCGGGTTCGTTTTTTGAAAAGATAGCGGTGCCGGCGTATCCGGGACGAACGCCATCGTGCCAAAGAATGTGGTAGGGAAGGGTACGGACTTCATCGGGAACTTGAGCTATGAATGCTTTTGTTTCCTGGAGGCAGAGCACATCGGGGTTTTCTTTTTTAATAACGTCGATGAGCCCTTTTCCTGCGACCGCTCGAATGCCATTTACGTTCCACGATACGATTTTCATACAGAGAGTATACCTTTACCACTGCCATGCTACAATTCTCTGTATGATAGTGACTGACCTCCGTCTTGCCGAAGCGACCGCCCGCGAGAAGTACAATGAAGTGCAAGGGCGCGTGGTGCATCCTAACCTTTCGCCATTCTATATATATGTGAAAAGAGGAATAGACGTCGTGCTTGGGGGTATTCTTTTGCTGGTCTCATTTCCGCTTATCGGTATTGCAGCGGTATTCGTGATGACAGATACACGTGGCAGAGCCTTTGTGCGTGAAGAGCGAGTTGGGAAAGACAAGAAAAAGTTTCTCATGGTGCGTATGCGAACCTTTCGCACTGACAATGAAAATGGCATGAAAGAAACGACTCCGGCTGGGCGCCGTCTTATGAAAATGCGCGCCGACATGCTTCCGGCTATATGGAATGTGGTGAGAGGTGATATGAGTTTTGTTGGACCTGAAGCAAAGACGGTAGATGAATCGCGCGACTATGGCGAGATCGCCAGCCGAAGATTTTTGGTGAAGCCGGGCTTGGTTTCATTTCATCCGAAAAATACCTTTATGCGCGATGATGTTGCGTATGATCTTTTCTATGTAGACAATCAATCGCTCATTTTTGATTTTCTGATTTTGTTTTCGTAAGAGAGGGTAGGGAATGCAGCGCGGCACCATTACAAAAAAGAGTTTGTTGAAGTCTAAAGACGGTCAACAAACTCTTTTTTGTAATGGCCGCGCTGCTCTTACTTCTTCTGCATCAGCGCTACCACATACGCTGCCGGATTCACACCTTCGGTCACATGTTCTACACGAAGATTTACAAGTGAGAAATCTTTCTCAAAGAGTTCTTGTATTTCGTCTTCAGTGAAGAAGTAGTACGGGAGTCCATATTTTTCATACATACCGGTTTCATCTTTGTTCGGCATCCAGGTGAAGAAATAGGGAGTTTCGCGAGAGTACGCTACAAGATAGAAATAGCCGCCAGGTTTCAGAGCGCGAGCGATTTCTTTGACGTAGGTTTGCCAGTCTTCTTTTTGAAGGTGCTGCAAAAGGCCGACATCTACAACAGCATCGAAGCCAGCATCGGAAAAAGGAAGATCAAGCGCATCACCAGTGATGAATCGCATGCTCTTTTCTTGTCCACGTTCTTTTACCTCTTTGTTATTTTTCTCTACGATCTCTTCCACATAATCCACACCGATCACGCGAAATCCTGCTTCGGCAAGTTGGAAGGGGAAGCGTCCACGTCCGCTTCCAAGATCGAGGATCATCGAGCCTTCTTTTAAGTGGTCGATCAATTCTGCGCCTTTGAATGAAAGTGGGATGTGTGTCCACATGTCGGTGCCAGTTTTGTATGCTGTTTCAAAAAACTTTTTTTCCTCGGGGTGTGACATATGAATGTATTGTATATCGAAATGAATAAAAAAGAATGCCCCGCCCTGAGCATGTGCAAAAAAGATTCGTTGAAGTCTAAAGACGGTCAACGAATCTTT
>JACCDT010483570.1_pt1 | contig 16821 bp, 21 predicted proteins | sample 7446291 | NCBI WGS metagenome assembly JACCDT01 (sample SAMN15323446, study PRJNA562643) | freshwater metagenome | isolation source: river surface water | place: USA:Blue River Watershed | collected 2017-08-17 | reverse complement strand
CTTGCAAGACGTCTGCTTCAAAGCTGGAGTCGGTGATGTGTTTGATCAAATCGCTGGCCATGATTAGGGTTTCCTCGTTGAATTCACTATAGAGCTACAGTTGGGGCATTGTGGCAGAAACCAAGTAACCCCATGAAAACTCTCACCATTGATGTTGTCTCTGATGTTGTCTGTCCCTGGTGCTATATAGGCAAACGCCGCTTAGAGCGAGCTTTGGCACTTTTAGCAGTTCAGTACCCCGATGTGGATCCTGAAGTGAGTTGGCACACCTTTCAACTCAATCCAGACCTATCTCCAGAGGGTATGGCGCGCACCGATTACGTGAACAACAAGTTCGGCAGTGAAGCGGGCGCTATTTATGAGCGTGTGGCTTCAGTTGGTAAAGAGGTGGGTATTCCATTCGCGTTTGACAAAATCAGCCGTCAGCCCAACACCGTGGTGGCGCACAGCCTCATTGCCGTTTCTGAGCCCGGCCTGCAGCAAGACGCGATGGTGGAAGCCTTTTTCAAAGCCTACTTTTTAGAAGGCAAGGATTTGACGGAGGCCTCTGTGCTGATGGACATTGCTGCATCCGCAGGCATGGATCGCGCAGCGGTTGAAGAGCATTTGCAAAACTCAGAGTTGCACAGCCAAACGATTGACAGCGATAAAGCCGCTCGAGAAATGGGCATCACAGGCGTGCCTTTTTTCATCTTCAACCGTCAAGTGGGCCTGTCGGGGGCCCACGAAGCTGAAACCCTGCTGCAAGGCATGGTCGAGGCGATGAACGCCGCTGCCAACGATTAATTCTTCTCGATCAGCGGGGGCGTGGCGGGCTGCGCCGTAGCCGCTACGCGGTAGATGAGGTGGTAGACCAAGCCCACAAATACGCTGCCCCCTACCAGGTTGCCGAAAATTACGGGCACCAAGTTGCCAAACATGCCTGTTACGCTGAGGGCGGAACCTGCCGTGGCAGGTTCAAAGTATTGAATGATGAGCGCAAGCTGCATGAAATACATATTGGCAATGCTGTGCTCAAACCCCGCAGCCACAAAGGCAGTGATGGGGAAGACGATGGCAATGACCTTGTCCATCACACTGCGGCCCGCCATGGCCATCCACACAGCCATACATACCAACACATTGCACAGAACGCCTTTGAAAAACGCTTCGTGCCAAGGCAAGTTTTGTTTGGCGAGTGCTATCTTGAGTACGGCCGCCCCAATCGCACCGCCATTGCCATGCGTATGACCGCTCAGGTACACCAAGAGCGCGAGGCCCGTAGTGCCCACAAAGTTAGCCGCGCACACCCATAGCCAATTGCGCAGCACTTCGCGGCTGGTGATTTGCCCATCCGCCCACGCCATGGCTAATAGGTTGTTTCCAGTGAACAGCTCAGCCCCACCAATGACGACCAAGATCAGGCCCAAGCAAAACACAAAACCGCCCAAGATCTGGCTGACTGCAAAGCTCAGGCTCGCATCAGACTTGACGATGACAAAAAACAAACCACCCAAGCCGATGAACGCACCTGCGAGTAAGCCCAGCACGACCAAGGGCAGGGTGGCCATATGCGCTTTGGCCACGCCCACGGTTTCAACTTTGAGGGCAATTTCTTTGGGAGCGTAGGCATCAGAGCCAAACAGTTCGGGCATGGTGTGTTTCGTTGATGTTGATTTAGCTAATTTACTACTTCAACTGGCAGAATTGGCGCACTCTTTGTTTTTTCGGAGCCCGCTTATGTCTGACACATCTTCCAATATGGTTCGCGCCTTGGTTTTGCGCGAGCTTGAAGCTGGCAAGCGCGACGATGGGTTGTGGCTGCAAGCCATGTCCGAATCCAAGATGGACACTGCCAAAGCACAAGTGCGTTATGTGGCGCTGCGCACGCAAGCCATGCAGGGTGATGTGAAGGGGTTGCTGATCAAGCAAATTCGCGGTGCAGTGGCCAAAGACAGCGGTGGTGGCGTACGCCTCAATAACGCGGGCTTGGCAGATTATTTGAAAGCGAAGACTACTTCTTCAGGGAATAAGTAGGACGTAAATTCGGCGGCAACAGCAAGACCGGAATGCACCTTTTGGGCTTGACTTGGGACTGCTTGAGGGACTCAAACAGTTTGGTTTGCGCCGAGGGTACGGGCAGTTTGAATTTCTCGTAAATCATGATGCGAGTTTTGGCCGCTTTGCGCTGAACCAGTTGTGACGCCATCATGTGCAGGTAGGCATCTTTGGCTTCGGCTCGCCAGGTGTCCCACTCTTCACGAAAAGGTTTGATGTGGGCGCGCAAGAATTTGTCTAATTCCTCGTCCTCAACTTCATGTTGGATGGTTTCGCAGACTTTGGCGATGAAAGGATCAATATCGTCCGGTGTATTGACTTCTGCGTTTTCGTTTTCAGCGGTCGCCGCGGCATTCTCTTGAACTGATTTAGAGGAGCTGTCCTGCTTTTCTTCTTCTAGAGGGAGCGTGTCGTTTTCGGTTGCTGCTGAAGTTACCTCAGCAGCAGATACTGTTTCTGCTGCGGTATTTTCTGTCTCTGCAGTGGAATGATTACCCTCAAGCCCCACCTCAGTAGTGGTGTTGAGCTCTTGCGCTTTTTCTGTCGATTCTGTGGCCATCACCAACAATCGGTACGAGCTTGACTAACTTGAGTCAGTTAAATCATATTTTTTAGAACGCTTTTTCATATTCCCATGTCAATCATGGATGTGAAGCAACTTCGTTGCGTCCCAGTCGCATACTGATAAACACCGAAATAGCTAACAAGATTGCAGCGCCGGTGTTGTGCAAGACGGCTAAGCCTAAAGGCCATTGGAGCCAGACATTGCTGATGCCCACCAGTACTTGGAACAAAATGGCTGCCAATAGCCAATTGCCCATACTGATCGTGTCGGCCTTTTTCTTCAGGTGCAATGCCAAGGCAACGCAGGCAGCGAGCACGACCAAAGCAAAAGTGCGGTGCGTCCAATGAATCGCAGTGAGCGTTTGCAGGCTGAGCATTTGTCCATCGCTGGTTTGTCCGAGTTCGCGGTTGAATACGAATGCATGTGACCAATCTAGATCAGCAGGCATCCATTGCCCTTGGCACAGTGGGTAGTCTGTGCACGCCATCGCTGCGTAATTAGTACTTGTCCAGCCGCCCAAGGCGATTTGCATCATGATGATGGCCGTGACCAGCCAAGCTGCAGACTGGCTGGAAAACACGCTTGTTTTCACCACATTGCGTGTCTCTTTTGTATGCATGCCGACCAAGGTTGCAAGGATTAACATACCACCTAGCAAGTGGAGGGTCACGATGACTGGCTTTAAAAGCCAAGTGACCGTGAGCATTCCCAATGCGCCTTGCACGCCGACCAAGGCGACCAAAAAGATATAGGGCGCAGCGTTGGTTGAGGTTTTTCTTGGCCAAATAGCTGTCGCAGCAAGGATAAGGATCAAAAATCCCAAGCCACTTGCAAGATAGCGATGGATCATTTCTTTCCAAGCTTTGTCAATTTCCACAGGTGCGTGTGGAAAAACACTTTCAGCGTGACTAATTTCGGCATGGTTGTCAGGAACACCCAGCAATTTGCCATAGCAACCGGGCCAGTCAGGGCAGCCTAAGCCTGCATCTGACAATCGGACGTATGCGCCAAGACTGACGACAGATAGCGTCAAAATGATGCCGAGAATCAGAAGTTTTTGACGGAGGGTAGACAAGTTTGGAACTCCTGAATCAGGCTTGTGAGTGAATAGATTGAAAATATCTTAATTGCAGTACGCGCAAAACATTTGGCAGATCTCATATGCCTGTTTTTAGTTGAGGGGCATGGTTGTCTCAAAGTAGCGCTGAAATGCATAGGCCATGGCAGACAGCATGGCGACTGTGCCTATCATCAAACTCAGCACAATTGCACCGATCGTGGCCCACTGTGTTTGACCTGCTTTGTCTAGGGGGTCTGCATCTGGATTAAAACGACGGTTCCACGCTTCTGGACTCATCAAACCATAGATGATGGCATTGAGGCATGTCCCTGTCAGTAAGAGCCCAAAAATGGGCAATAGCCACCAGCTCACCACATCATCTAAGCCGTATTGACTAACCCGTTCGAATCCGTAATAGCCAAGTGCTGTTGGAATAGGCAATAACCAGCCAAGCGTGTCATGACGGCCAAATAAATAGAACCTGTGAAAGCCCAAGGGTCCAAAGAGAAAAGCCAACCAAGTGGCCAAGGTTTTGTTTTTCATTTCAACGTCCGGGTTGGTCCCATGAGCTGGCGGCGCGCAACAAGCGCTCTAGGTCACGTTTGATTTTTGAGGCGGCCTCAGGCGCTTCGATGTTGGGGGGGAAGCGCATCATCCAATGGCCCATAGGGTCGATCAAATAGAGATGGTCGCTGAGTAGGTGTCCTTGAGAAGGGTAGAGCCACTGCTCTAAGGCCTTGGGGTCGATACGCAAGATGGTTGCACCTTGCAGAGCTTCCACCAAGACAGGGGAAACGGGCGCATCATCAGAGACAAGCCATACGCGTTCTAACTTGTCTTGCTGTTTGCCTAGACCTTTGTGCAACTGACGCTGTATGTAAAGTAATTTTTCGCAATCTGCCTCGCACTTACCGCTGGTGGCTGCGACAAACAGCCATTGACCTCGAAGCTGAGTGAAATCAATCGCTTGTCCATCGAGTTGCTTCACCATGATTGAAGGTAAGTCACGTTGTGGCTCGATCAATTCACCAAATGCAGAAATGCTTTGGGGGCGGATCACATAGTAAGAAAAATACGACAGCAACATGGGGGCCGCGCAAATCGCAAACACCATCAGCATGCGGATTCGGCCTGCTCGCGTGCGCGAGCTGTCTTTAATTGCCGCATCTACGGGCGAGGGTAAATCGTAGACTGTGAGCTCAATTGGTTTTTGCGGGGGAGTGTTAGCGGGCGTCATGTCTGATTTTTTGAATAATTTGAAACCATGCGAAAAGCCCAGCGCACAAGGAGGCCAGAGCAAACCATTGCAGGGCATAAGCGCGATTTTTGTCCGATCCTGAAAGACTGCTTGACCAGTCGCGTTGCAAGCCCTCAGAAGGTGCACCAGTCTGCCTTACGCTGGCGAGTAACTCTAAGCCCGTCTCATCAGAAAGTAATTTGACATCTATATTTTGCCTTAGGGTAGAAAATCCACGAGGCGCTGTAAGGTTGTCGGGTTTGTTTGTAAGTTCATACATCACCGATGGAGGCGGGACCCAGCGACCTTGCACTTCGACAACGCCAAGCGGCGTATCAATGGCGGGAAGTTTGTCACTGTAAACAAGGTCTCTAGCAACCCAACCTCTTTGCACCAGCAGGGCCTTCCCAGGCGCAATTTGCAAAGGCGTAAATACCCAAAATCCTGGCTTGCCTTGCATTGTGCGGTTTTCAAGGAAGATGGTCCATTGGTTGAGCCACTGGCCGTTGACTTCGATACGACGTTGTAGGTTGGCTTCGGCAAGAGTAGAAGCAGACAAAAATTCTTTCACGCCCAGCGCTGGCAAATCTGCATTTGCCATTTCGAGCTGGTAGGTCGCTTCTTTCTGTTGGGCGCGTCCTAGTTGCCAAAATCCGAGCCGAATGGTTAGAACTGTCATGCACGTTGTGGCCACAAGAATGAGCCACCAATGCCGTGAAAAAAGATGCTGTGTTGAGAAGTGTGTTTGCATCAGTTGTCTAATTAACAAGGACCTAAATTAAAAGTCATAATAGAAAACATGACTATCTTCATTACCTTAGCGTTTGTAGGAATTCTCATCAGCTTAGGTGCGGCTGGTCTGTTCATGTTGAGAGGTTCAGATACCAAGAGCGAGCAAAAGAAAAATATGGCGCGGGCATTGACATTTCGCATTGCCATTTCAGTGATCTTGTTTTTATTGATTTTGATTTCCTGGTCTCTTGGCATTATTCAACCTACAGGCATCATTCCGGGCCAACTATAAATTTATATTTCTATGATTAAAAAAGGCCGTTAGAAGTAACGGCCTTTTTTGTTAAAGCGTGGAATCTCTTATAACCAGTAAACCAAGATGTAAAGACCCAGCCATACAACGTCTACAAAGTGCCAATACCAGGCGACACCTTCAAAGCCAAAGTGGCGTTCTGCGGTGAAATGGCCTTTTTGCAAACGCAAGGTAATGATGATCAACATCAATGTACCTAAGAATACGTGGAAACCATGAAATCCGGTCAGCATAAAGAACGTCGAGCCGAAAATGCCGGACGTCAGCTTGAGATTCAAGTCGGTGTATGCATGGTAGTACTCGTAACCTTGTAGTCCCAAGAAGACAGCGCCGAAAAGTACAGTCATCCACATGAACAGGATTGTTTTGCTGCGGTCGTTTTCACGCATGGCATGGTGTGCAATGGTGATGGTGACACCGGAGCTCAACAGCAGTGCAGTATTGATTGTGGGCAGCCAAAGTGGCGACATGGTGACAAACGGCTCAATGATTTGTGCGGGTGAGGCCGTTACACCAGCTGCCACACTTGGCCAAATGGCTTTGAAATCAGGCCATAGGATTGCAAAGTTATCAGTACCACCCAATGCTGGTACGGACTGAACGCGTGCCCACCAGAGCGCACCAAAGAAAGCGCCGAAGAACATCACTTCAGAAAAGATGAACCAACTCATGCTCCAACGGAAAGACGCGTCGATGTTGTCGCCGTAGTCACCAGACTCGCTCTCATGTATGGCATCACCAAACCACTGATAAAGAACAGTCAATAGGATCAACATGCCAAATAGAAAGGCATATGGACCCCAGCTTGAATCATTTACCCATTGGCTTGCACCCATGATGATAAAGAACAAGCCAAGCGCAGCCATGGCAGGATGGCGTGACGGTTCAGGGACGTAGTAGTTTGGAACGGACCCGTGCGAATTGGCACTCATGCTTCTCTCCTGAAAAATCTAAACAATCGAATTGACCACTAGGACCAAAACAAGTACAAAAATCAAACCCGATACCAACCCAACAAAAATAAGCTGCGCTGGTTTAACTTGGGATAGGTCTGTGTTGGACTCGCTTCGTTTGCGAATACCAAAAAAGGACCAAGAAATCGCTTGAAATGCACGCAACGTTGAACGCCAGAGCGGAACATTTTCAGGTTCATGACTCATTGCCAGATCCAATCTCAACTGGTTTGATTGATGCAGAGGGGACAGTAGAGCCGACTTCAAAAAATGTGTAAGACAAGGTGATGGTCTTTACATCTTTAGAAATTTTGGGCGATACGTAAAATACGACTGGCCATGACTTCCTTTCGCCGGGGGCGAGGGAATATTCGTTAAAACAGAAACACTCCAGCTTGTTGAAGTGAGACTGAGCTTCACGAGGCGCATAGCTAGGTATTGCTTGAGCGGACATGGTTCGGTTTTGGATGTTTTGAAATTCAAACATCACCGTCACAAGCTCGCCTGGGTGTACTTCAACAAAGCGCTTTTCGGGGGCAAAATTCCATGGCCCGCGTACGTTCGTATCAAATTCCACCGTGATGGTGCGAGAGCTGTCGACTTGCGTGTTGTTAAGGCCTGCGCGGCCGTTCATAGAGCCGGATGCTTCGCGCTCGCTGAGGGCAAGTACGTTAACACCGGTCCATTCGCAAAATGCTTTGTACATAGGTACAAGCAAGTAGCCAAAGGCAAACATACCAAGTGCGATGGCAGAAAGCTTGCCCATCAGGCTGACGTTTCTGCCGTTGATGTTCATGCCTTGCCTAACAAAGTGATTTTGAAAATAAAGCCGCAAAAGAATACGGCAACTACGCTCGCCAAAATTAAGGCGAGACGCAGATTGCTTTTCTTTTGTTCAGAGTTCATGGGGGTAGTCACGCTCAGGCAATGATCTTGGTGGCGTCGCTGTTCAATTTTGGTGGCACTTCGAAGGTGTGGAATGGGGCAGGTGAAGGTACTTCCCACTCCAAGCCTTCCGCGCCTTCCCAAGGGCGTTGTGGTGCTTTCTCGCCATGGCCGCGCATGCAAGGCAAGATGACCATCACAAAGAAGTACACCTGAGCAATGCCGAAAGCAAATGCGCCCACAGATGCCAGTGCATTGAAGTCAGCAAACTGCATAGGGTAGTCGGCGTAGCGACGAGGCATACCGGCCAAGCCCAAGAAGTGCATGGGGAAGAAGGTGACGTTGAATGAAATCAGAGTCCACCAGAAGTGAAGTTTGCCGCGGCGTTCGCTGTACATGACGCCTGTCCACTTAGGCAACCAGTAGTAAATGCCAGAGAACATGGCAAACAATGAGCCCGCAACGAGTACGTAATGGAAATGCGCGACTACGTAGTAGCCGTCTTGCAATTGAAGGTCAATCGGAGCCATGGACAAAATTAGTCCAGTGAATCCACCCATGGTGAACACGAAAATGAAACCCACCGCGAAAAGCATAGGGGTTTCAAATGTCATTGAACCACGCCACATAGTGGCGATCCAATTAAATACTTTCACACCTGTAGGCACAGAAATCAGCATCGTGGCGTACATAAAGAACAGTTGGCCAGTCACTGGCATACCTGTTGTGTACATGTGATGAGCCCACACGATAAATGACAAGATTGCAATGGATGATGTTGCATAAACCATGGAAGCGTAGCCAAACAGCTTTTTACGAGCAAACGCTGGAACTACTTGGCTCACGATGCCAAAAGCTGGCAAGATCATGATGTACACCTCTGGGTGTCCGAAGAACCAGAAGATGTGTTGGAACATGATGGGGTCGCCGCCAGCAGCAGGGTTGAAGAAGGTCGTCCCAAAGTGACGGTCCGTCAAGGTCATGGTGATGGCACCAGCAAGCACAGGCATCACAGCGATCAAGAGGTAAGCGGTGATCAACCAAGTCCAAACAAACATCGGCATCTTCATCAAAGTCATGCCAGGAGCGCGCATGTTCAAAATGGTCACAACGATGTTGATAGAACCCATGATGGATGATGCGCCTAAAACGTGCATTGCAAAAATTGCAACGTCCATCGATGGGCCCATTTGAATGGTGAGCGGGGCGTACATTGTCCAACCCGTGGCAGGTGCGCCGCCAGGCATGAAAAATGTGCTGCCAAGCATTGCTGCAGCAGGAACCATCAACCAGAAGCTGAAGTTATTCATGCGGGCAAATGCCATGTCAGGCGCGCCAATTTGAAGAGGAATCATCCAGTTGGCAAAACCAACGAAGGCCGGCATGATGGCACCAAAAACCATGATCAAGCCATGCATGGTGGTGAGTTGGTTAAACAACTCAGGGTTGACCAATTGCAAGCCTGGTTGAAATAACTCAGCACGAATCAGAAGTGCCAATACGCCGCCAAACATCAACATGGCAAAAGCAAATAACAAATAAAGTGTGCCGATATCTTTGTGATTGGTGGCAAACACCCAACGACGCCAACCAGTTGGGGCGTGATGGTGATCATGGTCATGATGGCCAGCCACGTGGCCGTGGGAATCAATTACTGCGCTCATGTGAGGACCTCTTCTTTAACTATTTATTTGACAGCACTGGCATCAGCGACTAATTGAGTCGAGCTGGACTGAGCACTTTTGGTGGGCTGTTGGGTTTTGACCCATGCGGAGTAGTCTGCTTCACTGAGAACTTTGACGTGAATTGGCATGTAAGCGTGCTCTTTGCCGCACAACTCTTGGCATTGGCCATAAAAATCGCCTGTTTTCTCAGCTTTGAACCATGTGTCACGAACAAAACCTGGAATAGCGTCTTGCTTGATGCCAAATGCAGGCACTGCAAAAGCGTGAATCACATCTGTGCTGGTAGTGATGATGCGAATTTTCTTGTTGACAGGAACCACCAGTGGTTTGTCTACTTTTAACAAGTAGTCATCGATGTTTTTGCCCACATTACCTGAGTTTGACAAGATTCGTTGTTCGTTGTCGAGTGAAGAGACGAAAGAAATGCCATCACCTTCACCTTTGAGATAGTCATAACCCCAGCGCCATTGGTGACCTGTTGCTTTGATGGTTAGATCGGCGTTAGATGTGTCTTTGCCAGCGATCACGGCTTTGGTAGCGGGAATGGCCATGATCACCACAATGATCAGAGGGGCCAAGGTCCATGCGATTTCAACTTTGATGGACTCATGAAAGTGTGCGGGTTGATGACCGGTTGATTTGCGATGTTTCCAAATGGAATAGAACATCACGCCAAAGACGGCAACAAAAATAACCGTGCAAATAACCATCATCATCCAGTGAAGTGCATGTTGCTCTTCAGCAATTTTGGTCACTGGCGGATGCATGTTGAGCTGACGCACGGCGGGGCCGCCGGGCAGGTCATTGACAGCGTGAGCGGCAGTTGCGGCCCATGCGCCAATCCAAATCAGTCCAGAGGCAAGAGTCTTGGTCATGGTTTTGATCATTTTTTTATGTGGCAGTAATTGGTAAGGAGGCCAAGTGAATTAGCGAAACTTGGCTTGAGGGACAACCTGTAGCTCACCAGGTTGGCGGCCAATGTAGTTTGCAAGCTCTTTGAGTTCAGCATTGCTAAATTGCTTGGCTACGCCGCCCATGATGGCGTTAGATCGCCCCCATGTTGTGTTGCCATCTGATTTATAAGATTTGAGGGCTACAAACAAATAGTCGCGGCTTTGGCCCGCGATTTTGGGAAAGCTGGGGTCAATGGGCTTGCTGTAATTAGCACCGTGACAAGAGTTACATGCACCTTTGGTGAGGAGTTCGCTCACTTTTGCAGGCGCTGGGCTAGCTTGTTCGGGAAGTGTGACGCTTGAGGCGTGCTTCTCATAGTACGCAGCAATGTCAAGCATGTCTTGTTCAGACAAGCCTTTGGCGACACTGCGCATCGTTGGGTGTTTGCGTTCTCCGGTTTGGTACGCCTTGAGTGAGTTGACGATGTATTTGCTGGTTTGACCAGAAATCATCGGAACCTTGTATACCTCTGGAAAGCTTGATTGGTAGCCCACAATTCCATGGCATCCAATGCACATTGCAATCTTGCTTTCACCGTTTGCGGCGTTACCGACTAGGTCGTTGGCATTTGCTGGATTCAGAGACAAAAGCAACAAAGAAAAAGTTGCCGCTAGGGTTCGGGGTATTTGTCTTTGCATTATTATGACGAATGAGTTTTTATAAACGAGTTCACTATAAGATACATTGATGTAGGTCAATGATCGGTGAAAACCCTCCATTTCATACTTTAGTTAGAACTGCTCCAACACATGTCATTTGTCGCTGTTATTCAGCAGTACAACGCGCTGACCAAGCCGCGCGTCATACAGCTCATCGTGTTTTGTGCGCTGATTGGGATGGCGCTGGCTATTCCAGGGTTGCCCAATGTGGACGAATGGATCCGAATCGTTTGGGCCTGTTTAGGTATCTGGTTGGTTGCGGGTGCGGCGGCGGCCTTCAATTGCTTGGTCGAAAAAACACTCGACGCAAAAATGCGTCGCACAGCTTGGCGTCCCACTGCTACGGGGCAGTTATCCGATGTTCAAGCCTTGCTCTTTTCAGTGTTGCTTTGCTCTTTGGGTTCTGCGATTTTGTATTTGTTTGTTAATTCATTAACTATGTGGTTGACGTTCGCCACTTTCATTGGATACGCGGTCGTTTACACCTTAATTCTTAAGCCCTTGACGCCGCAAAATATTGTGATTGGTGGTGCGTCTGGTGCGATGCCGCCTCTGCTTGGGTGGGCTGCGATTACGGGCGAGGTCGGCTCACAAGCTTTGATTTTGGTATTGATCATTTTCCTGTGGACGCCCCCCCATTTTTGGGCATTGGCGCTTTATCGCGTTGAGGACTATCGCAAATCAGGTTTGCCAATGCTTCCTGTGACGCATGGCAATGCATTTACACGACTTCAAATTCTTCTCTATACATTTCTGCTGATGGCCGCATGTTTGCTGCCATTTGTGATCGGTATGAGTTCGTGGCTTTATTTGGCCGTCGCTGTGCTTCTGAGTGCAGGCTTCATTGGCTATGCAGTAGCGCTGATGAGGAAGTATTCAGACGAATTAGCCCGGAAAACTTTCCGTTTTTCACTCATTCATTTGTCAGCGCTTTTTGCTGCGCTGTTGCTAGACCACTATTTGTTCTAGATTAAAAAGGCGCGTGCTTTTGGTTGACGGGTTGGGCCAAGATTAGTGTCAAAGAGCAGGCAATGCTGATGGCTGCCCAGAATACAAAGAAAGCCATGCTGTAAACACTTTGGGTCGTCATCCAATGCGTGTTCTCAATCTGTGGAAGATGCATTGGATCTAGCACCGCAAATACAAGCGTTTCCATCAAAGCCGCGCCAATTGCAGATGGCCAAGCGATTAAAAAGAAGCGATGGAATTTCATAAGTCCCCCGTGTGAGATTGACATACATCAGTCTAGGTCTATCTTGGGGGAGTGGGTATAGGGTTTGCGAGCGCTAGAGACGGCTCTAAATAGTAGGTGACGGGCCCGACCCTCAGCACTGGCTCCACAGTTAGGGCTGCTTGGTTCCCCACCTGACCCGGTTGGCCGCTTCACCATGTGAGGAGGCCCGTCGACGTCTATTGTAGGTCACATAGAATGCTTGGCTTATGTCGTACCTCGTGCTTGCCCGCAAATATCGCCCAAAAACCTTCACGGAGATGGTGGGGCAAGAACACGTCGTGCAGGCGCTGACCAATGCGCTGACGACCCAGCGTTTGCACCACGCCTATTTGTTCACGGGCACACGCGGTGTGGGCAAAACCACCGTGTCGCGGGTGCTGGCCAAATCGCTCAATTGCCAAGGTGTGGACGGCACTGGCGGTATCACCGCTAACCCCTGCGGCGTATGTCAAGCCTGTACCGACATTGATGCTGGCCGCTTTGTCGACTACACCGAATTGGACGCGGCTTCCAACCGCGGCGTAGACGAAGTGCAGAGCCTGCTGGAGCAGGCCGTTTATAAGCCTGTGCAAGGCCGCTTCAAAGTCTTCATGATTGACGAGGTGCACATGCTCACCAACACCGCGTTCAACGCGATGTTGAAGACGCTCGAAGAGCCGCCTGAGTATTTGAAATTTGTGCTCGCCACAACCGACCCGCAGAAAGTACCGGTCACTGTGCTGTCGCGCTGTTTGCAGTTCAACCTGCGCCCCATGGCTCCCGAGACTGTGCTGGAGCACTTGGGCCATGTGTTGGGTCAAGAAAACATTGAATCTGAGCCGCAAGCCTTGCGCTTGATAGCTCGTGCCGCTCGCGGCTCGATGCGCGATGCGCTGAGCCTGACCGACCAAGCCATTGCTTATGGCGGTGGCCAGTTGCAAGAAGCAGCCGTGCGCCAAATGTTGGGTAGTGCCGACCGCTCGCATGTATTCCGTTTGATTGAGGCTTTGGCGCATGGCGACGGCAAATCGGTGGTCGAAACCTCAGAAGCTTTGCGCGTGAATGGCCTGAGTGCCGCGGCCACGCTGGAAGATATGTCGATGGTCTTGCAGCGCATGGCCGTATTGCAAGCTGTACCAGACATGGCAGAAGCTGATGCCTCAGACCCAGAAGTCGCCGAGATGGCGCGTCTGGCTGGTGTGATGCCTCCCGATGAAACTCAGCTGCTTTACAGCCTGAGTTTGCATGGCCGACAAGAGCTGGGTTTGGCCCCTGACGAATACGCTGCACTCACGATGGTGCTGCTGAGATTGCTTGCGTTCAAACCTCAAGCTACAAACTCTGCTTCTGCCTCGGCTGAAAAAAAAACTCTAATTGATCCGCAACGCGCCACTTTGGCACCAGCATCAACTGCGGCCAAATCTGTTGCGCAGCCGGTCGATCAAGCACCTGCAGCGCCAGTTCAAGCCGCGCAGCCCGTGGTTGCCCAACGCCAACCCGAGCCTCAACCCGCAGCCCCCGTGCAAGCCTTGCCCGTGCGTGATATGCAGCCCCGTGAAGTGGCGCCTTGGGAAGATGACCCGAGCTATGACCCCGATGGCAGCGACAGTTCAAGCTATGACCACGATTCAGACGCCGCGGTGGTGGCCATGCCCGTGCGCCAACAAGCTGAGCCAAGCGCCGTGCTTAAGCCACAAATGCCCACCACCGAAGTGCCGCACATCGTGGCCACGCCCGAGGGTGAGTTTTGGCACAAGTTGGTGATGGAAATGTCTGCTGCTGAAACCATCAACGCTTTGGTGCGTGAGTTGGGATTGCAGTCTCAATTGGTGGCGCGCGACACCGACACTTGGATGCTGCGCGTCGAGCGCGAATCGCTCAACAGCACCACCAGCCGCGAGCGTTTGCAAAAAGCGCTCGAAACTGCGGGCTACCCCGTGCGCCTGGCGGTGGAAGTGGGCCGCGTGCAAGACAGCCCCGCTAAGCGCAATGCCGCTGCTGCCGCGCAGCGTCAAGCGGGTGCAGAGGCCGTCATCCTCAATGATGCATATGTCCAAAGTTTGATGCGTGACTACGGCGCCAAAATCGTGCCGGGCAGCATCAAGCCACTTTAAGTCCAACCGCTTTATTTTTTAGTTTGTAAAAGGGAAACATCATGTTCAACAAAGGACAACTCTCGGGCCTCATGAAGCAAGCCCAAGCCATGCAAGAAAACCTGAAAAAGGCACAAGACGAATTGGCTTTCGTTGAGGTGACTGGCGAATCAGGTTCTGGCTTGGTCAAGGTTTTGATGACTTGCAAGCACGATGTCAAACGCATCACCATCGACCCCAGCCTGTTGGCCGACGACAAAGACATGCTCGAAGACTTGGTGGCTGCCGCCTTCAACGACGCGGTGCGCAAGGCAGCTGAAACCAGCGAAGCCAAGATGAGCAAACTCACCGCTGGTTTGCCACCTGGCCTGAAACTGCCGTTCTAAATGAGCGACACGTCTGTGCTTGAAGGCCTGATTCAGGCCCTGCGCCGTTTGCCCGGCGTGGGGGTGAAATCGGCCTCGCGCATGGCGTACCACCTGCTGCAGCATGACCGCGAGGGGGCTGAGATGATTTCTCAGGCCTTGCACCAAGCTGCAGCCCAAGTGCAGCACTGCGAGCGCTGCCACACCTTCACCACTCAGTCTGTGTGCGACACCTGCTTGGACGAAGGGCGCGACACCACCCGCTTGTGCGTGGTCGAAACCCCTGCCGACCAATCGGCGGTGGAGCGCACAGCAGCTTACAAAGGCCAGTACTTCGTGCTGATGGGACGCATCAGTCCCTTGGATGGTTTTGGCCCCAAAGACATTGGCCTGCAAAAACTCATCGAACGTGCAAGCGACGGTGTGGTGAAAGAAGTCATTCTGGCCACCAACTTCACTGCCGAGGGTGAAGCTACCGCACATGTGCTGGGCGAGGCCCTTAAGAAGCGTGGTGTTCAAGTCACACGCTTAGCCCGTGGCGTACCGGTGGGCAGCGAGTTGGAGTATGTGGACTTGGGCACCATTGCCCACGCGTTGGTGGACAGGCGAGACGCATAAAAGGCGGAAGGCGCAAAGCCTTTGATTTTGCGCGAAATTATTTCTTGGCGACCTTGGTGTCGCCTTTTTTATCGCCCTTAGCAGATGCTTGCTTATTGGCAGAACCTTTACTGCCTTTAGCCGATGCAGTCTTAGTGCCTTTGGCGTTTTTGCTGCCTTTGGCTGCCGCTTTGCGTTTGGCCACGGCTTCGGGCGACAAATCTAAGTGACCGTTGTCAGCCACTTGGGCGGTCACGTCGCCCAGCATGTTGGCGCCGCGAGGCACTAGCAAGGCAGAGCCCGCCTTAATGATCATGCGGGGAGGGATATTGTTGACCGCACGGAAATCTGCCTCGTTCATGCCTACGCGCTTGGCAGCGTCGGCTACTTTCATGGTGGTGGGGGCTACCCATGCCGTCCATGTGGCCATGCGACCCAAGGTTGAGGCTTCGTAGTTGCGCTGGAACACCTCTGCGTTGTCCCATGGCAGCAAGATGTTGGGAGAACCAGCCGCCAGCAACACAGGGCGGTGAGCTGATGGGTTAAGGGCTTTGAAGTCTTGTTCAGAGATGTCAGCCAGTTTGGCGGCCACGCTCACATCCATGTCGCGCGGTAGCGGCACGCTTTGAAAATAGGGGTGGTTGGGGATGCTGGGTAGCACCACGCCGTATTGGGGTGGGTTACCCACAATGTTTTTCATGGCCTGCAGCTTAGGCACGTACATGCGTGTTTCCATCGGCATGTTCAAGTCGGTGTAGCCGGTGGGTAAACCTGCGCGTTGGTTGCGATTGATGGCTTTGCGCACATTGCCTTCACCCCAGTTGTAGGCGGCCAATGCCAAGTGCCAGTCTCCAAACATCTTGTGCAGGCGCTCAAGGTAGTCCAGCGCGGCGCGGGTGGAGGCTTGCACATCGCGGCGGTCGTCGCGGAAAGCGTTTTGTTTCAGGTCAAAGCTTTTGCCTGTTTTGGGCATGAACTGCCACATGCCACTGGCGCGTGCGCTAGAGACGGCTTGTGGGTTGAAGGCGCTCTCAATGAATGGCAGCAAGGCCAGTTCAGTGGGCATGTTGCGGGCTTCGAGTTCTTCAACGATGTGATGCAGGTATTTGTTGGAGCGCTCGGTCATTCGCTGCAGGTATTCGGGCTTGGCCGAGTACCACTGGGTGCGATCGTTGGCCAACTCGTTTTCGAGGTTGGGCATTTTGTAGCCCTTGCGGATGCGCTCCCACAAGTCGTTGGGCAAGTCGAGCTTGGCCACGCCGTCGCGTTTAACCGTGCCTTTGGCGATAGGACTGAGACTGCCTGTTTCGGTGGTTTGTCCAGGATCTGTGAGGTTGGCGCAACCTGTCAGCAGGGCAAGGCTAAGGCTAAAAACAGCGAGTAGAAATCTCATTTGAAATCGTTCTTCCATTCGCGAAGGGCTGCAAAGACAGCCACGTCGTCGGTTTGTTCGAGCGCTGAGAGTCCAGCGTG
>JACCDT010407307.1_pt1 | contig 16830 bp, 18 predicted proteins | sample 7446291 | NCBI WGS metagenome assembly JACCDT01 (sample SAMN15323446, study PRJNA562643) | freshwater metagenome | isolation source: river surface water | place: USA:Blue River Watershed | collected 2017-08-17 | reverse complement strand
GTTTGTCGGTGGCCATCAGCTTGGCGAGGCTGCCTGCATCGACCGCGCCTTTGTCGGCGAGCTTTTTAGACAATGTGATGGCTTGGCCGTTTTGGTTCAAGTTCATCAATACAGCCATGTCTTTCTTCGGGCCAGCGGTGCCCATGTGCACGCCGTAAATCAGGCCGTACAAAGCGTGGGCAAAGTCGAGTTCACCATTGACCAACTTGTCACGCACACCAGCCCAGCTCGATTCTTTAGAAGGGATGATCTTCACGCCATACTTTTTGTCGATACCCAAAACAGAGGCCATCACCACACTCGCGCAATCGGTGAGGGGAATAAAACCAATCTTGACTTCTTCTTTTTCAGGCTTGTCCGAGCCTTGCGCATACACCGCAGCTCGCAAGGCGGGCGCGATGGTGAGTGCGCCTACGGTGGCGGCTTGCAATATGTTGCGGCGGCTCATGGGGGTCTCCAAAAGTTTCGTCATGACATCACTCCTATGTAAAAAATTGGTGCAGAAACGACAAAGGCGTCCTCACCACATGCGCTTTGGGTGCATGGGTGGGGACGCCTTTGTCCTTGAACCGTCATTGGTTCTTAGCTTAGTTATTGCAATAGCTGTGCCAGCGGTTTAGGGTTCTCCCGAGTGAAAAAACGCCCCAGCAAGGAGCGTTTGCATGAAAGTGCACCAACTCGGCGCACCAAACTAGGACAAGAGGTCTGCCATGTCGAGCGTACGTTGTGCCACGTCGCCCATCTTTAAACCTTTGTCCATCGCCACTTTGCGCAGTTTGGTGAACGCATCTTTCTCGCTCAGACCTTGGCGCTCCATCAAAAGGGCTTTGGCGCGATCCACCAGCGTGCGTTCTTGCAAGGCGTGGCGTGCATCGTCGCGTTCATCGCGCAGGCGCTCTTCATATTCGAAGCGTGCCATTGCGACATCTAAAATAGGACGAATTCGTGTGCTCGAGAGGCCATCGACGATGTAGGCCGACACGCCCACGGCCACTGCGTCGCGCACATGGGTGGTGTCGTTGTCGTCGGTGAACAGCACGATGGGACGCCGCGCATCACGGGTGGCGCATACCACGTGCTCCAAGGCATCACGCGCTTCGGACTCGGCGTCCACGATGATCAAGTCGGGTTGTAGCTGGTGGATACGATCAGCCAAAAACACATCGGCGGGTAGGGACGCAATCAGATTGAAGCCACTTTCCAGCAAGCCAATCCGCAGGGCTCTAGAACGTTCTGCTTGAGAAATCGCATGCTCATCGGTTGGGTCCTGTACATCCAAGTCAGGCACGACCACCACAATTTTTAAAGCAGCCGATTTTTTTGTTTTGTGTGTCTTGTGTTTCATTTGCAAAGTTGCTTGACGCAATCTCTACATGCAAATATCAAGCCATCCCCATAGTGCGTTTCGCTTTCACTGATTAAGTCGTGAAAAAATAAAAACTCTTTAGCTTTCAAAGTGGAAGTAGCTCATCACAGACGCAAGAAAGCCCACTCAAAAGCTGTCTGATACAAGGCCTAATTGGGCAGTTCAGGTGGTCTTTTAAATTTTCCTATGCAGAAATTAGGCAGCCTTGACCCCTTGATGGCATTCCCCAAACCCTAGACGCTTTTCATAGTGCAGTCTGACGCCGCCGCTCGAACTCATAGGGCTTAGTTGATCAAGATATTTGTGGTGACTTGCTTGATTTAAAACGGTATCTGCTGTGCAATACACGAGTAATAACAACGGGCCAAAAGTCGCTCCCTGGCTCGTTGGAAGACAGAAATCTGTCCAGAAAAGAAAAAAGCACTGAATAAATCAGTGCTTTTTAAAGTGGCTCCTCGACCTGGGCTCGAACCAGGGACCTACGGATTAACAGGAAAACAGGCTCGTAAAATATATATAAATCAATGACTTATATGGATTTTTGATAAACGTGTAATATTTCGTGTAATTATGCCAAAAGTTGCGTTTCGCAACTTTTCTGAGATTTAGGGCACTTTTGCTGTGTACCTGAGCATCTTAATCTGCGAAAGTTAAAGGCCTTGAACAGTCATCAAACTAAAACCTGTGGAAGTTCGAGACTACAACGGGAAGTCGAGCCATGCTGATGGGATTTATTTGATTTCAGTTTTTGAATTCGAATTAGCTTTACAGACATTCGTGCAATCTAGGTGTCCCTTTGACTAAGCATTTAATCGATTTACTTCTGCTACTAACGCATCAGTGGTGATGTTGAATAATTTGTATAACTGGTCAGCAGGCCCAGATGCACCAAAACCTGTCATTCCCACAAAGCCGCCATCCGTGCCAAGGTAGGCATCCCAGCCTTGGCGCACAGCAGCCTCAATGCCTACGCGAACGCCTGTGCCCAACACACTGCGGCGGTAATTTGCATCTTGCACGTTAAACAATTCCCAACACGGCATTGACACCACAGCGGTACCCACACCGGCGGCTTCGAGTTTTTTTCGCGCTTGCACCGCCAGCAGCACCTCAGAGCCTGTGGCCAGCAGAGTAACTCGGCGTTGACCGCAAGCGGCCTCGTGCAGCACATATGCACCACGGCGCGAGAGGTTGTCAGGTGTGTGTGTGTGACGAACTAGGGGTAATGACTGTCGCGCAAACACCATGCTCACAGGGCCGTCTTGGTGTGTCAATGCCAGCTCCCAACACTCAGCCGCTTCGACTGCATCGGCAGGACGCATGACCCACATATTAGGCATGGCTCTCAATGACGCTAGGATTTCTACAGGCTGGTGAGTCGGTCCATTGCGACCAATGCCAATTGAGTCGTGGCTGAACACAAACTTCACAGGTAAGCCCATAAGTGCAGCCATGCGCATGGCGGGGCGTTCGTAGTCGGCAAAGGCGAGGTAGGTCACGGATAGAGGAATCACGCCGCCATGCGCGGCCATGCCGTTGGCCATCGAACCCATCACATGTTCTCGCACACCGCAGTGCACATAAGAACCCGAACGGTCTTGTGCATTGAACGCAGTCAGTCCGCGCTTGTGGCTGGTGGGTGCTTCAAGGTCGGCGCAGCCCACCATGCGTTCGGGCAACACGGACGTGAGCAAGTCGTTGATTTCTGCGGAGATAAAGATGCCGCTGGGTTCGGGTGGTGCACTCAGTGCTTTGTGCTTGTAGTCAAGCAGCACTTGTTGCCAGTTCGCAGGTAACTCACCGCGCATGATGCGTTCAAACTCTGCACGTTCAGCCACAGGCAATGCAGAGATGCGTACTTGCCACGCTTGGTATTCCGCCGCGCTGCGTTGGCCTGCGGTGTGCCAAGCTTGTTGCACGTCGGCAGGAATGTCGAAGGGGCCGTGCTGCCAGCCCAGCAGCTCGCGTGCGGCTTGCGCGTCTTCTTCAAACAAACGTCCACTGTGGCCGCCGCGTTGGCCTTGCAAGCGTGCAATGCCTTTTGCAATCACGGTGCGGCAGGCCAGCATGGACGGGCGTGGGTCTTGGCGTGCAGCTTCAAGTGCTGCAGACACGGCTTCAATGTCGTGGCCGTCGATTTCAATCACATGCCACCCGGCCACGCGAAAACGCTCGGCCACGTTTTCGCTGATGGACAACTCTGTGCTGCCATCGTCGGTGATTTGGTTGTCGTCCCACAGCAGCACCAGCTTGCCCAGTTGCAGGTGGCCCGCGAGCGAAATCATTTCTTGGCCCACGCCTTCTTGCAAGCAACCATCACCCACAAAGGCGTAGGTGAAGTGGTTGACTAAGTCGTTGCCAAAACGGGCGTTCAAGTAGGTCTCAGCCACGGCCATGCCAAACGCATTGGCAATGCCTTGGCCCAGTGGGCCCGTGGTGACTTCAATGCCATTGGGCTTGTCATGCGCACGCTCAGGATGACCCTCGCACACCGAACCCAACACGCGAAAGCGCTTCACTTCTTCCAGCGGAAAGTCTGGGTACCCTGTGAGATGCAGCAAGGAATACAGCAGCATCGAGCCGTGTCCGTTGGACAGCACCACGCGGTCGCGGTCAAACCAGCCCGCATCTTGGGGGTGGTACTTGAGGTGACGGGTATAGAGCGCGGTGGCAATTTCCGCCATGCCCAGCGGTACGCCTTGGTGGCCTTCTTGGGCTTTGACGATGGCGTCAATTGAGAGAAAACGGATGGCGTGCGCCAATTGTTGTTGAGTGTGTGCGGTCATGGAGCTGAATTTTTGCCAAGCCCCTACATGAACGCAAGCGATGAATATTCAGCTTCAGATGAAGCCAATTCAACCTTTATGAGCGCTTGTCGGTGATGCCTCTTCGCGTAGCCATTCCACAAAACTCTTCACTTCAGGGCGCGAGGCGTGGCGTGCCGGATAGACCATGAAGTGCGCTTTCACCTCCAAGCTCAGCTTGTCGCTGAAGATGGGTTGTAGCTTGCCGCTGTCAATCAAAGCTTGGCCAATGCTTGCGCTCTCCAAAGCCACACCGAGTTTTTGCACGGCTGCGTCTAAGCTCATCATGGCGCGGTCAAAGCGCAGTCCCATGCGTTCGGGGTGTTCGCTGGCGTAAAAGCACGCAAACCAATCGGGCCATTGCACCAAGTTCACGCTGGACTGGATGAGCGGCACACGCAACAAGTCTTCGGGTTCGTGCAAAGCGTGTGTGCGAATGAACTCTGGGCTGGCCAAGGGCATGATGCGCTCGGTGAAGATCGACTCGACCTCAAGGTTGGGCCAGTTGGGCATGCCGTAGCGAATGTCGATGTCCATCTGTCCGAGCTGAAAGTCGGAATGCACATGCGAAGCCGACAGCACCAACGAGATATTGGGGTGTAGCTCGGTGAAGCGGGCAATGCGCGGCATCAGCCACAGGCTGGCAAAACTCGGGCTGCTGTGCACGTACAAGGTGTCTTGAACGCCGTGGCGCAAGTCCTCGGTGGCGGTGTTGATGGCACCCAACGCACTGGCCACACGTTGGAGGTATTGCTGACCAGCGGGTGTCATTTCCACACCACGGGCTGAGCGCTCAAACAAACGCACATGCAGCAAGCCTTCTAGCTTGGCCACTTGGTGGCTGACGGCTGAGGGGGTGAGGTGTAGCTCCTCAGCCGCTAAGGCAAAGCTCTTGCGGCGTGCGATGGTTTCAAAGGCTTGTAGAGCGGCGAGAGGAGGGATCATGGCGTGAAATCCGTTCAATTGTTGCGCTGCAACATGAATGAAATTGCATTGCCGGTGAGTTTATATCGTTTGTGTTCAAGCACCACCCTGTCAAACAATCACACCACTCGATCAACGCAATGCAATCAAACAAGGAGACAAGCATGCTTCTCAAGGACAAAGTGGCCGTCATCACAGGCGGTGCAGGTTTAAACGGTTTGGGCTTTGCCACCGCTCGCATGATGGCGGAACAGGGCGCTAAGGTGGTCATCCTTGATTTGGAAGTGGCCCACCCACAAGCCGCTGCGGCCAAGCTGGGCGCTGAGCATTTTGGCTTGGTGGCCAATGTGACGGACAAAGCTTCTTGTGAGGCTGCTGTCGCGCAAATCAAAGCCAAGTTCGGCCGAATCGATGTGTTGGTCAATAACGCGGGCATCACACAACCTGTGAAGTTCTTGGACATCACGGGCGCTGACTACGACCGAATCTTGGACGTTAGCTTGCGCGGTACGCTCTATGCTTCACAAGCCGTGTTGCCTTTGATGATTGCGCAAAACAGCGGCTCTATCGTGTGCATTTCTTCGGTCTCAGCACAGCGCGGTGGCGGTATTTTGGGTGGCCCGCACTACTCAGCAGCTAAGGCAGGTGTGCTCGGTTTGGCCCGCGCCATGGCCCGCGAATATGGTGGCAACAACATCCGCGTCAACTGCGTGACGCCTGGCTTGATTGCTACTGACATCAACAAGGGCAAGATTCCCGAAGAAAAACGCCAAGCCATTTTGGATGGCATTCCCCTCGGCCACATTGGCGAGCCAAACGATGTGGCCGGTTGCGTGCTGTTCCTCGCCAGCAGCTTGTCGAAGTACTGCACCGGTGTCACGCTCGACGTGAACGGCGGCATGTTGATTCACTAACCCCCCCCCCCTCGTCAGTCGTTAACTTAAACAATATCAGGAGACAAAACCATGAAACACCTTTCTTTCCTTCGCCGTACTTTGCTGGCCACTGCAGTTTTGGCTGCGACAACCTTGTCACACGCTCAAGCCGTCAAGTTGACGCTGGGACATGGTGCAGCACCGGGCAATCCGCGTCACGAAGCCGCAGTGAAAATGGCCGAAGTCGCGAAGGCCAAATCAGGCGGCCGCATTGAAATTCAAGTGGCTCCATCGGCTCAGTTGGGTGACGATGCCGCCATGGTCACGGCGCTGCGCACAGGTGCTTTGGACATCAGTGCTAACTCACAAGGCGCTGTGGCTGGCACCGTGCCTGAGTACGCAGCTTTTGGCATGCCTTTCTTGTTCAGCGATTTGCCACAAGTTTGGAAGATGTTGGATGGCCCATTGGGCAAAGAATTGGCCGATAAGTCTGCAGAAAAAGGCTTGGTGGTTTTGGGTTATTGGGACAATGGCATTCGCCACATGAGCAACAGCAAGCGTCCGCTGGCAAAGCCTGAAGACCTCAAAGGTCTCAAGATGCGCACACCACCTGATGCCGTAACAGTCGACATCATGCAAGCGTTGGGTGCTGAGGCGCAGCAGATCAAGTTTGCTGAGTTGTATGTTGCCTTGCAACAGGGTGTGGTGGATGGTCAGGAAAATCCACTCATGAATATCCACGCCAGCAAGCTCTATGAAGTGAATAAGTTCATTTCGATGACCGGTCACAAATACGAAATGACCCCCTTGCTCATGAGCAAGCGTAGCTGGGATCGTTTGAACGATGCCGACAAGAAGGTGTTGCAAGAAGCGGCCGCCGAGGCTACAGAGTTGCAGCGCAAGTTGTCTAAGGAAAGCGATGAGAAGTTGATTAGCGAACTTAAAGCCAAGGGCGCTCAGATCAACACCGTCGACAAAGCGGCTTTTGCCAAGGCGACGGGTAATGTGGATGACAAATGGTTGGCTTCCCCAATTGGCCCTTTCCTGAAAAAAGTGATCGCAGCCGCGCGCTGATCTTCAGGGGCTTGCATCCTTCTTTGTCCTACCCCCGCATGCGTTCGCGTGCGGGTTGGAGAACCTAATGAATTTGATTGAACGGACCATCTCGGTCATGTGTCAGGTGCTGCTTTGGATTAGCACAGTGGTGATTTTTGCCATCTTGGTTGGCAACACCATCTTGCGTTACGCCACGGGCGCTAGTTTGCAATGGGCCAACGAAGTGCCTGAATTGCTTTTCCCTTGGCTCGTCATGTCAGGTGTGGTCTTGGCTGCCCAGCATGGTGCGCACATCACCACGAGCTTCTTGATTGACAAGATGTCGGGCGCTGTACGTCGTCTTTGGGGTGTCTTGGGCTGGATCGTGGTCTGCGTACTTTATGGCACTTTGACGCTGGCTACTTGGCGCATGTTGGAAATCGTACATGACGAAAAGTCCCCAATTTTGCAAATTCCAGGTTCGGTGACCTATTCCTGTGTGATGGTGGGCATGGCACTGCTCGCCGTGTTGGCTGTGATGTCGGCTTGGCGTGCTTGGGTTGCTGATCCGAATACCCCTATGTCTACAGAACCTGCACCGGTTCATTGGTGAGAAAGATAGAACCATGACCGCATTGATATTGCTTATTTTCTTGGGCGCTGCAGTGATCGCCATTCCGATTGCGCATGCCCTGCTGGTCGCCGCGATGGCGGCTGCTGCAACCTCAGATCGTGTGCCACTGGACTTACTGGTTCAGCAAATGGTCGCACAGGTGCAAAGTTTTCCCTTGATCGCCATTCCGTTTTTTATGTTGACCGGCTCGCTCATGATGGGTGGCAAGTTAGGTGAAGCGCTGATTGGCGTGTTGTCTACCTTGATCGGCCGCTTCCATGGTGGCCCTGGTCAGGTGGGTGTTTTGTCATCCACCATTTTTGGTGGTGTATCGGGTTCGGCCGTGGCCGATGCTTCGGCTATTGGGTCGTTGTTGATTCCGTGGCAAAAGCGTTTGGGTTACCCGCCCGCTTTTTCTGCTGCCACCTTGGCCGCAGCCGCCACGATCGACATCTTGATTCCACCTTCGATCCCGATGATTTTGTTTGCACTGTCGAGCAATACGTCGGTCGCCGCGTTGTTTGTCGCGGGCATCATGCCAGGCTTGCTCATGTGCGGTGGTTTTATGGCTGTGTGTTGGTGGGTGGGGCGTCGACGTAACTTCCCGCGTGAAACGCGTAAGCTCAACTGGGGGATCTTTGGTCAACAGTTGTTGTACGCAGCACCTGCTTTGGTATTGCCTGTTTTGATTGTGATCTTCTTGCGCTTTGGCATCGCTACCCCCACAGAGGTGAGTGTGCTGTCTACGCTTTATGCCGGTGTGGTCTCTGTCGTGGTTTACCGGGATCTGGGCTGGATGCGTTTGCATAAAGCAGTCATGGAAGCGGGCTTATCAACTGGTGTGGTCTTGCTCGTCATCATGGCCTCGGCAGCCATCGGTTGGTTACTCACGTTTGACCGTATGCCTGATGGCGTCGTGGGTTGGGCGCAGGCCAATTTGTCTAGTGCTTGGACCGTGATTTTGCTGATGAACCTATTGATGTTGGTGTGCGGCATGTTCATCGACTTACCCGCTGCCGTGTTGTTATTGACCCCCGTGTTTGTGCCGCTTGCTAACTCGATTGGCATGGATCTCACACAGCTAGGCATCATGATGACCGTGAACCTGGCCATTGGTTTGTACACCCCGCCCGTGGGCACCACTTTATTTATCACCAGTTCTTTGGCTAAGGTCAAAGTGGGTGAGACCGTGCGTGAGCTCGGACCGTTTTACTTGGTTGCCTTTGGCGTTTTGTTGTTGGTGTCTTATGTACCGCAGTCCATTTTCAAGTGACCGAATATTGATTGCAAATAGTTGATTGGAGAAATGAATGAATTCCACACCGAACAAGTTGTCCTCCATAGCCCAGTGCGCCTATCGCATTCGTCGCTACGCCTTGCGCATGGGCGAAGTGCAAGGCCAAGGTTATGTGGGCCAAGCTTTGGGCTATGCCGATGTACTGGCAGTGGCCTATGGCCACGCGATGAAATTCCGTCCCAACGAACCCGAATGGGAAGGTCGTGACCGCTTTTTGCTCTCGCATGGTCATTACGCTATTGCGGCTTATGCCGCCATGATTGAGGCCGGCATCATCCCCGAGTCTGAACTCGAAACCTATGGCAGTGACGACAGCCGCTTACCTATGTCGGGCATGGCCACCTATACACCTGGCATGGAAATGTCGGGCGGCTCGCTCGGTCAAGGTTTGCCCATTGCGGTGGGCATGGCGCTGGGGTTACGTCATCAAGGCAACCCTGCGTTTGTTTATAACTCCATGTCTGATGGTGAGCTCGACGAAGGCTCTACGTGGGAAGCTGCCATGTCTGCGGCGCACCACGGGTTGGGTAACTTGATTTGCATGGTGGACATCAACAACCAACAGGCCGATGGCCCATCGACTCAGGTCATGGGCTTCGAACCCTTGGCTGACAAGTGGGCGTCGTTTGGATGGCACGTGCAACGCGTTGATGGCAACCACTTGCCAGCCGTGCTGCGTGCCTTCGATACCGCACGTGCACTGCCTGATGCCAAACCCCGTGTGATTTTGTGCGACACCTTGATGGGCAAGGGCGTGCCTTTCCTAGAGGTGCGTGAGAAAAACCACTTCATCCGCGTGGACCCACCTGAGTGGCAACAAGCTTTGGAAGTGTTGGACGCCAATCGTCCTTAAAGGAATAGACATGAATGCTGTGACTGAAAAAAAACCTCGGCTGACAACCTCAGCCATGATTGCCTCCATCGCGTCTGAAGGCCAACGCGTGCAAGCTGCACCCTTTGGCAAAGCCTTGGTCGAATACGCCGCGAGCCATCCTGAAGTAGTTGGCATGACAGCCGACCTCGCTAAGTACACCGACTTACATTTGTTTGCGCAGGCTTACCCCGAGCGCTTTTTCCAAATGGGCATGGCCGAGCAATTGCTTATGGGTGCTGCAGGTGGAATGGCCAAAACAGGCTTGGTGCCATTCGCTACGACTTACGCTGTGTTTGGTACACGCCGCGCATACGACTTCATCCATCAAGTCATTGCCGAAGAAAACTTGAACGTGAAGATTTGCTGCGCCTTGCCAGGTCTTACCACCGGTTATGGCCCCAGCCACCAAGCCACGGAAGACTTGGCGATGATGCGCGCTATCCCCGGCCTGACCGTAGTGGATCCTTGTGATGCACTCGACATTGAGCAAGCCGTGCCACAAATCGCCGCACATCAAGGTCCCGTGTACATGCGCTTGTTGCGTGGCAGCGTGCCGTTGGTGCTGGACGAATACAACTACAAGTTCGAATTGGGTAAAGCCAAGTTGTTGCGCGACGGTGCTGATGTGCTGGTGATCTCCAGCGGTTTTATGACCATGCGCACACTCGAGGTGGCTAAGCAACTCGAAGCTGACAAGGTCAACGTGGCGGTGTTGCATTGCCCCACGATTAAGCCATTGGACGAAACCACCATCTTGGCCGAGGTGCGCAAGCCCGGTCGCTTGGTGGTGGTGGCCGAGAACCATTCGGTGATTGGCGGTTTAGGTGAAGCAGTGGCTGGGCTGTTGTTGCGCGAAGGTGCGGCACCAGCCAAGTTCCGTATGTTAGGGCTGCCTGATGCTTTCCTTGATGCAGGTGCTTTGCCTACGTTACATGACAGGTATGGTATTTCAGCAGATAAAGTCGCTGCATCATTGAAGTCTTGGCTTAGGTAAAACCTTGATCTGGCATTCCCCTAGACAAAGCGCAGTCTTAAACTACCGCTTGACTTTTCATAGTGCAATCTGACACTGCCGCTTGAACTTGTGGGGGCTTAGTTGAGCAAGATGTTTGTAGTGACTTGCTTGACTAAGAATTGCATTTGACGTGCAATACACGTGTAATAACAACGAGCTAAAAGTCGCTCCATAGTCCGTTGGGAGAAAGAAAACTTTCCACAAAAGAAAAAAGCACTGAATAAGTCAGTGCTTTTTAGAGTGGCTCCTCGACCTGGGTTCGAACCAGGGACCTACGGATTAACAGGAAAACAGGCTCGTCAAAACCATATATAAATCAATGACTTATTGGTGTTTTTGATAAACGTGTAATATTTCGTGTAATTGGGTCAAAAGTTGCGTTTCGCAACTTTTCTGACGAAAGAGTCAAATTAGTGCACTTAGTTTGCTATTTTACCGTGGTCGGACGTAAGTTTGAATTTTCATAATTCCGTAAAAATGAAAGTCATGGCAATATCAAAAGTCTTAAAACAACTTAGCAGAGCAATGAGCACCTTAGTCTCGATCATTCCCGACGTTGATGTGCTCTTGGCTTTAGCGCCGGAAGAGCTTGCTGAGTGCGTGCTGCGTAACGTAACGGTGTAGGAGCTAGTGGTCGAAATTTCTCAGACCTGATTGGACTGCATGAGCTGCTCGCGCAGCCACATTTGCACAGGATCTTTCTGGTGTCGCACATGCCATATCGCATACATGGGCATCTCAGGTGTTTCAAAAGGCACAGGGGCATCGGCCAAACCACGCAGCAAACCTTGGCGTAATAAGCCGGGTAGGGTGGCTAAACGTTCAGTGCCGCTGACAAATGCAGCCACGCCTGCAAAGCTACTCAAGGTGGCTGCAAAGCGGCGGTTCACACCGCGCTTGAACAATAACTCGTCAATGTCCAAGCTTCGTTTGGGTTGATGCACAACGGCTATATGCTCAGCTGCTTCATAGGCTTTGAGCGTGCGTGGAGCTTTGCGCATCTGCGGGTCGTAGAACACGCGGTAGCTGTCGGCAAATAAACGTTTGTGTTTGATGTCGGTGGCATCTGGTGGGCGAGGGCTGATGACAAGTTGGCAGTCTTGCTCGCGCAGCATGTCGGCACTGGGCACGTCGGATGGCACCACGCGCAACGTTACGCCTGGTGCTTGAGCTTGCAAGCGGTTGAGCAAACTCGGTAGTAGCAAATCGCGCTGCAAATCATTTGCCGCGATGGTGAAGCATTGGGTCAGACGCGCTGGCTCAAACGCGCCACTGTGCACAAAACCTTGTAGCTGGGTGAGTAGTCCTTGCGCTTGCAAAGCCAAGGCTTCAGCTCGCGCCGTGGGCACAATGCCGCGTCCTGATTTAACAAATAAGGCATCACCTGTGATGGCGCGCAAGCGATCGAGCTGGTGGCTCACGGCTGATTGCGTCACGCCCAAGGCATTGGCTGCTGCTGTGACAGAACCTTCTTCAATCACGGTGCTGAGTAAATGCAGCAGATGGCCATCCAAATCCAAATGATTAAATTTTTTCATGGAATAAATGAGTATTGCATTGTTTATTTTATGGGTTGAAGCGCCCAAACTCCGTTTCATTGAAAAAATTCAATCACGGAGACACCCATGAGCCACAAACCTGAACCGATTTTTGGAACCACTTTGTTTGACGGTGACCAAGCCCAAAAAGGCTACGCCCTCAACAAGATGTGTTATTCGTTTAACAGCGCTGACAACCGCAACACCTTCAAAGCCAATGAAGAGGCGTATATGACGCAATACGGCTTGAACGCACAACAAGCCGATGCCATTCGCACGCGCAACGTGTTGGGTCTGATTGCCGCCGGTGGCAATGTGTATTACCTCGCCAAGTTCGCAGGTATTTTGGGTTTGGACGTGCAAGACCTGGGCGCTGCCCAAACCGGCATGACCAAAGAAGAATTCAAAGCCAAATTGCGGGCCGCAGCCCATCAATAAACATTAAGGAGACAAACCATGGCAAACATCGTTGGCGGCCTCGCCTCATCACACATTCCCTCCATCGGCGGCGCGATTGCCAAAGGCATTCAGCAAGACCCGTACTGGAAACCGTTTTTTGATGGCTTCCCACCTATTCACGAGTGGTTGGGCAAGGTCAAGCCCGATGTGGCCGTGGTGTTCTACAACGACCATGGGCTGAACTTCTTTCTCGACAAAATGCCCACCTTTGCCGTGGGTGCTGCGGCGCAATACAACAATGCCGATGAAGGTTGGGGTATTCCCACCTTGCCACCGTTCAAAGGTGCGCCTGATTTGTCATGGCACATCATCAATGAGTTGGTGGAGAAAGAGTTTGACGTGGTGACCTGCCAAGAAATGTTGGTCGACCATGCGTTCACCTTGCCACTCAAATTGTTTTGGCCAGGCAACACATGCCCTGTGTTGACCGTGCCGATTTGCATCAACACCGTGCAGTTCCCATTGCCATCGGCCAAACGTTGCTACAACCTAGGCAAAGCCGTGGGTGATGCCATCCGTAGCTGGGACAGCGACTTGAACGTGGTGGTGTTGGGCACGGGTGGTTTGAGCCATCAGCTCGACGGCGAGCGTGCAGGCCACATCAACAAAGCGTTTGATTTGGAGTTCATGGACAGCCTGCAAAAGAACCCCGAGTGGGCCACACAGTTCAGCATTCACGAGTTGGTCGAGAAGACCGGCACGCAAGGTGTGGAGCTGGTCATGTGGCTGGCCATGCGCGGTGCCTTGGGCGACCATGTGAAGCCTGTGCACCAGAACTATCACATCCCAATTTCCAATACAGCCACAGGCGTGATGGCTTTGGCGACTGAATAAAGCTACGCGCTAAAAGAAAAGCCCCTTCATTGACTGGGCTTATCGTTTGGCTGACAAGGACAGCCATCGGTCAAGAAGGGCTCTAAGCCTTTGCTACCAGGACGAACCATACCGATGCCATAGCGCTTTCTTTCTGCGAAGTGTCCTGAAAATCAATCTAGTTGGTAAAACCCAGCTAAGCCTTCAACGCTTGAGACATCGCTTGGCCTAATTTGTCGAAGTAGCCCGCTGCATGTTTTGTTGTAACTAGATATTTGGTTCGACGATTCCCCCCGTCGAAGACTTGTGCAATTAAATCTGACTCAATAAGGTTGTTGATTTTCCTATGTAAGGTCGCAGGAGATGCAATTGAGTTCAATGCCATCGCATCAGTGACGGTAAGGGGAGCTTTATTCAACTCCGATACAGCAATGGCTTCCAGCAATCTAATCGCTGTCGAATCAACTTCAGCATTAGGCAATTCGGTGCTTATTGCTTGAATTAAATGAAGGAATCTTAGATAAGTGGAGCTGTTACTCATGGCAACTCCATTCAGCGTGAATTAGTGCTGAGTGCTGAGTGCTGAGTGCTGAGTGCTGAGTGGCGTAGTACTTAATTGGCATATGTATCCTAAGCCACATTCCAGTGGCATATCACTTTCTAATGATACAGATCAATTGGAAATTGCTTTTGGGATCACGATGTAAAAATGAAAATGAGAAAATAACCTAAATTTCAGCACTAAGACATGCCACATACCGAGTCAATTAGTCACCCGAGTCCACGTTGTGATTCGTGCATGTATGTGATGCCCTCCCAAACCTCTGAGACAGGGTTGAGATGCGGGCATCAGTATTTCTTTGCATCTCCCTTGTTCAGGAAATTTACTCGCATGGATAACTATCCAGTTGTCAAAGATTCAAATGCCTGCGAGTTATGGGCTGTCCGTTTGGATGATCAAATCCCAAGAGGCTAGTCAACTTGCTTTCAGCTTCAGCAACTGAATCCTCAAAATGCTTGCTGCCGTTGTTGCATTATTTGCAAACTCACCACTTCGCTCACTGCCAATGACAAACATGGCATTCTTCGAATCGAGATGTATCAATAGCTCGTGTTCGAGTTTTTTGAGTTGAACAACAATCCTGATCTTCGGGTGGTGTTGCTCAGTAAAAATTTCATAAAGTAGCTTGCCATCTTGTTCGCTTAGGCTGTATTCAATTTCAGCGGCCAATTCTGGCAAGTATTCATCAAGAAGCAAAGATGTTTGCTCGCGGCGAGCGTCTGAATTGATGAGGTCTAGCGCAAGACGCTCAGTCAATGAAACTTCTCTATGCAATGTTTTTTCAGTCATTAATAATTTGAAAAACGATGCATCGCCAATGCACAAAAGTAGGCGGCATAAGACACCTAGGGGTGTCCTATGCACTAGCTAGTAGATTAAGCGCGAGCTTTGCGACGAGCTGGGGCTTTTGCAGCAGCTTTAGGGGCGTGTGCTTTCAGATTAGCCAAGCCTTCTTGAGCTAATTCAGCTGTTTTCTTAGCGTTTTTGCGAGCTTCGGCTAGGGCTTTGTTGCCAGCGTCAACAGCAGCTTTGACCGCATTTACAGCAGCTTCAGAGCCTTCTGGAGCCTTCTTCAGGTTTTCAGCCAACGCTTTGTTCACAGAAGTGTGCGCATGGTCAAAGTGACCTTCAGCAAAAGCAGCTGACTCAGCTTGAAATTCTTGAGTCAATTCAAATGCTGTAGCAGCAAAACCGGCCATGCTCTTGGCTGAGTCTTCCAATTGAGACTTCAACAATTCCAACGCAGCTGATGGGTCTTTGACTTCCAAAACGGAGACCAATTGCTCTTGCGCCAATTCAGCATTCACTTTGGCTTGTTCAAGGCTGAGTTGAGTCAAGCGCTCAACTTGAGAGAAAGACAAGTTGGCTAATTCGAAAGCTGCATTCAAAGAGGCTTCGACTTGGGGTTTGATTTGGGCTTGCATGATGATTTCCTTCAAAGTTAATTTTGATGAAGGAATGTTATCGATGCCAAGTTGAAAAATAAGGTATGAAGAGCTCTTTAGAGCTAGTTCTCTATCTGTAGAGATTTAGTAAGGCGGTGATCTTTTTTGGGTAACTCTTTATGAAATTTGTAAACAAGATGATTAGTTCTGCCAAACCCCATAGCCCAACTGCTGTAACCTGATGGCTAGATCAACTTCCATGTATTGAGCATCCCCATAGGGCATTGGGTTGAGCTTTTCGTAGATCTCTGGTATCAGTCGAATGCCGTACTTCATGGCGTACTTGTTTGATTTGATACCAGCCTTGTGTTGGTCAAATCGTGTGTCGGGGTCATGTCCAGTCATACCTACGTAGACACAAGGCTTGCCAGTCACGTAATCCGGATTGGCCTTCTTGAACTTGGCCTCGTAAAGAACGTCTTTGTCTAATTCGATGACGTAGACGTTATGCCGTTCACGCATGTTTGATCAGTGACCTAACTTGGCCCAAGCTTCTTTCTTTGTTAGCTTGCGGGCAGCGGCAATGGCGGGAAGTTGGCTTGCACGTGGGCGAGACTTCTCAGCTTCCCAGTGATAGACCGACTGAGCTGAAACGCCAATTAACTTGCCCATCTGCTCTGCGGATAAATCCAGTTTCTTGCGAAGGGTTGCAAAACCACTAGCTCGAAAGCTAAGGGGGGTTGATGATTCTTTGGCAACTTACAGCACAGGCTTTGGTGGACCCTTTGAAAGCTTTTTCACAGTTGCTTCAAGCGCAACGATGTGCCGCTTCAACGCAGCAATGTCTGATCTGTACTGCGCAGATGCTTTCTTGAGTTGCTGGGTCTCGGTACGAATTTCTTTCTTAGCAATGCGAGCGATTTCAGATTTGAGTTGATTAACAAAAGTAGTCATTTGTAATTTTTATTCAGCTAGAAGAGGTGAGTGAGTTCGAGTATTTTCAGCGACATCAGTGATTGCTGCAACTTGTCAAAGTTGATCAGTTTTGAAGATGAATTCTTAAAGACACACATTAAACCAATACGTGTTAAAGTAATTCATCAATTACTTAATTAATGAGGGGTGACTTTTGCTACCCAAGCGAAAAACTGAAGATCGGCAAGCCGAGTTAGTAGCCGCTGCTTTGCTTTTGGCTGCAACTAAGAGTCCCAGTGAAATTACTACAGGTGACTTGGCAAATGTCATTGGAATCACTCAAGGCGGTGTGTTT
>JACCDT010301946.1_pt1 | contig 16846 bp, 16 predicted proteins | sample 7446291 | NCBI WGS metagenome assembly JACCDT01 (sample SAMN15323446, study PRJNA562643) | freshwater metagenome | isolation source: river surface water | place: USA:Blue River Watershed | collected 2017-08-17 | reverse complement strand
GAGTAATCATGAACACCATCCACGTTGATGTGGTCAGTGCCGAAGAGTCCATCTACTCGGGCGAAGCCCGGTTTGTGGCCTTGCCCGGCGAGTCTGGCGAACTGGGCATCTACCCGCGCCACACCCCGCTGATCACCCGCATCAAGGCCGGGTCGGTTCGCATCGAGAAGGCTGACGGCGGCGAGGAATTCGTCTTCGTGGCCGGTGGCATTCTGGAAGTGCAGCCCGACTGCGTGACCGTGCTGTCCGATACCGCGATCCGCGGCAAAGACCTCGACGAAGAAAAGGCCAACGCCGCCAAGCAAGCGGCGGAAGAGGCCTTGCGCAATGCCAAGAGCGAAATCGATCTGGCGCGTGCCCAGTCCGAGTTGGCTGTTTTGGCGGCTCAACTTTCTGCGCTGCGCAAGTACCGCAAAAAATAAGATTCACGCCAACAGGCTGACGATGTATGGGTCGGCAGCGCATCCAAACCCGGCACAGCAATGTTGCCGGGTTTTTTGTTGGGTGTGCCAGTTCACAGGCCGAATGATGGCCAACACGGCAAAATGCCAGTTTGCACACAACACAAACCAGTCAAAAAGATGAAACGCGCTAAATTGCAAGCAGCTGTCGTAGGGGGCACGCCTGACGACACGGAACAGGTCTTTTATGAGGCCTTGCAAAACGCCGATATTCAGCAGCTGATGGCCTGTTGGGCTGAAGAGGACGATATCGTTTGCGTGCACCCCGGCGGACCGCGCATGATCGGCCAAGGCGCTATACGTGCCGTATTCGAGGGCATGTTTCAAAATGGCAGTGTTCAAGCCTATCCAGAGAGGGTGTACAAAGTGCAGTCCTTGGCCAGTGCGGTACACCATCTGATCGAGCGGGTCGAGGTCATCACCCCCAAGGGCGCCAAGCAGGCTTATGTCATTGTGACCAACGTCTACCACAAGACCCCACAAGGATGGCGCATGGTCGCGCACCACGCCAGTCCGGGTACTGTGAACGATCTTGGCGATGTGGGAACCCAACCCACTGTGCTTCATTGATTTGAAAATGCATTACCGCGCGCCTGCATGGTTGCCCGGAGGGCACGTCCAAACGATTTGGTCCGCACTGTATGCCCGGCGGCGGCAAGCCAGTGCAGTGCCTCTGATTCGGGAACGCTGGATCACCCCGGATGGTGATTTTGTGGATGTGGATCGTCAAAATGCCAGTGTGGCCAATCGCCCCATGTTGGTGATGTTTCATGGCCTGGAAGGGTCTTCCCAGAGCCACTATGCGCAGGCATTTGCCGATTGGGCTGCGCTGCACGATGTTCATTTTGCGTTGCCGCATTTTCGGGGCTGCAGCGGAGAAATGAACCATGCTGCACGCGCTTACCATTCAGGAGACCACCAGGAAGTTGACTGGCTGCTCAAGAGACTTCGCCAGCAACACCAGGCTGCAGGTGGGCAAGGATTGGTCGCAGTGGGTGTATCGTTGGGAGGCAATGCGTTGATGCGATGGGCCGCAGAGCATGGTGGCGAGGCTGCAAAATGTGTGGATGCCGTCGCATCGATTTGTTCACCGCTGGACTTGATTCAAAGCGGGCGTGCCATCGGCACAGGTTTCAATCGACAGGTGTACACGCGCATGTTTTTGCGCACCATGAAACCCAAGGCGCTGGCCAAGCTGGCACAACATCCAGGTTTGTTTGACCGCAGTGCCTTGCTGGCAGCGCGTGATCTGTATGAATTTGACAATGTTTTCACCGCACCCTTGCACGGCTTCAAAAGCACCGATGATTATTGGACACGTGCCTCGGCCAAGCCATTGATGCGCGAGATCCGAATTCCCGCGCTGGCACTGAACGCGATGAACGATCCGTTCGTGCCAGCTTGCAGCCTGCCACAAAAATCGGATGTTTCATCCACGGTCACGCTGTGGCAACCACGCCAAGGTGGTCACGTTGGGTTTACCCAAGGCTCATGGCCTGGTCATGTTTGCGGCTTACCCCAGGCAGTGGGTCTGTGGTTTTCTTCTTCGGCAGGTCTGCGTCTGAAACCCAAGGAGAAACACGATGGATGAGCTTGTTCGTCAGGCGATGGTGAAATGGCCCAACGTGCCGGATTGTTTTGGTTGGTTGGGACTGGACAGCCGTGGCCAGTGGTACATGCGCGATGATCGCGTTCAGGCTTTGGGGCCTTTTCAGAGCGGTCAAAAGGGCGCAAAGGGTTCGCTGCTGCGGCACGAAAAACTCATCGGATTCATCGAGCGGAATTACGACGCAGACGACAAGGGGCGCTGGTTCTTTCAGAACGGGCCTCAGCGGGTGTACATTGAACTGGAGGCCACGCCTTACATTTGGCGACTGGATCAAAGCTTTGTACCCGTTGCCCACACGGGTCAGGCCACGCAGGTCCTGGCATGTTTGCTGGATGAAAACGGCCATGTTTATCTCAACACCCCCGTGGGGTTTGGGCTTGTGCACACGATGGATGTTGCTTGGGCAGCCGAAGCCATCGAACAAGGCCTTTGGCAGGTGGAAGATTGCCGTGTGGCGGATTTGCCCAGACAGCATGCTTACGTCATGAGCCCACAAATGAGCGTGTGAGCCATGGACGTAAAAAAACCGACCCGGGGGTCGGTTTTCAAAAGAGCTGGACAGCTTACTTTTTCTCGCCTTCAGCGGCAGCAGGCGCCTTGGGTTCGTCGAATTTACCGCCTGCATTGTTGGCCATGTAAACCACAGCGCGTGCAATTTCTACATCATTGAAATCACCGCCGCCTTGCGCACCCATGGCCCCTTTGCCTTTGAGGGCGGATGTTACCAAAACCTCAAGGCCTTGTTTGATGCGCACGCCCCAAGCTGCAGCGTCCGCAAATTTGGGGGCGCCTGCAGCGCCCGCAGTGTGACAGGCAGCGCATTGGGCTTTGTAGACTTCTTCGCCAGCTTTCAAAGGACGGTTGGCATCGCGGATCTCGACCATGCCCACCTTCTGGATGCGTTGGGCAGTGGCTTTCTCGGTGTCCACTGCGCCTGCAGCAGGCTTGTTGGCAGACGTGACATAAAACACCAAGCCGATGATGATGAACACAGGGATGATGAAGGAAGCCAAACTCAGCAAAAGCATTTGCTTGGGGGTTTTGACTGGGCCTGTATGGGCTTCGTGTTGATCGTGGCTGTTGTCGCTCATGAAATCCTCTGTAGGGCGTGGCCGCCATGGCTGGTGAGTTGATCGAAATCAACCTCAGATTATAGCGGCCCACCCTTCGCATAGCTTGCAATACAGTGTTGCGCATGCAAGCCGTGAGATAATTCGGAGCAGTGATGGCCGTGCGGCTGTAGCTCAGTGGATAGAGTATTGGCCTCCGAAGCCAAGGGTCGTGGGTTCGATCCCCGCCAGCCGCACCAAAATGGCCCCGCATGAACAGGAGCGACTTCGGGGATCGCTGAACTCAGAACGAAAAGGGAAGCGTCAGCTTCCATGGAAACGCAGCCTCCCAAGGCCAAATCAGCCGATAAGGGCTCCATTCGTTGATGGCGTAGGCCGTCGCAGCACTGACCAGCAAGGTCAAAAATACCCACAACATGAGCCTTGTCCAGCGCAACTTGGGGCGCGGCGGTTCTTTTTCGGCTGCTTGATTGGGCTCAGTGTGCAATGCGCTGGCGCAAGGCGTTGACAAACCCAGCGGTGTCGGCTCTTGGGGGTGTGGCAAGGTGTCGGGTCTTTCTTGTTCGGCGGCACCGTGCGCGGTCCTGGATGAGCTGACAACAGGGGTCACTTTGTTTCCACCAGGCCATTGCAATTGCACAACATTGCTGTTGGCCTGGATGTCGGATTCCGAGAACGCAAGACTTTCCCAGTCGGTGCTCAGCAATCGGGCAACACGTTTGGCGGCTTGTTCGCGCAAGGATGCGGAATAAAAACAGGTGCTCAAACCCTTCTCGATTTCATAGAGCTGAGCCAAGGAAATGCAAGCGCGTGTGGCCAACTCGGAAGGGTCCAGACTGGCATTCAGTCGCAGCTGGCGCAGGACTCTGCCTTTGGGGTCGGTTGTGGTCTCGCTGCCTGGTCCCAGATGAGCCAGTGATGCGCGGTTGGCCCTGAGCAATGACTCGTTTCGACCCGGGCGTGAGGGGCTGCGTGCCAAGGAGGATGTCTTGGTGAAAGGGGTGAAATTCAGGTCTTGCATGAAGCCACCACGCCTGTCAGATAAGCATGCAACCAAACAGAAGACAAAGGCCCCGGAACCAGCTGGATTGAAGATGATCCACCAAAGGGAATGGAAGAGGTCAAGCCTTTTTCTTGCGTGATCAGTACAACGGACAATGGGGCGTGTCCGCGTTTGTTGAAGTTCTCAAGGGCCTGCAAGGTCTTCTCCTGCAAGGCGCGAGGCATCGACATGTCCACCACGATCATGTCGGGTCGTTTGTTTGACAGGTCCAGCAATGCCTCGGTCACCGACTCAAAGAAATTCACATCGATCGGTATTCCCCACTGCTGAAATTCCTTCATGAAACCAGCCATCAAGCCAGGGGTTTCAATGACCACGGTGACGCGTGGTCTGGCAGAGGACTTGTTGTGACGATTCACCGCGTGGCGTGAAACGTTTTGGTAGTCCATGATGGAGTCCAGCGAGATCCGACGATGGCCGCCGCGTGTTTTCCAACCTTTGAGTTCGCCTTGATCGACCAGCGTCTGAACCAGTGTGGTGGACAAACCCAACATGCGCGCGGCCTCGGCCGTGCTGAGGAACTGCGGGGTGTGCGGCTCAGCTTTTGTATTGATCAGCAATGGGGTGTCCAAGGCTGGATAAATATCGTCAATGATGAGAGTGTGTTCATCGCCCATGGTGTAGCTCCTGCAGTGTGAGTCTGGTTCATCGCTCGCGCAACGCCTGTGAGACGTTTTGCAAAGGACGGAAGATGTATTCGAGAACAGTTTTTTGGCCAGTTCTGATTTCGACGGACGCGGTCATGCCTGGCGTCGGTGTCAGGCGCAGACCGTTGCGCAAATCAGAGCTGGGTTTGACCCGAATGAGGATGCGGTAAAGACCTTCTTCAAGCTCGACCGGGTTGCCTGGTTTGCGCTGCTTTTCGTCGCGCAAAGTGTCTGGACTCAAGTGCTCCAGCACGCCGTCAAGACCGCCGTATTTGTTGAAATCGTAGGCGGTCAGTTTCACCACAGCGGGTTGTCCGACTTTCAAGAATGCGACCTCCGAAGGCTTGACATAAGCCTCCACCAGCATTTCGTCTTCGGTCGGCACGATCTCCAAAATGGACTGACCGGCCTGTACAACGCCACCCACGGTGGTGATCTGGACATTTTTGACCACCCCTTTCATGGGTGATCGGATGGTGGTCCGGCGAAACGCGTCCTCGCGTGCCGTGGCACTTTCCTTGGTTTGCGATAACTCCGAGGACACGCGGACCAATTCGTTGTTGGCATCGGTCAGGTAACGGTTTTGACGTTCGGCCCTTTGCCCCATCAATTCGGACTGTTGCCGTTTCAGTCGCAGCAACTCCACCTCGGACATGACGCCTTGTTTGACCATGGGCTCCGTGATGGTGAGCTCGCGTGTGACAGAGGCCAATGAAGCATCCACCGCTCTCAAGGACTCTGACAAAGCCAGTTTACGGGCGTTGAACGCCTGCATTTCCTGACGCATCAAGCCGGGTTCAGACTTCAATTCGTCCGGGAAGACCAAGGCGGTTCCATAGGCTTCGGCTTTCAGTCGGGCTGCGAGCGCCAGCAGTGCCAAATATTTTTCCTGTGCTTCGCGGTACACGGCCCCTGACCGGGCATCGTCAATGCGCAGCAGAATCTGATCCTTCTCCACCACACTGCCTTCGCGCACATACAACTCGCTCATCACACCCGAGTCCAGGCTTTGGATGACCTGTTCGCGGCTGGATGGAATCACCTTGCCTTGACCCCGTGTGATTTCATCAAGTTCAAAGAAAGATGCCCATCCCAGTCCCAAGGCCAGCGTGAGGGCCGTGGCCCAGATCAAGGTTTTACTGGCTTGCCTTTCGTCGTCTTCGACCGTGCGCATGCCGAAACCGCGGGTTAATCGTTTGGCATTGCTCATGCTGCTGCACCTTGACCTTTGTTGGCGTTGACATCAATGCCACGCGAGAGTTTGTCCAGCATGTCCTGTTTGGGTCCCCAAGCCACGCACTGGCCTGAATCGATCACGGCGATCAGGTCCACCCATTCCAGAAGCTGGGGGCGGTGTGTGGACAACAGCAGGGTGCGACCGCGCAACCAATCCCGCAGGGTGTGGATGACACGGGCCTCGGTGTTCTGGTCCATGTTCGCAGTGGGCTCGTCCATGTAGACCAGCTGGGGGTTGCGCAGCATCATGCGCGCGATGGACAGCAACTGCCGTTGACCTCCCGACAAGCCTCCGCCTGCTTCGGTGATGGGCATGTCCAGACCCAAGGGGTGATGGGCGATGATGTCGTGAATGTTCAAGGCTTTGAGGACTTCGATAATTTTTGTGTCGCTGATCCAGCTGTCGGCGAGCACCAGGTTTTCACGAACAGTGCCCATGAACAGTTGCGGGTCCTGACCGACATAGCCGATGCGGCTGCGCATTTCGGTCGGCTCGATTTGCTGCATGTCCACGCCGTCAAGACGCACGCTGCCGGCCAGCGGGGCATAGAGTCCCGCCATGAGGCGCAGCAGCGTGCTTTTGCCGCTGCCCACCCGACCCAGCATGGCCACCTTTTGCCCGGGGGCAATCGACATGGACAGGTTTTTGATGACGGGGATCTTGTGCTGTCCGGGGTAGGCAAACTCCAGCCCCTCGGCTTGAAGGCCGCCGTGGATCGACTCCGGCACCAGGTAATTGCGGCCATGGGTGCGATCGCGTGGGCGTTTCATCAGACCATCGAGTGTTTCCAGCGACGAACTCGCTTGCTGGTAACGAGAAGCCAGAGACATGACGCTGGCCAGTGGCGAGATGGCACGCCCCGACAAAATGACCGAAGCGATGAGACCGCCGAGGGTCAACTGGTTGGCGTGAATCATGTAAACCCCTCCCACTACCATGGCGACCGTGATGAACTGTTGCAAGGCCGTGGTGAAGCCCATGATCCAGTTGGTCAGGCTGCGCATGCGTTTGTAGGAGTCGGAGCCGGCCAGGTTGGCGACTTCCCAGCGGCGCTGCAAGTAACTCTCGGCGTTGTGGGCCTTGAGCAACTCCAGATTCAGCACAGACTCGACCAGCACGCTTTGCTTGTCTCCGGACTCTTTCATGTTGGCCCGCATGGCGTTCATCAAAGGTTTTTGCGACGCCAGGCCAATGAAAATCAGCAAAGGAACGGCCAAAGCGGGGATCCAGACCAGGTGACCACCCACCATGGCGATCAAAGCCAGGAACATGAACACAAACGGCATGTCCGCCAGCACCACCAGTGAAGCCGATGAGAAGAAGTCGCGCAAGGATTCAAAGTCGCGCATGGAGCTGGCGAAGATGCCCACCGATTGCGGGCGGTGTTCCAGCCGGATGGCCATGATTTCCCGCAACAAGGTGGCGTTGATGGCCAGATCGGCTTTTTTGCCACCGAGGTCCACCAGGCGGGCTTTGAGCCAGCGCATGATGAACTCCATCACGATGGCCACCGTGGTGCCGATGGCCAAGGTCCACAGCGATGTGTAGGCCCCGGTGGGCACCACCCTGTCGTACACGTTCATGGTGAAGAACACACTGGCCAGGGTCAACAGGTTCGCGACCACGGTCGCCACCATGGATTCGACATAAAACCCCCGAAAGCGCCACAGGGTTCCCCAAAACCAGTTGAAAGCCGAGCCTGCCATGGGGGTCAGGGTCTGGTCGTGGCGGGAGGGGGGCAGCTTCAAGGCCAGAACTTCAGGGCGGGCCAAGCTCTGCAGCTCGGCCAATGGAATGCGGTGGTCTTCCATGCCTTTGTCCGCCCACCAGACGATGGCATCCTTGCCATCGATGTTGCGCAAGACACAGGCTCGCCCGTCCATCAAGGGCATCAACACGGGCAAAACGTAATGCGGAATTTCGGCCACACGAACGCGTGACCAAGCCGCCATCAGCCCGTTCTTGTGGGCCATGTCGGGGTAAGCCGCCAAAGGCACGCGTCCACGGGCATCCAGGGCAAAACCGGACCGCAAGACCTGCGCGTGCACAGGCCGCCCGAGGTGTTTGGCCGCCATGGTCATGCACAGCAAGAACGGATCTGCCTGGATGTCCTGACCCGAAGTCGGCTTGGGGGGAGGGCCAACCGGGGTTGGCATGGGAATCAATTGAGCCATGGGAAATCCGTGTCTTGTGGGGATTCACTCACTTGGCAGGTGCCAGCACCTGGCCTGTCAGCGGGCTGAAACGTTTGGCCAGATCGCCCGTGACGGCCAGCAGCCGCACGCGCGCCAACCGCTCATCGTGAAAAGCCGCGCGCGCAGCGCTGCGGTAATTGAAGGCATCGGCCTGGATGTTCAGCAGGTCCAGCAATGAGCGTCTGGCCACGCGAAACTGCTGACGGTAGGAGGTGACCAGTTTGTCGCCGATGTCGGACTGTGAAGCGCCAGTCATGGCGCGAGCGCGTGCCGATGCCCACTCTTGCCAAGCCAGTGCCGCCTTTTCGCGGGCCACAATTTGGGCCTCTTCGAGGGTGTGCTCTGCGGCCTTGAGCTGGCCTGCCGCACCTTCGACCAAGGCGGCGGTGCCACCGCCGTTGTAGAAGGGGGCATTGACCTGCAATTGCGTAAAGGCTTCCTGGCGTCCGTTGGCTGAGTTGGCCTGTTTGGACACGGCCAAATCGACCGTGGGCCAGTACTGGCTTTTTGCGACCCTGATGCCCGCTTGAGCGGCCTGCACCTGCGCGCGTGCTTGCGCGATGGCAGGCAAATCATTGGAGACCATCTCGACGGCTTGCGACAAGGAGCCGGGCATTTTGCCCAGCACGCCGGTTTCTGCCACAGCCGCTTCCAGGCCTTCTGGGCGGGCTGCCATGTCGCCGGTCCAGAAACGGCGCACGCGCTGAATCGCCTGTGCAAAATCCGATTTGCGCTGCTGCAGTGTCAGTGTGGCGTTTTCCATGCGCACCAGCGCTTGTTCGTAATCGACACGGCGACCGGTGTCAGCTTCAGAAATTTTTCGAATGTCGTTCAGGGTTTCTTCATGGGCGTTGACGTTGTGCACAGCCAGGCTGTACAGATCGGCTGTTTTGGCCCAGTTCAAATAAGCTTCAGCCGCTTGCTGGGCCACTTCGTCCAGGGTGTTGGCCTGAAGGTGCTCAGACGCTTGTGCCAGTGCTTCGGCGCGCTGGGCTTCCGCTTCGATCTTGCCGCCCGACCACAGGTTCAATTTGGCCGATGGCGAGAGCGAGCTGCGTGAGGTTCCGGCTGGATAAGTGCCCGAGGCAAAAGCGTTGGACGAGGCCGTCAGGCTCAATTGCGGGAAGTGGGCGCTGCGAGAACGCGCGATGTCCGAGCGGGCTGCCGATGCCTTGGCCGCAGCCGACAGGATGGAAGGGTAGGTTTGCAGGGCTTGGTTGACCACCTCGGTCAGTGTTTGCGCATGCGCCGTGGCGCTCAGACCGATCAGCACGATCCCTGGGCAGGCGCGTTGGATCCCACGCCAAAAGCCTTGAGGTGATTTTGCTTTCGTCGTTAAACGAAGAAAATATTTTTGACAGTCAAGATGAATCATGCGCGGTGAATTACCAGCTACGTTAAAACTGAAATTCTCGTGAAAAAAGAGAAGTTGAGAATCCGCCAATTGGTGTACAACAGAGCAAGAAATGCGTCTGAAATGCGAATTACAAAACAGTAAGTTCGCGATTTTTGGGCTGGAAGCAGCCCGGCCAAATGCGGCGGATGGGCTCGGCGTTCACGGGTCTGAAATGCATGTTTTCAGAGGGAAGCGAGACTGCTGGAGGGGGGAGGAACGCGCGGGCGGCCATGCATGGGTGCCGTCCGGGAACGCACTGCTGGAGATTCAACAACAGTGATTTGATTTTTGGTGAATTTCAGGAAAAACCAAATTGAATTTGATTTTGTTGTTTGGCGGCTGGCGCGAGGGTGCGTGCGACGCCATCACAAAACTTTGAAGCGCCGGGACAGTGCCCCGATGTCAGGCGCGCAGTGCCGCTGAGCGCTTGAGCGTGCGCTCGTTGACGCGATCAGACCCCGTAACGGTCCCGATAGGTCTGCACCTTGCCCAGGTGCTGACCCATTTCTGGCGTGTGGTGCGCAGACAGAAAGGCCAGCAAATCGGACAGCTGTGCAATCGCGCAGACCTGCATGCCCAAAGCACCGCGCACGTATTGCACGGCACTGTGCGGCACGTCTCGGATGCTACCGTCGGCCTGTTTTTCGGTGGCCATTTCCTGACGGTCCAGCGCAATCGCCACGGCGTGTGGCGTGGCACCCGCCGCCTTGATCAGGGCAATCGACTCACGGGCGGCTGTGCCCGCACTCATCACGTCGTCGACAATCAGCACACGTCCTTTGAGTGGGGCGCCGACCAGCGAGCCACCTTCGCCGTGGTCCTTGGCTTCCTTGCGGTTGTAGGCAAAGGGCACGTTCTTGCCCAAGCGGGCCAGCTCCACCGCCACGGCTGCGCCCAGCGGGATGCCCTTGTAAGCGGGGCCAAAAATCATGTCGAATTCGATGCCGCTGGCGAGCAGGGCTTTTGCATAGAATTGCGCGAGTCGGCCGAGCTTGGCGCCATCGTCAAAAAGCCCTGCGTTGAAAAAGTAAGGGCTCATGCGTCCGGCTTTGGTCTTGAATTCGCCAAAACGCAGCACGCCCGAGTCGATTGCAAATTGCACAAATTCCTGAGCCAGCGCCTGCATGTCGGCGTGGCTTGCCTGTCCTGTCAACATGGGGAAATCCTTGTTCAAACTCGCCAGTCTCAACCTCAACGGCATCCGTTCGGCCACGACCAAAGGGGTCGAAGCCTGGCTGGCGCAAGAAAAACCCGATTGTATTTGTGTACAGGAAGTCAAAGCCCAGGCGTCCGATGTGGCGGGCAAGTTTGAAGAGCTCGCTGGCCTCAAGGGGCATTTTCATTTCGCACAGAAAAAAGGTTATTCCGGCGTGGCCGCCTACACACGGCACGAGCCCAGCGATGTGATCACCGGATTCGATGGTGACGAGTTTGACAACGAAGGCCGCTATGTGGAGCTGCGTTTTGACACCCCCTCGCGCAAGCTGTCCATCATCAGTTGTTACTTTCCCAGCGGCTCCTCGGGGCCCGAGCGGCAAGAGGCCAAATTCCGGTTTCTGGACAAGATGTACCCGCACCTCATGGGCCTCAAGGTCGAGCGCGAGTTTGTGGTGTGCAGTGACGTCAACATCGCCCATCAGCAGGCCGATTTGAAGAATTGGCGCAGCAATCAGAAAAACAGTGGCTTTCTGCCTGAAGAACGCGCCTGGATGACCCGACTCACCACTGAAGGCGGTATGGTGGATGTGTACCGCCGCTTGCAACCGCACACCACCGACGACTGCTACACCTGGTGGAGCAACCGGGGTCAGGCTTATGCCAAAAATGTGGGATGGCGTCTGGACTACCACCTGGCCACCCCTGCCTTGGCCGAGAAGGCGCGCACTGAATCGATTTACAAGGGGCAAAAATTTTCCGACCACGCGCCGATCACCATCGGCTATGAACTCGATTTGTGAGGCTCACGCCTGAACAGGCACGACCCGGCCTTGCGCCAAACTTTGTAAACCCGCTTCGATCAGCGCCATGACTTGCAAGGCCTCGTGAGCGGGTACGGGATTGGGGCTGCCATGCAACAGCGCATCGCGCAGTTGTGTGTAGTACTGGGCATAGTCACCCCGCAGGCAGGGCTGCTGACGTTCGGTGAGTGCCTGCCCGGCGTCGGCCAAGGTCAGGTGCAGTGGCTGCGGGTCAAGGCCCCAGTCGCCACCATTGGGCTTGCCGGGCGGCCGCAGCCCGGACTTGAGCGCGTCTTCTTGCGTGTCCAGCCCCCATTTGACCAGTGAGCCGGTGGTGCCGTGCACCACAAAACGCGGTGCCACACGGGCGGTCAAGGCGCTGGCGTGCAGCACCACGCGCAGGGTGTCGTAGCGCAAAACGGCATGAAACCAGTCGTCCGTCAGAGCGCCATCGCGCTGGTGTGCCAGGTCCAGCCACAGACTTTGGGGCTGGCCGAACAATTGCAGGGCCTGGTCCAGCAGGTGCGGTCCGAGGTCGTACCACAGGCCGCCACCGGGGCTGGCCGACTCCCGCCAACGCTGCCGCACCACAGGCCGGTACCGGTCAAAGCGCGATTCAAAATGGGTGATGCGTCCCAGCTCACCACTTTGCAGCACTGACCGCACACTCATGAAGTCGGCATCCCAGCGGCGGTTGTGAAACACCGACAGCACACGCCGGTGATGTTTTGCCAGGGCCATCAGGCTTTGCGCCTCGGCCACATTCAGCGTGAAAGGCTTGTCCACCACCACATGCTGGCCTGCCGCCAGTGCCTGCGCAGCCAACGGGGCATGGGTGTCATTGGGGGTGGCGATCACCACCAGGTCGATGTCAGGCCGCGCGATCAGCGCCGATGCCGTGTCATACACCGCGACCTCAGGCCAGGCGGCTTGCACATCTCTTGGGCGGCTGCTGGCCACGGCCGTGAGTTTCAGGCCCGGCACTGCGGCGATCAGTGGTGCGTGAAAGGTGGCCGAGGCATAACCATAGCCCAGCAGGCCCACGTTCAAGGGGGTGGTCAAGGGGAGACTTTCATGTCTGAAGCGAAAAAAGGGCCGCGGCAGATGCGGTCAGCCGTGGAAAACCAAGTTTACAGCTGGCTTGGTGTTGCGTGCCTGCTGTAAGTCAGCATGCGGCCCTTGTAGGCCGCATGCCCTTCGCGTGCGGGTTGATCCAGCATTTCCTCGTGCAGACGGAAGCCCGCGAGGGCCATGTGTTTGTGAAAGGCGGCTCGGTTGCTCCGATTCGGGTCGACGATCCAGATTTCGGCACCAGCGGCGGCGTGCTGATTGATAAAGTGAGCCAGTGTGCCTTCGTCGTCACGTTCATAAAGAATGTCACTGCCCACAATCAGGTCAAACAAGCCGTTCACGTTGGCATCTGTCGCCTGGGTCAGCACCGCCTGGCCATCCTCGCGTCTGGCCGCTGCGCCCCACAAACCGTGCCGGTAAGTGATCGGGGTCAGGCCATTGAGCTGCGTGTTGTGGTCCAGAAAAGCATGGCTCAGCGGATGGCAGTCACTGGCCGTGACATGGGCACCACGCCGGTGTGCCACCAGGCTGGGCAGCGCCAGACCGCAGCCGATTTCGAGAATCCGTTCGCCAGTGACCGGGCGCAGTGCCATGCGTTCGGCCATGCGGGTGCCTGAAGGCCACAGCAGTCCAAACAAAGGCCAGGTGGCCGAAGAAATGCCCAGATGGAGCGCCTCATCGAACGGATCGTGAAACTGGTTCTTGTCGAGCAAAGAGCGGATGAGCAAGTCATCCACGCCCAGGACCGCGATGCTTTCCTGTTTGGTCAGGTAGCCAGGCAGGGAGAGTGGCAAAAAGGCAATCGTTGCAGCGCGCTGGCGGGAGATCAAATGGCGCTGACTGCAGGCGACTGTACACCCTGTGATGGCTGGGCACGCGACAGGGCGCATCCCCGATAATTCCACCATGCTGCAATACCAAACCATCCCCGTCACGCCTTTCCAGCAAAACTGCTCTTTGATTTGGGACGATCAGACCCGCCAGGCGGCAGTGATCGATCCGGGCGGGGATTTGCATGTCTTGCTGGCGGCGGTGAAAGAGTTGGGCATTGCGCTGGAACAAATCTGGATCACCCACGGCCATGTGGACCATGCGGCCGGTACGGCTGAACTGGCCGAACGATTGCAGTTGCCCATCATCGGGCCACATCCGGGTGACCAGTTCTGGATCGATGGTCTGCCGCAGGCGGCGGCCGGTTATGGATTTCCGCCTGCCCGCGCCTTCAAGCCCACGCGCTGGCTGCAAGACGGTGACACGGTCACCCTGGGCAGCCATACCCTGCAGGTGCGTCACTGTCCCGGGCACACGCCGGGCCATGTGGTGTTTTATTCGCCTGAAATCCAGCGCGCCTTTGTGGGCGATGTGCTGTTTGCCGGCAGCATTGGCCGTACCGACTTTCCGCAGGGCAACCACGACGACCTGATCGCCAGCATCACCGAGCGCCTGTGGCCCATGGGCAATGACACGGTGTTCATTCCCGGCCATGGCCCCGAGAGCACCTTTGGACGGGAGCGCAAAAGCAACCCCTATGTGGGCGGGACCTGATCAGCCCCTGATCGCTTGCTGGTACAGGTGCTGCACCTTGGGCAAATTGGCTTGCAGCTCTTCAATGCGGTTGGCGCCACTGGGGTGGGTGGACAGGAAAGCCGGGCCGCCGTTGCCGTTGGCGGCCAGCATTTTTTGCCAGAGGCTCACACTGGCTTCGGGGCGGTAACCGCCGCGTGCGGCAATTTCCAGTCCCACCAGGTCCGATTCGGTTTCGTCGTCCCGTCCGTATTTGAGGGTCAGCAATTGCGTGCCCAGGTTGGCCGCCGCATCGCCCAATGAGCCCAGCCCCAACAGTTGCGATGCAATCGACAGGCCCAGGCTGGTGGCTTGGGTCTTGGCCAGACGCTCGCGCGCATGCTCGCGCAAGGCGTGGGCCATCTCATGGCCCATGATCATGGCCACTTCGTCGTCGGTCAGCTTGAGCTGCTCCAGGATGCCGGTGTAGAACGCGATCTTGCCGCCGGGCATGCACCAAGCGTTGATCTGTTTGCTGCCAATCAGGTTGACTTGCCATTTCCAGTCACGCGAGCGTGGGTTCCACTGCGCCGTGTGCGGGATGAGCTTCTGGGCAATGGTGTGCAGGCGCTGCAGTTGCGGGTGGCCTTCGGGTGCCAGGGCGCCTTTGGACCGGGCCTCGGCCAGCACCTGCGTGTACTGTTGCCGGGCCGAGGCCTCCAGGGTTTCGGCCGGTACCAGTTTGCGCAAGCCCGAGGCAGAACCCACGTCCACCTGGGCCAGTGCCGACCCCGCTGCTGTGGCCCCCGCCGCCAACAGGAAAGCCCGGCGCGCTTGCCAGCGCGGCGAAGAGCGCGTCGGGGCGTCGGGTGACGGGTGGTCGGTCGGGGTTTTGAGGTTGCAAATCAAGCACATGGTTCGCAAATGATAACCAATGGATGACAGGCAAGGTGTTTGAGCCGGGCGCGAGGCGGTGGATGGGGGCCGCGCCCACCCTGACTGCAGTCGATAATCCGCCCATGCCCGATCACCCCGCTTCCCCTGACAACACCCCGCCTGCCACGGTGCGCACCTGGCGCGAGGCGCTGCGCCTGTATCTGCAGCCCGCCAGCCTGCGCATGCTGGCGCTGGGTTTTGCTGCGGGTTTGCCCTTGTTGCTGGTGCTGGGCACGCTCAGCTTTCGGCTGCGTGAGGCGGGCATTGACCGCAGCACCATCGGTTACCTCAGCTGGGTGGGGCTGGCTTATGGCGTGAAATGGATGTGGGCCCCGCTGGTGGACCGCATGCCCATTCCCTGGCTCACACGCCAATTGGGGCGCAGGCGCAGCTGGTTGCTGCTGTCGCAGCTGGTCATTGCGCTGCGGCTGGTGGGCATGGCGCTCAATGACCCCTCGCAGCTGCTCGGCCCCTTGGTGGACTGTGCATTGGCGGTGGCCATCGCGTCGGCCACACAAGACATTGCGCTGGACGCCTACCGCATCGAGTCGGCCGAGGTGAATGCCCAAGCCGCCTTGGCAGCCAGTTACCAGACGGGTTACCGCCTGGCCATGAACTGGGCCGGGGCGGGTGTGTTGTGGGTGGCGGCCTGGGCCCAAGGCGATCAAGCCACGGGCTACTCGCAATCGGCCTGGCAAGCGGCTTATTTGGTGATGGCGCTGAGCATGCTGCCGGGCATGTGGGTGGTGCTGGCCTCGCCCGAGCCGGTGCCCGCACCCTTTGCGCCAGCGCGCAACGTGGCCGAATGGCTCAGGGGTGCTGTGGTTGAGCCCTTTGCCGATTTCTGGCTGCGCTACCGCTGGCAGGCGGTGCTGGTGTTGGCGTTGATCGCGGTTTACCGCATCAGCGACGTGGTCATGGGCATCATGGCCAACCCGTTTTATGTGGACATGGGCTTCACCAAAAGCGAGGTGGCCAGCGTGACCAAGGTCTACGGCGTCATCATGACTTTGGTGGGGGCGTTTGTGGGCGGCTTGTTGGCGGCACGGCTGGGCGTCATGCGTGTGCTCATGTTGGGGGCGCTCTTGAGTGCGCTCACCAATTTGCTGTTTGTCTGGCTCAGCGGCGTGGGCCACGATGTGCAGGCGCTGGTGTGGGTGATTTCGGCCGACAACCTGGCCAGCGGCATTGCGTCTGCGGCCTTCATCGCCTATTTGTCCTCGCTCACCAACATCAGTTATTCGGCCACGCAATACGCGCTGCTCAGCTCCATGATGCTGCTGCTGCCCAAGTTCATTGCCGGGTTTTCGGGGGAGTTTGTGGATGCCCACGGCTACGCCAGCTTCTTCACGGCCACGGCCTGGTTGGGTGTGCCGGTGTTGTTGCTGGTGATGCTGGCCTCACGTGTGCACGCCCGCCAGTTGTTACCCCGTACTCCATCTGACCCCAAACCCTCAAGAGCGTCACCTCGCGCTTGATCTGGCCCCGGGCCCCCCAAGACTGTCACCCCGGACTTGATCCGGGGTCCATGTCTTCGGGTGCCGGTGAAGATGGATCCCGGCTCGGAGGCCGGGATGACTAGGAGGAGGTCAGGGGGGGCAAAGAATTGGCACCCATCGGATTTACCCAGATTTACACAACCGACACGTTCAAGCCTTGCAAAAAGGCGATGATTCCCCCATGCAACAACTCTTGATGAT
>JACCDT011068685.1_pt1 | contig 16859 bp, 15 predicted proteins | sample 7446291 | NCBI WGS metagenome assembly JACCDT01 (sample SAMN15323446, study PRJNA562643) | freshwater metagenome | isolation source: river surface water | place: USA:Blue River Watershed | collected 2017-08-17 | reverse complement strand
TGGCGGGTGTGAAGATTGGTGGCGCACGTCAGGTCGAGTGCACGATCAACGGTTTGGGTGAGCGCGCAGGTAACTGCTCGTTGGAAGAGGTGGTCATGGCCATCAAGACCCGTCGCGATTACTTTGATCTCGACCTGAACATCGATGCCAAGCAAATCGTAGCGGCCAGCCGAATGGTGAGCCAGACTACGGGTTTTGTGGTTCAACCTAACAAAGCCGTGGTGGGTGCCAATGCCTTCGCGCATGCCTCTGGTATTCACCAGGATGGCGTGCTCAAAGCGCGTGACACTTACGAGATCATGCGTGCCGAAGATGTGGGCTGGAGCGCCAACAAAATCGTGTTGGGCAAGCTCAGCGGCCGTAATGCCTTCAAGCAACGTCTGGAAGATTTGGGTGTCCAGATGGAAAGCGAAGCTGACATCAACACAGCGTTTGCTAAGTTCAAAGAGTTGGCAGATCGCAAGAGCGAAATCTTCGACGAGGACATCTTGGCCTTGGTTAGCGAAGAGACCGTTGCAAGCGCCAGCGAGCAGTTTGGTTTTGTTTCTTTGTCGCAACACAGTGAAACCGGTGAGCGTCCCCACGCCAGCGTGGTATTTACGGTCGCCGGCAAGGAGGTGAAAGGGGATTCAGACGGCAACGGTCCAGTGGATGCCTCGCTTAAAGCGATTGAGTCGCATGTGAAGAGTGGGGCAGAAATGGTGCTGTATTCGGTCAACGCTATCAGCGGCTCGACAGAGAGCCAAGGCGAGGTGACGGTGCGTTTGCAAAATAGCGGGCGAGTCGTTAACGGCGTTGGTTCTGATCCAGATATTGTTGTGGCATCCGCAAAAGCATATTTGAGCGCTTTGAACAAGCTGCAAAGCAAGTCTGATCGCGTAGCTGCTCAAGGTTAAATCTCAAAATTTGATAGATGGCATCAATTTTGTTAAATAAGTCACGCAAGTCCTTGATCTTGCATGACTTTTCTTGGTAGACTAGATTCAATATGTTTTTCAAGCTTAAGGAACCCCTCTTGAAACGACTGCTGATTGCCGCCTCAATTGGATTGCTAGCCTCAATGTTCGGTATACACGTTCAGGCTTCTACGAACCAGAAAAAACCAACGGTTCAGAAATCGAAACCAGCAGTGGTTAAGACGCAAGTTCGTCGTGCCAAGATGGTTAAGTCTGTGCCTGTGGTGCCCTCATTTGGGCAAAAAGCTGGTTTGCATGCCACTACCGATGTGCTTGATTTGAAATCTAGCGTGGCCTATGTCATTGATCAAGATACGAACGAAGTGTTGCTGAGTAAAAATGACCAGGCTATCTTGCCAATAGCTTCCATAACCAAGTTAATGACTGGTTTGATCATCAGCGAAGCTAAGTTGCCTATGGACGAGTCCATCACAATTACACAAGATGATGTGGATACCGAAAAAGGTAGTAGTTCACGATTGCGAGTTGGTTCCACCTTAACCCGTGGTGAACTCTTGCATTTGGCCCTGATGGCGAGCGAGAATCGTGCTGCTCATGCATTGGGTCGCACTTATCCTGGGGGTATGTCAGCATTTGTGGGACTGATGAATTCCAAGGCAGCTCAATTGGGGATGCGTGATACACGTTATGTAGAGCCAACTGGTCTTTCAAGTAAGAACCAATCTAGCGCGAAAGACTTGGCGACCTTGGTTGGCATTGCATATCATGACGTGACCGTGCGTGAATTATCAACCTCTCCTAGTCACAAGGTCGAGGTCGGAAATCGTACGTTGCAATACAACACGACCAATCGATTGGTGAAAAATCCAAATTGGGATATCGGCCTACAAAAAACGGGTTACATTTCTGAAGCTGGACAATGCTTGGTTATGCAAGCCAAAGTTTCTGGTCGTAAACTAATCATGGTGTTTTTAGATTCTGCTGGTAAGTTAAGCCGTATTGCGGATGCAGAGCGCGTTCGAAAATGGGTTGAAACTAACCATGCTAGTACCGTACGTCCGCAAACTTAATCAGTCGCCCCAACAAAAAAGCCAGCATGCAAGCTGGCTTTTTTATTTTTTAAGCATTGTTTTCTTGAAAACCTAGTGCTCGGGAGATGGCTTGCGTGGTAGCTTGTAACTTTGGAAGCCATTCATCATCAAGTCGGTCCGCTGGGGCTGAAATTGACAAGCCGGCTACAAGTTTGCCTTGGTCATCATAGATTCCAGACGCCATGCAACGCACGCCAAGTTCGAGCTCTTCGTTGTCATGTGCCACACCATATTGGCGCACCTTAGATAGTTCTCGCTCGAGTGCGGTAAGTTGAGTCAAGCTGTTGCGTGTTTGTCCACTTAAGCCCGTACGCGTGCTGTAGGCGCGTACGCGTTGCGGGTCATCTAGTGCTAAAAACAATTTACCAACTGACGTGAGATGTAGCGGCGCACGACCGCCAATTGCACGCACCACTTGCATGCCTGAGCGCTCACTAAAGGCACGTTCAACATATACGATCTCATCACCTTGTCTAACGCTTAAATTGACGGGTTGCTGTATCAATTTATGCAACTCACGCATCGGCTGGAAGGCGACATCGCGGACGTTCAATCGACCTTTGACCATGTTGCCGAGCTCAAGCAAGCGCATGCCTAAGCGATAGCTGCCCGCTTCAGGCCTATCCACAAATCTGCCAACGGCTAGATCGTTCAGGATGCGATGCGTAGTTGAAGGATGTAGTCCTGTGCGCTCACTGATTTCCTTAAGCGAAATAGCCTCTTCTCTAGACGCTAAGACATCAATGAGCGTGAACATGCGCTCGATAACTTGGATGTTAGGCGTGGAAGGCACTGTAGATTTACGCATAATAATATTTTATCATGTGAAATCACCGGGTGCCATCATTTCTCTCCAGTTATCATCAATCAAACATTGGTGTGGATGGAAGTTGGCTTTGTAACTCATCTTTGGACTGTCCTGAATCCAATAGCCAAGGTAGGCATAGGGCAGGCCTAGCTTTCTGGCTTGTTCTATTTGCCACATCACGTTAAACGTGCCATAACTACTGTGTGGCTCTGGATCATAAAAAGTATAGACAGCCGACAGACCATCGCTCAACACATCAATGATGGATACCATTTTGAGTGAGCCAGGTTTGTCATTACATGCAGCTTGTCTGAATTCCACCAGTCTAGTGTTGATGCGGCTTTGTAGTAAGAACTGTGTGTACTGCTCTATGCTGTCTTCATCCATGCCACCTCCCGCATGACGCAAAGTTTGGTAACGTAAATACAAGGCGTAGTGTTCTGGGTCAAATCCAAGATTTAAGACGCGCACCTCTAAGTCATGGTGTTTCTTCCAAGCACGACGCTGGCTGCGGCTGGGTACGTACTTTGTCGTATCTACTCGCAGTGGAGTGCATGCTCTGCAACTGTCGCAATATGGACGGTAGGTGAAAAGGCCACTGCGACGAAAACCTTGAGATATCAGTTGCTGATAGATATCCGCTGATATCAAATGACTTGGTGTGGCGACTTGTGATCGTGCTGTTTGATTGTGCAGATAGCTGCATGGATAGGGCGCTGTGGCATAAAACTGTATGGCGTCAAATGGCAGATCATATGGATTTGTCATATCTTGTGCTGGTTGGGAATCAAAAGGTTCCAAGTTGCCGGATCGAAGTTCCACTTGCGTTGCGTATCTTTGCGGGCATGCTTGACAAGAGCTAGAAACTCAGTTCTTGATATCTCTTTTGCGCCCAAAGATGCCAGATGTTTTGTATTTTGTTGGCAGTCTATCCAACTCAAGCCTTGCGATCTGCTGAACGCAATCAACCCAGCCAAGGCTATTTTTGAGGCATCAGTCTGCTTTGCGAACATGGACTCGCCGAACAATGTGTCACCAATCGAAACGCAATACAAGCCGCCTACAAGTTGTCCATGAACCCATGTCTCGACGCTGTGTGCAAAGCCCTCACGGTGTAGCGATACATATGCTTGAATCATCTCTTCCAGAATCCATGTCCCGATTTGCCCTTTGCGAGTGCTTTTTGCGCAGTGACGGATGACGGATTCAAATGCGCTATCCATTCGAACTTCGCAACCTGCGTCTTTTTGAAAGTTCTTTAATGTCTTGCTAAGTGAGCGATGCAGTTTGAAATCATTGATTTTTAGAACCATACGAGGGTCTGGTGACCACCATAGCACGGGCTGTCCCTCGCTGAACCAAGGAAAAATACCTTGAAGATAGGCCTCATACAGTCTGCTTGTTGACAGTCCTCCTCCAGCTGCGACAAGTCCATCGAATTGCTCCCCTGACCGCAGCGCCAGCTCTGGTTTAGGGAGTGGCATGGTTTCGTCGATCCATATTATTTTTGCTGTATTTTTCATTTTTAAGTATTAAAATTAAATTAATTTTAAAAAAATAGTATCTTTATGATTCTTGATGTTTTGAAGTCGAAATTAACTGACAAGGAATGAGATTACTGCCTACAATTCTTGCTGAAACACAATGAAGTGAATCGCTGAATTCAAAATTCTCGGAGTTATTTATGCAATTAATGTGGGTATCAGGACCCACCGCCTCGGTGCGGACCATCTCCATCACGGCCAAGAAGGTGCTGGTGGCTATGTGCGCCTCGGCATTCGTGCTCGTAACTCTAGGGGTTTTGTTGCACTTCATCGGTTTTCGTATCGCTATTGAAATGAGCCCAAGTTTGGCCCGCAGTATGGGGGGGGTCACTACCGAAGCTGAGCAACAAAAAGTTGAGGCAGTTTATCGAGAGCGTCTAGACAATCTGCGCCAGACCATGAACGCCACTGTGCAGGAAATACGGCAGCTTGAAACTTTGAAGAATAAGTTCATGGAAGTCGCGACACCTGTGAATTTACGCGACAAATTTAGCAAAAAAGACGATGCGCGAGGAGGGCCTTGGGTTGCACCTCGTGTGCAGCATACGCCTTCGCACGACTTGAATGACGATTTCGAGTCAGCATTAGACGATTTCAAGCAAACGCAAATTGCTGTTAAAAACCTTACACAAAACTGGTCTAACCAGCTCAGTTGGCTACATGCGCTGCCTACCGGAGTGCCAATGGGCAAAGACTATCGCGTGACAAGTGGTTTTGGTATCCGAAACGATCCTTTTACGGGACAACTGGCAATGCACGAGGGCTTAGATTTTGTGGCAGATGTAGGCTCACCGATTGTCGCTACCGCTGCAGGTACCGTGACACGATCTGGATGGGACGGTTCTTATGGCAACGTGGTTGAAATCAGTCATGTTGAAGGCTTTACGACTCGATATGCACATCTGAGCAGAAGGCTGGTTGAGGTAGGTCAAAAAGTTCAGCGTGGTGAAACTATTGCGCAGTTGGGCAGCACAGGCCGCTCTACCGGTCCACATTTACATTATGAAGTCATGCGTAATGACCGCGTTCTTAACCCAACGCAAATGCTGACACAAACCACTGTTACCTCACAGTGAACCTCACGTCTCTCAAGAAAGCTCATCATGTTTGAAAAACTCAGAGACAAGTCACTGTCCCCATCGCAAGAGCGATTCGATACCATCATTGGCCGTACCACGCAGATTTATGGCCGCTTGGTGTTGCTCGATAGTGTGCGCATTGATGGCAAAGTGGTGGGCAATATCGAAACAACCAAAGACAATAAGGTCACGGTTGCTATTGGCAAAACAGGCGAGGTTTCTGGTGACATCACCGCCCATCGCGTGATGGTGGCGGGCAAGGTTGAAGGTAATATTTACGCTGCTGAACGCGTTGAATTCCATAAGGATTCTATTGTTCAAGGTGATATTTCTTATGGCTCGATTGCTGTTGAGCATGGCGCACGTTTGTTGGGTTTGGTCATCCAAAACCCAATCAGCTCAGCAGCAGCCAACAGCAGCACTGATGCAAAAAACGTCATCAAGAAAGCACAAGAGAGCAGCAGCTGAGCAGGTCTATGCTGAACGTATATTTTGCGATTGCAGCCAATCGCGTGATTGTTGACTCCATCACTAACCAGGTTTCGATCATCGACTTGTTTGAGCATTTGAAGTCATCTGCTTTTCCGGTCTTGGTTCCCAAGTTGACGCTGCTTTTTTACGTGAGTCGTGACAAAGGTGATCCCGATACCAAGGATTTATCTGTCGTTTGCAAGCTCAATGAAGCTGAAATTTTCAAAGTTGACGTCAAAGTTGACTTCAAAGGCGAGGAATCTACTCGCGTTGTACTGGGCGTTGACGGCTTGACTTTGAAAGAGCAGGGCGTTTTGCAGACGTTCTTAATGGATCAGGATCAATCATTGGGTGTTCTTGATCTTGCTGTTGAGCACCATGCTACGGCTTAAACGAAAAAGCCCCTGCTAAAACAGCAGGGGCTTTTGTTTTGGCGGAGCAAGCGGGATTCGAACCCGCGGTGGGCTATTAACCCACACACGCTTTCCAGGCGTGCGACTTAAACCACTCATCCATCGCTCCGAAGCCCAACATTGTAACAGTGGGCGAGTACACTTCGGCGCTGTTGTTTTTTTCAAGCTTGAAACGCTCGGAGTCCCGCATGAAATTTCGCTTCCCCATCGTCATCATTGACGAGGATTTTCGTTCTGAGAATACCTCAGGTCTGGGCATTCGTGCGTTAGCCGAGGCCATCGAGGGTGAAGGCTATGAGGTCATGGGCGTCACGAGCTACGGTGACTTGAGTCAGTTCGCGCAACAACAGTCACGCGCCAGTGCTTTCATCTTGTCAATTGATGATGAAGAGTTCACGCCCGGCCCCGACCTAGATCCTGCGGTTTTGAACCTGCGTAACTTCATCGAAGAAGTGCGCCGCAAGAACGCGGATGTGCCGATTTATGTGTACGGTGAAACCAAAACCTCACGCCACTTGCCCAACGACATCTTGCGCGAGTTGCATGGCTTCATTCACATGTTTGAGGATACGCCCGAGTTTGTGGCGCGTCACATCATCCGAGAAGCCAAGAGCTACTTGGAAAGCGTGCAACCTCCATTTTTCAAGGCCTTGCTTGATTACGCCGAAGATGGTTCGTACTCATGGCATTGCCCTGGTCACTCGGGCGGCGTGGCGTTTTTGAAGAGCCCTGTGGGCCAGATGTACCACCAGTTTTATGGTGAAAACATGCTGCGTGCCGACGTGTGCAACGCGGTGGAAGAGTTGGGCCAGCTGTTGGACCACAACGGCGCGATTGGCGAGAGCGAGCGCAATGCGGCGCGTATTTTTAACGCCGACCATTGCTTCTTTGTGACCAACGGGACAAGCACCTCAAACAAAATTGTGTGGCATCACACAGTTGCTCCTGATGACGTGGTGGTGGTGGACCGCAACTGCCATAAGTCGGTGTTGCACTCCATCATCATGACCGGCGCTGTACCTGTGTTCTTGAAGCCCACGCGCAACCACTACGGCATCATCGGCCCGATTCCGCAAAGCGAGTTTGAGCCTGCCACGATTCAAGCCAAGATCAAGGCCAACCCCTTGCTCAAAGGTGTGGATGCCAAGAAGGTCAAGCCTCGCGTGCTGACCCTAACGCAGTCCACCTATGACGGCGTGTTGTACAACACCGAAACTATCAAAAACATGCTTGACGGCTATGTGGCCAACCTGCACTTTGACGAGGCTTGGCTGCCTCATGCAGCGTTCAATCCGTTTTACGGCACCTACCACGCCATGGGTAAAAAGCGCGAGCGCCCCATGCACTCGGTGGTGTATGCCACGCAGTCCATTCACAAGTTATTGGCTGGTATCAGTCAAGCCAGCCATGTGTTGGTGCAAGACTCGCAGAAAACTAAGTTGGACCGTCACTTGTTCAACGAAGCGTATTTGATGCACACCAGCACCAGCCCGCAGTACAGCATCATTGCCAGCTGCGACGTGGCCGCCGCCATGATGGAGCCACCCGGTGGCACCGCCTTGGTGGAAGAAAGCATTGCCGAAGCCTTGGACTTCCGCCGCGCCATGCGCAAAGTGGACGACGAGTATGGCAAAGACTGGTGGTTCAAAGTATGGGGCCCTGATGAGCTAGTGGAAGACGGCATTGGTCGCGCAGACAGCTGGATCATCAAAGGCAAGGGCAAGTCATCCAAGTGGCATGGCTTTGGCAACTTGGCCGATGGCTTCAACATGTTGGACCCCATCAAGGCCACCATCGTCACGCCTGGTTTGGACCTCAACGGTAAGTTCGACAAGACCGGTATTCCAGCCAGCATCGTCACCAAGTTTTTGGCCGAGCATGGCGTGATCGTTGAGAAGACCGGCTTGTACAGCTTCTTTATCATGTTCACGATTGGCATCACCAAGGGCCGCTGGAACTCGTTGCTCACCGCGTTGCAGCAATTCAAAGACGACTACGACCGCAACCAACCCATGTGGCGCATCCTGCCTGAGTTCTGCCAAAAGCACCGCGCCTACGAGCGCATGGGCTTGCGCGATTTGTGTCAGCACGTTCACACGCTCTATGCCAAGTACGACATCGCACGTTTGACCACTGAGATGTACCTGAGCGACTTGACACCCGCCATGAAGCCCAGCGATGCCTACGCACAAATCGCACACCGCAACACCGAACGTGTGCCAGTGGACGATTTGTTGGGGCGTATCACGACCAGCTTGGTCACCCCATACCCACCCGGTATTCCGTTGCTCATCCCATGTGAAGTGTTCAACAAGAAGATCGTGGACTACCTCAAGTTCGCCCGCGAATTCAACTTGCAATGCCCCGGATTTGAAACCGATATCCACGGTTTGGTGGAAGAGGTGGGCGCGGATGGCGTGAAGCGTTATTACGCGGATTGCGTCAAAACCTAGTGCTGGCTGCTGGCCTCAGCGCTCAATCGCTGGCCTAATCCGTACAAAGCTGGCAAATCGAGGTACGCCTTGGTCGGTCAAGCCGCGATAGCGATAAGTGACCCACTGGCCCACGGCTGGTGGGTTTTCTCTTTGGGTGTCTGTGAATCCCGTACCAAGTTTGAAGCGCAGGCCTTGAGGTGTTTCGACCATCAATGCGCCTAGACGTTGGGCGTGCTTGCCTTGGCCGAGCTCATGGCCAATCACCCTGGCTTCCGCATCCTCGTGGAGTTTGACTTTCAGGACATCTGAATTGCGCCCACTTTGGTACAGGCTGCTGCCACGATGCAGCACCAAGCCTTCGCCACCTGCTTGATCGGTTTTGTTCAGTAGAGCTCTCAATGCCGCATGAGATGGCGCTTGGCTTTGCGGCACAGCTTGAACCCAAGGTTTGCCAATCTGTCTGACGATACTTTGATAGCGCACGATGCGATCTGTGAACGTTTGGGTAGAGGTGTTGGCATCAAACACCATGAATCGCATGGTGCGCCATGCGCTGTCCGGCGCTTGTTTTTGTTGAATGACAGAAGCGGCTTGCTCAAACTGGCCGAGTCCCGCCCAAAGCTCGCCTTCAAAGGGCTGCGAAGGCCAAGCCTGGACAAACCAGGTGGGTGGGTTGAGTGTTTTGCCGCTTCGGCTCAAGAGTTGGCGACCATCCCAATAGCCGCGTATGCCATCGTATTTTTCACTCACCCAGTAATCATTGAGTATTTCATCGCCCTGATACGGGCTGGCCAGCCACAGCGCAGGCGGCTGTGTGGCCCTTGTGGGCAAAGTTACGAGGCTGCCGAGGCAGCCCAAGGAGAGGTGAGATAGCAAATCGCGGCGTTGCATGGTCGTCTCCTTGGGGCGCACAGCCCACACATGTGGCCACCCCGCGTGGCCAGGAGTGCCAGCTTACTCGGCGACAGGCTCTGCAATGCCACCTACAACTTGGCTAAATCCGCCGTCGACATAGGTAATTTCAGCGGTCACGCCAGCAGCCAAGTCAGACATCAAGAAAGCAGCCACATTGCCCACGTCTTCGATCGTCACGTTGCGACGGATGGGTGAGGCTTCAGCCACCACGCTCAAAATCTTGCCAAAGCCCTTGATGCCGCTGGCAGCCAAGGTTTTGATAGGGCCAGCGCTGATGCCGTTGGCACGCAGGTTGCGGCCTTTGGCGCCCAAAGATTCGGCCAGGTAGCGCACAGACGCTTCGAGCGAGGCTTTGGCCAAGCCCATGGTGTTGTAGTTGGGAACGGTACGAATGGCACCCAGGTATGACAGGGTCAGCACGGCCGAGTTGTCGTTGAGGTAAGGCAGAGCCGCTTTGGCCATCGCGGGGAAGCTGTAGGCACTGATGTCATGGGCGATGGAAAAGCCTTCGCGTGACAAGCCGTCGAGGAAGTCGCCCGCAATGGCTTCGCGCGGCGCGTAGCCGATGGAGTGCACAAAACCGTCAAATGTGGGCCAGTGGGCCGACAGATCTTTGAACATTTGGGTGATTTGCTCGTCACTGCTCACATCACAGTCAAAAATCAGTTTGGAGTCGAAGTCTGCGGCAAACTCTGTGATACGGTCTTTGAATCGCTCCCCCACGTAGCTAAAGGCCAACTCGGCTCCTTGGTCGTGGCAAGCTTTGGCGATGCCATAAGCGATGGAACGGTTAGACAACACGCCCGTGATCAGAAGTTTTTTGCCGGACAGGAAACCTGTTTTTTTACTCATGAAATCTCTCCAAAAAAATCTTGCAGAATTGTCGCATGCGTAGCTTCTTCATTTTGTTGGCGTTTTTGTGCTCTGGTCCTTCTTGGGCGGGGCATGCTTACGCCCAATTTGGGGACATTAAATACCCAGCTAACTTCAAGCATTTTGATTACGCCAACCCCATTGCCCCCAAAGGCGGCGAATTGATCTTGGTGCCTCCATCGCGTTTGTCTAGCTTTGACAAATACAACCCATTTACCCTCAAAGGCAATGCGGCCCCGGGGCTTACGGGTTTGGTGTTTGAGTCTTTGCTCACCGGAACGATGGATGAACCCACCACCGCTTACGGTTTGTTGGCCGAGGATGTGAGCGTGGCGAGTGATCGTCGCTCCGTCACATTCAAGCTGCGGCCACAGGCCCGCTTCCATACGGGCGACGCAGTGCTGGCTGAAGATGTGAAATATTCATTTGAACGACTCATCAGCAAACAAGCAGCGCCGCAATTTCGCACGCTGTACTCTGAGGTCGCTGCGGTCACCGTGCTTGACGCGCGAACCGTGCGCTTTGACTTCAAGCGCGTGAATCCCGAGTTGCCCCTGATCGTGGGAGGTATGCCAGTCTTCAGTCGTCAGTGGGGCATGGAAAATGGCGCTCCTAAACCCTTGGACAAAATCATCACAGACACACCGATTGGCAGTGGACCTTACAAAATAGGCCATGTGGTGTTTGGCCGCGATGTGAGTTACGAGCGCGATAACAACTACTGGGCGCGAGACTTGAATGTGCGCAAAGGCTTGTTCAACTTTGACCGCATTACCTATCGCCTCTACAAAGACAACACTGCGCAGCTCGAGGGCTTCAAAGCGGGGGAGTTCGATTTGGTGCAGTCTTTCATTGCACGTGAGTGGGCAAGGGGTTACACGGGCAAACAATTCGTCAACCGTGAGTTGATGAAGAGCGAGTTCAAGCACAGCAATGCGGGGGACTTTCAAGGGTTCATGTTCAACACCCGCTTGCCTAAATTCAAAGACGTCCGTGTGCGCGAAGCCATTGCTTTGGCGATGGACTTTGAATGGATGAACCGTCAGCTGTTTTATGGCGCTTACCAGCGTGTGCGGGGTTACTTTGTTGCCAGCGATTTTGAAGCCACGGGTATGCCTGATGCAGCCGAGTTGGCATTGCTCACCCCCTTGCGTGACAAACTTTCTCCGCACGTGTTCAGCGACGCCGTGCCGCAACCGCCCCGCACCTCGCTCGACCCCAAATCTGGTGAAACTTTGCGTGACCATTTGCGCCGTGCCAAAGCTTTATTGGCCGAAGCCGGTTGGACCTATCGCGATGGCGCTTTGCGCAATGCCAAAGGTGAGCCGTTCACCGTCGAATTCTTAGACAACTCAGGTGCGATGGGCCGTGTCATCACGCCCTACACCAAGAACTTAGAGAAGCTCGGCTTTCAGGTGAACTACAAAGTGATCGACTTTGCTATTTTGCAAAAACGACTCGATGTGTTTGACTTTGAAATTATCAGCAACCGCATCGTAGGTAGCGAGTCGCCGGGCACAGAGTTGATGGAGCGTTTTGGTTCTAAGGCAGCGGTTACCGAAGGCTCGGGTAACTTCATAGGCATTCAAGACCCCGCGGTTGATGCATTGCTAGAAAACGTGACCTCTGCCAAAACCCGTCCTCAACTCATCACCGCCGTGCGTGCGCTAGATCGTGTGTTGCGACACGGCCATTACACCGTGCCGCATTGGTATGGTGCTGTGCACCGTGTGGCATGGCGCAATGGCCGCTTTGAATTGCCTGCTGTCATGCCGCGTTACTACCAACCCGAAACATGGGCCTCGTCGACTTGGTGGGCCACTATTGACAATCGCGCCACCTTGGCTGCGATCAAAAGAGCGGAGCGTGCGCCATGAGTTCGTACATTCTCAGACGTTTGTTGTTGATGATCCCCACATTGCTAGGCGTGCTGCTGATGACCTTTGTGGTGATTCAGTTTGTGCCGGGGGGACCGGTTGAACAAATGGTATCGCAGCTGCAAGGTCGAGACAGCGGAGGCGAGGGCGCAGCGGTGGCTGGTGCTGGCTACCGTGGCCGTCAAGGCGTAGATGCTGCTCGCATTGAAGAAATTCGCCAGCAATACGGCTTTGACAAACCACCGACCGAACGCTTTGTGCAAATGATCCAGCAGTTTGCGGTGTTCGATTTGGGCAAAAGCTTTTTTTATCCTAAAACTGTGTGGGAGTTGGTGAAAGAAAAAATGCCTGTTTCCATCAGTTTGGGGTTGTGGACTTTTTTGTTGAGCTACCTCATATCTGTGCCGCTGGGCGTGGCCAAAGCGGTGAGAGCCGGCTCGTCGTTTGATTTGGTGACGAGTCTTTTGGTGCTAGTGGGCTTCGCTATCCCTGGCTTTGTGTTGGGTGTGGCTTTGCTGGTGGTGTTCGGTGGGCAATTGCAGTGGTTTCCCCTGCGTGGTTTGACCTCAGCCAACTGGGAGCAACTCACTTGGGGCGCCAAAATCACGGATTACCTCTGGCACATTGTGTTGCCTGTCACCTCTAGTGTTTTGGGGGCGTTTGCCGTGACCACGCTGCTGACTAAGAACGCCATGCTTGAAGAGATTCGAAAGCAATACGTACTGACTGCTCGTGCTAAAGGTTTGTCTGAACGACGTGTGATCTGGAACCACGTGTTTCGCAATGCGCTTATTCCATTGGTCACAGGTTTTCCTGCTGCGTTCATTGGCGCGTTCTTCACGGGTTCACTGTTGATTGAAACACTGTTCTCACTCGACGGCTTAGGACTCTTGAGTTATGAGAGCGTTATGCGTCGTGACTACCCCGTGGTGTTGGGGACTTTGTATTTGTTCACGTTGATTGGCTTGGTGACCAAGCTCATCAGCGATCTTTGTTATGTTTGGGTGGACCCGCGTGTCAAATTCGACTGAAGCCTCTCTGTCGCCCACTCAGCGTGCTTGGCTGAGGTTCAGGCACAACCGCCTTGGTTTTTACAGCTTGGTGATGTTTGTGTTCTTCTTCGGCCTGAGTTTGCTGGCTGAAGTGTTGTGTAACGACAAGCCCTTGCTCGCCCGCTACAACGGCAGCTTTTACATGCCCATCGTGCATAACCAGCCTGAGACTACTTTCGGGGGCGACTTCGAAACGCCAACAGATTTTTTAGATCCCTTCATTCAAGCGCAGTTTGATAAGCCCGGCAACTGGGCGCTGTATCCACTCATTCCCTATAGCCACGGCACGTTGAACTACTTCTCTGCGACGCCTAATCCAGCGCCACCCTCTGGGGCTAACTGGTTTGGCACAGACGACCGTGGTCGTGATGTGTTGGCGCGTTTGTTGTATGGTTTTCGCATCTCAGTGTTGTTTGCTCTGGCTCTGACTTTATTTGGGACAGTCATTGGCATCTTGACGGGCGCTTTGCAAGGTTTCTTCGGCGGCAAGACGGACTTGGCAATGCAGCGTTTCATAGAGGTTTGGAGTGCCATGCCTGAGCTGTATTTGCTCATCATCTTTTCGGCAGTCTTCGAGCCTAGTATCAGCTTGCTACTGATTTTGTTAGGACTATTTGGTTGGATGGGGCTGTCGGACTACGTGCGCGCGGAGTTTTTGCGTAACCGCCAACTCGACTATGTGCGTGCTGCTCGTGCCTTGGGTTTGTCTGATGTGCAAATCATGTGGCGTCATGTGCTGCCCAACAGCTTGACGCCTGTTGTCACGTTCTTGCCATTTCGCATGAGTGCAGCCATCCTGTCGCTCACATCCTTGGACTTTTTAGGCTTGGGTGTGCCTCCGGGCACCCCAAGTTTGGGTGAGTTGTTGGCGCAAGGTAAAAACAACATTGACGCATGGTGGATCTCGTTATCCACCTTTGCCGTGTTGGTCGTGACCTTGATGCTGCTCACCTTCATGGGTGACGCCCTGCGTGATGCGCTCGATCCCAGAAAGGCGCGCACATGAGACTGCCTTTGCTTCAAGTGCGCGATCTGCGCATTGGGTTTCAATCAGAGGATGTGGTCAAAGGCATCAGCTTCAACTTAGACCTCGGCGAAAAGCTCGCCCTGGTGGGCGAGTCGGGTTCTGGCAAAAGTGTGACCGCGTTGAGCTTTGTGAAGTTGCTCGAAGGTGCGCGTGTGTCTGGTCGCGTGTTGTGGACGGCGCAAGATGAAGACACGTTGCACCCAGAAGCTACCGATGCACCGCACACGCATGACTTGGTCAAACTGAGCGAGCGTGAACTCATCAACATTCGAGGCCAAGACATCGCGTTTGTGTTCCAAGAGCCCATGACGGCATTGAACCCCTTGTTGATGGTGGGCGATCAAATTACCGAGGTGCTTGAGTTGAAGCGCGGTATGACCAAGGCAGAGGCATGGCACGAGGCCGTGGAGTTGCTCAGCCTCACTGGCATCCCAGAACCGGTGCGACGCGCCAGTGCATATCCGCATCAGCTCTCTGGCGGTCAACGTCAACGCGTGATGATCGCCATGGCCTTGGCTTGTCGACCTCGTTTGTTGGTAGCCGATGAGCCCACCACGGCTTTGGACGTGTCATTGCGTGCGCAAATTTTGGATTTGCTCAGCGACTTACAAAAACGCTTTGGCATGGCGGTGTTGCTCATCACCCATGATTTGAATACCGTGCGTTACTTTGCGGATCAAGTCTTGGTCATGGAAAAAGGCGTGGTGGTGGAGTCTGGAGCGGTCAATTTGGTACTGACTTATCCCACGCACCCATACACCCAAAAGCTTATCAATAGTCAACCGCCTCGAGATGTGGTGGAAGCCAGAAGCAACGCTCCGACGGTCATGCAAGCGAGAGCCTTGCGTGTGAGCTATCCGATACGTCGCACGGGCTGGCAGGGTTGGTTCAGAGGTGCCAAGTTTGTAGCGGTCGAGGGCGCAAGCTTTGATTTGCACGCAGGTCAAACCATGGGTGTGATTGGTGAGTCGGGCTCTGGCAAAACCACCTTGGCGTTGGCCGCGCTCGGGCTGATACCCTCAGAGGGCTCTCTGACGATCGATGGCACAGCTTGGCAAGGTAAGGCTGCGCAAGATTTGCCTTTGCGTCGTAAGGTGCAGGTGGTGTTCCAAGATCCATTTTCATCGCTGTCGCCCCGCATGAACGTGCAAGAGCTGGTGTCTGAAGGGCTGACGCTGCATGCCCCTCAGCTAGACGATTTGGGCAGGCTGCGCCGCATTTTGGTGACCTTGGCTGCTGTGGGTTTGACCGAAACCGAGTTTCCGGGCTTGTTGCAGCGCTATCCGCATGAGTTTTCGGGGGGGCAACGCCAACGCCTGGCCATTGCCCGCGCCTTGGTCATTGAGCCGCAGGTCTTGGTCTTGGATGAGCCCACCAGCGCCTTGGACGCTACAACGCAGCTCCAAGTGATTCAACTCCTACAAAAGCTCCAGCGTGAGCGGGGGCTGAGTTATTTGCTCATCACCCACGATGTGTCTGTCATTCGTGCCATGGCACACCATGTCATGGTCATGCAGGCGGGCAAAGTGGTGGAGGCGGGCACGTTCGAGCAAGTTTTGAATAATCCGCAGGCCCCCTATACGAAGATTTTGTTGGGGGCTGACGCCTAAAAATACCATTTATCCTTTGATAATCAAGCATTTAGGCGCTACAATAAGTGCTTCACGACCAAACGGGCGGGTAATCACCGCTCGTTTTTTTTGGTCGTTTGTTTTTTGAACTTTGATTTTGAAGGCTACTTTTCGACGTGAGTTTGCAGCAAACCGTAGAACAAACTGTGACCGGCTTAGGTTACGACCTGGTAGAGATTGAACGCTCTGCAGGGGGTCTTTTGCGCATCACGATCGATATGCCTTGGGCAGCTGGCGAGCCCGTTCAAACCGTCAATGTTGAAGATTGCGAGCGCGTCACGCGCCAGCTGCAATTTGCGCTAGAAGTTGAAGGCGCGGATTACGCCCGTCTTGAGGTCTCATCGCCGGGTATTGACCGCCCCTTGCGCCATCAAGCTGATTTCGAGCGCTTTGTGGGAGAAGAGGTCGATCTGACGCTCAAAGCGCCGATCGGCGAAGCCGGCGGTGGTCAAGTGGCTGCCAACCGCAAAAAATTCCGTGGCACCTTAGAACGTACCGAGGATGGTGCAGGCTGGCAAATCACCTGGCGTGATGAAGTCAAGGCCAAGCCGGGGCAAAAAGTAAGCCCCAAAAGATTAGCCGAAATGCCAGTGCATGCACTGGGTTTCACGCTGGACGAATTGCGCGACGCGCGTCTGGCCCCGATTGTGGATTTCAAGGGCAAAAAGCCCCGTTGAACATAGGTAAGAGAAGGAGTAACCGATCATGAACCGCGAAATGTTGATG
>JACCDT011053366.1_pt1 | contig 16863 bp, 32 predicted proteins | sample 7446291 | NCBI WGS metagenome assembly JACCDT01 (sample SAMN15323446, study PRJNA562643) | freshwater metagenome | isolation source: river surface water | place: USA:Blue River Watershed | collected 2017-08-17 | reverse complement strand
GTATTTCCGATAAGACCTTGGAGACCTTGGAGACCTTGATTTCCCTGATTGCCTTGGAATCCTTGAGCACCTTGGAAACCTTGATCACCTGTATTTCCGATAAGACCTTGGAATCCTTGAAGACCTTGATTACCTTGGAAACCTTGAGCACCTTGGAAACCTTGATTGCCTTGGAAGCCTTGATCACCTGTATTTCCGATAAGACCTTGATTTCCCTGATTGCCTTGGAAGCCTTGATTTCCTTGGAAACCTTGAGCACCTGTATTTCCGATAAGACCTTGGAAACCTGTTCCAATGCCACCACCACTAGATGGTCCCTGAAATCCCTGAAATCCAGTTACACCAGATCCTGTTATATCAAGATTCTCAATAACATTTCTTATTCCCTGATCATAGATATTGGGTACCCTCTCCCTAATATACCTAACTTGATCCCAAAATCTCTCCAAGGCTCTTTTAGCCTCCAAATTAGAAGAAAAATCTAAAGATATTGTTAAATCGGTGGCCTTTTCCTTAATTTTTAACAAATTTCCAGAAACGAAGGCCCTACTTACATTAAAGGCAGATATATTATATTGAGAGTTACCATCATTACTTCTAATGTTAATAGAATTATCATCGGAACCAATAATAAGAAATTTATCAACGCTATATTTCATATTATACTACATTCAAGTAAAATTTTATTTCACTATCAATACTATTTGAGGCTAAATCGGTTATATTAAACTCAATGTAATAATTACCAACTGATGTAATAAACAATATGGGAATATCAGAAGAGTTAAATAGTGTGATATTTGAAGTATCAATTGTGATTGATTGTGTCAGTCCACCATGTGTAATATCAATTACATTCTTAACAAGAAGATCAATTATATTACTTTTTGATAAAACACTGTAATTGCCAACAATATATCCATAATCAATTAATGATATATCAGCAGAAAATGTCGTGCCGTGAATTCCACCAGTATCATAATTTCCAGAATATGTACTACCAACAGCAACTATTTGACTAGCTGTCGGGCTCCCACCCAAATTATCCCAGAAATAAACAATTGGTGGAATTATATCCTCTCTTGGATCAAGATCTTGAATAATAATATCGGGGAAATCAAAAAGTAAATTCAACACAGAAGCAGATTGTTGAGCATCGTACTCCGTAACAAAATGTAGATAAATTGAACCAACAGTAGCATCGTCTATAATAATAGAATTACCAACCCTGTTAATAGAATTTAATTGATCCAAATTTAGATAAGCAAGTGGGTTTCTTAGACTTGAAGAATCCCAAATTACAATTGATTCTGTTGGAACATTTGTTTCAATGTTAAATAGAGTAAGGTTAGTAAATGATGTACCTATTTGGTTTATTAAATCAGAGAAGAATGAGTACTCATCATCAATTATAGCAACCATAACATCAAGAACAACTGAATATTTCGTACTTGGATTAGTTAAATAAAGCTGTTTTATTCTATTAGTTGGACTACCAGTTAAAACCATCATCTCTGCCATTGGGTATGTCTGAGATGGATTGTCATAATAGTTCCATAGAACATAATTATCCTCTTTATTAACAGACTTTTGATTGTAAGTAGCCTTAATTGCCAAAAATGTTGCATTGTCCCCCAATCCAAGATAATTTAGAAGATAATTCACTTGACCTGGCTTTAGAACGACCCTACCCTTTAAGACCTGCTTATAGGGAATTCTAACATCACCCATCATCAGTCGTTCCATGGTATTTATGCCTTGAATGGCTATAAAATCGCTATTATGTAATTTTATATACTGACTTGATCCGTAAAGTGATTCTCCTGGGCAACCTACACACATGGTAATTTTGTTATTTATTGGTATATATAATTTTTAACATCCCACAATTTTTAATTCGGGGAAAAATTAGAAAATTATATATAACCTAAAATTATTTACTGAATGTCAAGAAAATCCCAAACTAGAAAAAAGTCCATACAAGACGAACTACTTGAAATTGAAGAAATGAATAGATTTCAAAGGGAAAATATCAAACAGTTCCAATTCAGAATTAACTGCAAATACAAGAATAAGAAGCAGAAAGACATGTATAACACGATCATGTCAAACAGAGTCACATTTGTAAGAGGGGCTGCTGGTACTGGGAAAACACTAATATCATTAGTAGCTGGACTAGATTGTGTGAAAGATCCAAATATCAACATAAACCAAATTGTTCTAACTAAACCAATAGTCGAGATAACATCCCAAAGAGGACTGGGAGCACTTCCAGGAGACATATCTGAGAAAACACTCTCATATTATACACACTTTTATGATAACCTAATTAAAATAATTGGAAGTGAAGCAACAAAATATCTAAAAAACAATGGTGTTATAAAAGAGACAATCCTCAACTATCTAAGAGGATCGACCTTTGGGCAATATGGACCAGATGGAAAAGCATATGGGTCTTTCTGCATATTTGATGAGTCACAGAACTGCACAATAACAGAAATGAAGACATTCATTTCTAGAATGGGTGAGGAGTCAAAACTGGTTATTCTGGGAGACTCAGATCAAATTGACTTAAAATTAAATAAGGGAGAAAAATGTGGATTGGATGATGCTATGGAAAGATTATCAGGAATTGAGGGAATTGGATTCGTTGAATTCACAGAAGATGATATAGTAAGAGATCCATTCCTCGTTGAGATAATGAAAAGATATAAAAAGTGAAATATACCAGTCCCATGAATAAATATATACAAATGATGGGAAATGTGCTGAAAGATAAAGATGAGTTAATATATGACCTTATATTCTCAAATAGAAATGAATTTGTTATAGACATTGGTGAATATATACAAGATCTATATAAATTTGATGAATTTATATCAGAGATCAAAGAGATATTGAAAAGATCAAAGGTATCAATTGTTAAAAATTCGGTTGATGTTGATAGCAAAAGCGTTATCTGGAAATTAAAAGTCAAAAAATGATAAAAAGATTTATTGATTTCAATAGAGAATCATTTGAGGAACTCAAAGAATTTTTTTTAGAATTGATTGATGAGAACTGTGAATTTGAAGAATGGACTAGTGAACCACTCTTAATATACCCAAACGAAAATATAATAAAAAAGTTTAAACATGACTTCAATGATGTTTGTTTTGTCACATTAAAAATAAATATCACACCACCAAATAAAAAAATTTCAATTAAAGACGACTCAGAAAGGATGGTTCAAAAATTTCTAAATAAATTTGGACTGGGTATACTAATTTTATTGCCACACAACGTTGATATCTCGTATATTGATTATAGAAAATTCTTTAACTCAGAAGGAATTCAGTTCATTGAAAGAGCATCCGGATTCAGATTATCATTTGTGACTTGGAGTACCAGTACAGATTACACATCATCCAAGGTTTCGTGTGAAATTGGGATGGTATTTGTTAGATAATTTTTCCATTTTCATATCTAATATATATGGTATGAACAAAGGTAGGCCTAAAATAGATTATTGGTATGAGTTCATTATGACATTTTCAAATAAGAAATCTCTTTTTTCGTCAAAAAAGATAGAGAGATTTATAGTATTTTGGGTATTTCTATCTCTCACAGTAGTATATCTGATAAAAAATATGCATGAGTTGGAAGCATGGGACTTTGTTGAGATATCAGCCCTTTGGTTAATGTACGGTGGATATAACTCTCTAATGTCCTTAAGAGATAGGAAATTAAGAGAATCTCAAGACCCAATTCAATCTGAAGCAACTTCAGGCGATGAAGAGGGAGATATTTCTAGGTAGTTGAGTAGTCTATCAATCAAATCATCCATTTTTAAGAAAAATTCCCCTTCAGATTCCATATCTAAATTTGACTGATAATAGTCCTTACCCCTATTTATATAAAATGATTCAACTAGGTCATCAGGACAATTGATGCCCGAATATCTACATTGATAGACAATTGGCATAACACAGTCCCTAACATCCCAATTAATATCACCAATATCAGGTCTGTCTTCACCATAGTCACTGGCACCATCATCACCGTGCAAATAAAATGCTGCCCACTTTCCCTCTAAATGATTTTTTAGGAGATGTTTATATTTTTGGGAAATCTCTGCTCTACCAGTTAATTCAGAATTTTTAATATTACCTTCACCAAATATTTCAATGGCTTGATCCTTCGTTATTGTTAAGTTTGTACAAACTAACCTATCAAACATAGCCTTGACTTGTGTAGTCACTGAATACCAATGTATGGGAGAAACAACTATGAAAGCATCACATTCCAATAACCTATCATAGATATCTGCCTCATACATAAGATCGGGGAATTTTTTGGATCCCTTTTTAAAACAACTGCATTCAAAATGACAGTGCATGCCCCCAGACGTCGAGACACATCCTTTACAAGGCTGTATATTAACACCACCAACAGAAAGATCAACGACATCAAAATCAACAAATGGAAGATATTTCTCTATTACATAGTCTACCAATTTATGGGATTTTGATTTTTGATTCGCACAAGAATCAATTCTTCTTGGCGATCCATTGAAAATAAGAATTCTTGGGTTTCTATCCGAAATTTTACGAATCTTCATATATCTATATATCAGATTCTAAAATAAGATCTATTTTTTGTTCCCTGATCTCATATCTAAATACTTCTAGAATTGGACATAAAAGCAATTTAGCATCAATCTTATTGAAAAGGGTATCTAGGTACATAATATTTGGAATACCATCCTTAAAGTTGATGATGGAGTATGTCCAATACTTAACCCCCTTCATTTCAGTCAGATCTAAAGTAACAGTATAATCTGATCGCTCAAAAACAACACATTTATTTTTAGTCTTAAAAGCAAACCCCAATTTTGATAAAATTTCAATCATCCTCTCAATTTCCATCTAGTAATTTATTTTACAATTTTTATTACAACTTCCTCAACAAACTCCTTCATGTCCTTTGTGTCAATAGAATTAATATTGTCCTTTAGGCTATGACAATTATAAACTATACCAAAATCAAGATTTTTCCCAGAATACTTAACCCTACTCTCATTAAGAGTCTCAGGAAGTGGATTAATAACAACAGAATCTATACCACATTCTCTAAAGATGTCACTATCATTAAATGGGGTTGATATATTGGGCGGACTAAAAATTGAATTTATTTTATCACTTAACTCCCCACCAGTATTTCCAATAAAGAAGTTTTTACCTCCCCTACCAGTAAGTTCAAAATTTAAAACGGATTTAATATTTGGATACTCACCCGATAAAATCTTTTTTGAGGCTCTCCTAGATCCAACACCCATCATTGGTGGTTCTTCACCATCAAGAAGTATAATAGATGTCTCTGGGGAAATCGCTTTAAGTGAAATAGCATTTATAACTGAGGCGGAATTATCATTCGCATTATCTGAAAGGGGATTGACAATATCATGGTGAGCCGAAACAGCTATCGGTAAGATACCTGGTAGGAAAATATTATAGAACTTGTTATTAGGAAAATCAGAGTCTTCAAATTCATCTAATATATAATTGATACTATTGGAATTTAGCAGATCTAAAATCCAAACAACTCTTGGTGGGGGAGAATTCCCATTCTTATGGGCACCCCCAATATTTCTAACCCTACAAAATTCATATATCTTATCATAAAACATTAAACTCCGATTTTATTAAGATTATCTATCCTATTTTTATTTTTTGAATGAAATTTAGGCAAAAATTTAACATTTGATATTTTTGGAAACTCTTTCCAATCAGGAATATAAGTATTTCTACGAGAGTCTTTGCTACCAACTACCCTACCCAAGCAGACATATTTATCCCCACCACTATCATCCACCTCAACTGTCGATAGACCAAAAGTAATTCTCTTTTCTAAATTAGAAATAACATCAGATCCCTCTGTACCAAAATAGATAGACCACCCTAGAATAATTGCCAATGATACACCAAAAATAATCCACTGAACAATATTCAACTCATTAGTTTTTTCTTCTTTGATCACATCAACCTTTTCACTAGATGATTGAAATCTAACGTATCCATCTTCATGATAATAGTTATTGTAAATTTTTCCACCAAAAATAGGATCAGAAAATACAACCCTATATTCTACAATTTCACTTTGAAATTGATTTCTGTTAATAAATGTGAAGGTAGCAATTGATGCAGCTAGAATAGGTATCCAAAAATACCTTAGAATATTGATAAAATAGAGATAAATAATTTTTATCATGATTAATGAGTTATAATATAAAAGGATTTACTACCATCTAGAGTATTTTCTTGAATAAAAATATCCCCGATATTATAAAAATCGCCAGAAACCAATGAGATTGAAATTTTAGGAAGAAACTCTTTAAATTTTTGTCTATCTTCAAGGGACGAATTTTTGTCAGAAAAGATCCCCTGAGCCCTTTTCATGAAATCAAAGCTAACATCTGACTCCGTCACATCAGAAAAATCTTTCCCTAACCTAACAGCGAGATCATCAATATACTCCTTATATTTTCCCATTAAATGACGTTTTTAAGAATTGTTTGAAATGCCTTCTTTTCATCATCACTGACATCAAGAATTTCTTCATTAGATGAAATAGCCTTGATATCAAGATTTAGATTGTTAATAACAACCTCAACAGACGGAGGGTTCCAACGGTTCCCATTGTCAATAAAAATTTTAGCGGACGCATCAAGAGTGTAATCAACCTCATATTGAACTCCTTCAATATTTAAGGAGACCCACTGATCCATATAAATAGATCCATCATTCTCAATCAGATGCTCCTCAAGATCTTTTGACTTAAGAAAATCCCCATCCACAATTTCCACCTTTTGATTGATTTTCATGTTACAAATATAATTAATTTTTTCTAATTATATATACCAAGATAAAACTATTTTAATGAAAAAACCTTGTCAAATCCTTCAATTTTTGAGATTGTTTGATAAGAGGATATCATATTTTTGATGACACTCATTGGAATTGTTTTCCTTTCCTCTTCAGTTCTTTTTTTGTTTCTACTCTCATATTCAGATATATCTAAAATTGGAAATATCACACCAATCTTATAGTGACTCTTGAAATTAGATAAATTAGAAATTCTTCTCTTTCTAGTCATATTGGTCATATCAATGACTACATTTTTCCCACTATTTGAAAGGGATTGAAACTGATTTTGTAGAACCTTATCAACTTTCTTTTGATCAACATTTGCAAATGCTGAATTGTAGTCGTCCTCACCAAAAACATCAATGACTATTTTATCCCTTGATATGATCTCAAAATCAAATTCCTTTAAATCTCTATTTATAAAAGTTGTCTTTCCACTCAAAGGCGGACCAATTAAAACCATAACCCAAGGTTGGTTTTCCTTTAATATGTCTTTCATTTTATTATCCATCATTTTATATATTATTATGATACCTCCCAAACCATTATCTCATCAAGATCGGACGATTTTATCCGATGATATCCGTCAATTATAGAATAACTATTAACACCAACCCTTCTAACTATACCTCTTGGTAAAAGATAATTATCACCGTAGTAGATCTCTTTGTTTATTTTTCCGAAGTAATTGTCATTTAATGTAAGAGAATTTCTATTAATTTTGGCCAATTTAGCATCTTTGATGTCATAAATAATCTCACCATACTCCAGTTCTAAGATAAAATTGATTTTATCAACAGGAGATATAAAATTAAATGACTTTCTACAAGTATCTACAATTCTATTCTCATCAACCATAAATATGCTATCGACCTCCTGTCCATAATATCCATTGATAATATCAAATTCATATCGTTCTGGATCCCACATTTTTAAAATTGTTAAGATTCTATGAATACAATATTTATCAAGAATCTCCATATTAGATACTTGAAATACCTGACCAATTTTTTTATTTCTGTTAATTATAACAGGATTAGCTGGAGTAATCTCATTATAAATAGACTCAACAATCTTATTTAGGTCTATATTAATAATCCGAGGATTCACAATTTCCATACATCTGCATATATCATCACATCCAGTCTCACTACACGAATACTCTCTATCGTATTCATATTTCAATTCATACTTCAAGTCAATCATGCTATTTAAGTTTTAATTTATACCTCCTACCATCAGTCTCCCTATAGAAAAACAACTTTCTATTTATTGTCAAATAAAAAACCTCAAGCAGAGCTTTTCCATTTATTTTACCCCAATTAGCTGGTATAATCTCGTCCTGATAATATAGGAGACCCTTTCCAATCCTATCTATATATCTATTACCATCCTTAACGGGGACTGAAAAATAAAACCAACCATTGTTACTAAACTCACGACAAAGACTAGACCAATATCCCAGTGTCTTTGAAATTATATGACTTCTAATAAAATCCATTATTCAAATTTAATCGCAAATATATAATAAATGTTGATACTAACAAAATCAAAATTAATTGAAATTTTAGACAAGTATAAGATTGATATCTCCAGCTGGGGAAAAGGAGAGTCCAAAACAATAGATCATCTATTCACTGAAATAATAAAAGGAGAATCAAATATAGTGGAAAAAAATGGATCCCTACTAAGAAGGGTATCGGCCCTCTCAATTATTGTTAGACACAAAGATCTAATCCTAAGAGAAGATTATCAAGAGTTCAATGATGGTAGGAGAAGGAAGAGAAAAATGAAAGCATCTGTGGCAGAGAAACTAGACCCATCGGATAAAAACCTAACAGAGGCAGTAAAAAGAGCAATATCAGAGGAATTAGGAATAAAAATATCAGACAATCAAATATCCAAGAAAGAGGATGAAACAAAAAATAGGCTCTCAACTAGCTATCCAAATTTACAGTCAGAGGTTGTCCTATTTGGATTTGAAGTAAATCTAACCGACCCCCAGTTCAAAAAAGATGGATACATTGAGATACAAAAAGATAAAAAAACGTTTTTCAAATGGGAAAGTATCTAATTCTACTTCTGATAATTCTATCGGGATGTAAATTGAAGAAAGGCACAAATACTTTACTAAATAGTAAAAATAATATTGAATATGTATCAGATTCAATACAAATTGAGTATATATCAGATTCAATACAAATTGAATATTATGGCAATATGTTAGTAAGAAGTACACCACCAATATCAATAAATAGAGAAATTACAACAATAGAAAATCCAATAAAAAGTACCCCAATCCAAAGTGTGGTAAGTATGGGACAAATCGTATATAATATACCTGACACAATGAATGTTCTTCAGGATTATAAAATAGTAATTAGGATCTCAAAGGAATCAAATCTTATAGATATTCAAGAAAATTTAAATGGTAGGACGGTTAGATCCGAAATAAGGGTTGAAAATAGAATGGAAGTCAAGGTAGTTGACCCGTCTGGAGATAATTTCAAGATAATACCAATAAACAGGGAAAGACAATTAGTTGAAAATGGGGAATATACTCAGTGGTTTTTTAGTGTAACTCCACTTAAAAGTGGAGAAGATCTTAAACTTGACCTAGTTGTCTCTATAATTATTGGGGAAGATATAAAAGAAATTGTCTATACTGACTCAGTATTAGTCAAATCAAGCCCAACAATACAAGTAAAATCATGGTGGGATAGGAATTGGAGCTGGGTAATTGAAGTTATGTTAATACCATTTGGTATTTGGATTTGGAACTATATTAAGGACAAAATCAAGAAGAGATCTTAAAAATGAGGTCTATCTTTTCTGATCTTATTTTATTTTTATATTCTTCGGCAGAAATAGGGGGTGTGCTATAATTTCCTGTCCACAAGTCTCTCTCATAATAGTCTCTTTTGTTTAAGTTTAATAATTTTTTAAAAATTTTGGATTTGGTTTCAAGATAACCAAGTTCATAAAATTTCCAATGGTGATTAGAAGGATGTCCCCACCAATCAAATGATTTTCGGTAATACCATCTTTTTAAGAATCTAGGCTGTAGTGGATGAATAAGAATTCCGATAATCCTTGAAGAAATTGGTATTCTGAATCTACCATTGACTACCCATTTACCCATTCATACTTTTGTATAATACTTGTTCAACCCACTCACCAATTTTAAGACTATTTGATGCACAATATTTTTTAATTCTAGAATGCATTTCGCTTGAAATTGTAATAGTCTTAACTTTTTTTGACTTAGATTTCTTTAATTCAAGAGCCTTCTTTTTTAAGATCTTAATCTCTTCTTCAGAGAAATCCATTTTTTTGTTTTCCATTGTATAATTATTATATTATTTCATAAAATAGTTTAATTTTCAATGCAATTTATTTAATATATAGATAATGTTTAAGATCAGAAGATTTAATGAGAGTCTCATAGACCAATCTTTAGTTGAAGAAACATCAAAAAGAATAATAAAATTTCTTGATGAAAATGGAGTTAGAAGCTGGGATAGATTTATTGAATGGGATTTCGCAAGGAATGCAGTAACTAAGATAATTGATACATCAGTTAAAACAAATGAAGAGTTAATAGAGGTCAAATTCTATATAAAATTGCATTTAGCGAACATAAATCAACTTAAATCAATGTTGAAAAAATACGAAGATCTAGAGGAATATGAGAAGTGTGACTTAATTCAGAAAAAGCTAATAGGTAAAGAATCAGTTACTTATTTTTAAGTATATCCCCGATAGTATTGGACACATCAACACTTTCACCCAGTATATTAGAAATTAAAATTCTACGGCTAATTTCCTTTGAATATATTGGTTCACAAAATCCATCAATATTTTTGAAATAGTCATATTGATCCGGATCGTATTCATTTAAGCTATAATAATAATCCCAATAATCTTCATCTAAGCAAGGGCAATGTATGCCACTTTTACATGAGGCCCGAATTACCTCATCCTGATCAAATAAATCTTGATCAGTCAAATGCTTTATTTTAACTCGATATGACATTATTTGTCATATAATTTAATGAAATCTTTTCCGTATTTATTTACAGCGTAGTTTAAATATGGCTTTATACCATGCTTATCTATTACCAGCAAGTCACCTTGAAAATACTCAACCTTAGCTAAGAATTGATTTGTTACATAACCCTTAATTTCTATATATTTTTCACCTACTTTAAAGTCAGGTAGATATTTCAAATTTTGACCCTCATAGATATAATCAAAAGTGTCCTTATTTCTTTCAAAAGAAAGACCGTGGTCAAGATTATATATGACCCAAGCCAATTCCCAACTACTATCACACCAATATCCCATATATCTACCCTTCTTACCTCTTCCACTTTTTTCCCTGTACCCACCTCCAACTTCCTTCATTCTTTTTTGAATTTTAAGTCGTCTAGATTCTTCATCTGTTGGTTTCCTATCCCCCCTTTCATATGAATATTTAATGGATTTTGATAATTTATCAGTATAATTTTTATACCAACTTTCACCAAATTTATCAACATAATTAATCCCCTTGTTCCAACCTCCCCGAGAGCCCCTTTTTATTTTCCTTCTTGGGCCTTTACCACTGCAAGAATTTATATGTTTTCGTATACTGGAAATTATATACAAGTTACATTTTGGACAAATATGTTCAATTTTGGATTTTTTCCTTCTTGGACCAGATCCGTCACAAGAATCTACATGTTTTTGTATCCTAGAGCTTATGTAGAAGTTACACTTTGGACAAATGTGATTAATTTTGTCATCCATTTTAGTGATTAATTTGCGGAAGCGAGAGGAATCGAACCCCCAATACGCTCATCACGTACTACTTGTTTTCAAGACAAGCCCCTCGTCCATTCGGACCACTTCCATAATCACTATATATAAAATTATCCCATTCCCAAAATCTCTCTCCAGAGATACAAATATACTAAAGTTTAAGCAACCTCCAAAACCTTAATGTCAAAATAAATATCTTTCCCGGCCAATGGATGATTACCATCCATAACGACATTATCCTCATTGACCTCCCTGACCACAAAAACAACTGGATGACCATCCTGTGTATCGGCCTGGAGCTGGGCACCAACCTGAACATCAGGTGGCACATTTGACCTTGGTATTGTTATAATAAGGCTTTCATGTATAGGGCCATATCCATCTTCAGGTGAAATTTTAATTGTTTTTTCTTCACCTGGTGACATACCCATCACACCATTCTCAAATCCCATTATTAATTGACCCTCACCTACTGTAAATTGCAGCGGATCCCTCCCGAGGGAAGAATCAAACTCGGTACCATTTTCTAATTTACCAGTGTAGTGAACGGATACTTTACTTCCTAATTTTATCATATTTTTTCTTATTTTTTTGAGCGGGTAACCAGAATCGAACTGGTGTCACAGGCTTGGAAGGCGAGTGTAATACCACTATACGATACCCGCATGAATATTATATACTTAGAGAAATTTAAGTTTAGTCTAAAGATTCTTGTTCGTCTTTTATACTATCTATCAGAGAATCAACATGATCCCAATCAATCAAAATTAATTTATCACCATTCTCATCTATATCCTCAAAAGTTATTTTATAATCATCTTGCCCACCCAAGGAGATATAAATTTCATATCCGTACATTGATGATGTCCAAGAAAGATAATCATTGGGGTAAATGATCCCATTCTCTTTCATATGTTTAATAACTAATTCTACAGCTACTTGAGGATCAAATATTGGAGATTTTTTGTCTATACCTTTTAGACTATTAATATATTCCAAGTACGCACGTTTAATCTCATCACTCTTAACCCTTTTAGTAAATTTAAGGGCGATTTTTATATCACCAAATCGACCTGTTGTTGCTACCAGAGGTCTACTTGTATTAACTTGAAATTCTGACTTCTCAAATCCAAAAAAATTTTTGAGTCTGGATTCTAATTTTTTCAATTCTGAAAAGTAATTTGATGCTTTTTGATGGTATTGAATATAAGAATCAATACCTTTAGGATCATTGCCCATAAAACTAAATTCAAAATTCAATTCATAGATAATTTGATCTATTGATTCTATTTTAAAAATATGTTGAAATTTATATTCCAAATCGGTACTGTCCTCAATGTCCCATAATTGCTCCCGAATTTCATCATCATCAATTTTAATATCTTTAGAAATTTTTGAAATAGTACCATCTCTATGAGCAATCTTACTACTCCAGATCGGAAATTGACTCATATTGATTTCCTCACTAGATTCATTAAATTTTCTAAAGCTTTTGATATTTCCTTTCATATATTAATATATATTAAATGAGATTCTTAGAAAAATATCACACCAAAATGGTGGACTATGAATTCCAGATTGATGGTGAAAGATATAGAGTTGAATTTATAAATAGGGTTGAGTATTGGGAACTTCTATATTTTATCTGGGATGGTGATATAAAAAACTGGTCAGTGACTAAAATGGTCAATAAAAATCCCTATAAGACAATAGAAAAGGTATTTGGTGAAATTCTAAATAGGTTCATTCAGGAATGGAACCCTATTAAAATTATCATTGAAGGTCTTCCAAGGGAAATTGAAAAGGAATATGTGAGTTTGAGAACAAAGTTATATCTTAGGTATCTAAGAACCAATCCACCAATTGGTATGTATATTTTTTCACCTAAGGGAGATCCTGCAAATAACAGGATTGTGTTGATATCAAAATGATTTAATCACTAATGTAAACCTGAGAAAGATTTCCCGACTTCAACCTAACTTGAATTCTTCTATATTTTGGACCCTCATACAAGTCCAGCTTTTTGAAATCCGATTCCGATATGTCTAAAATTAGATTACCATCAATAACCCCACCCTGACAATGGTAAATATTAGGATAGAACTCACCATCTGTAAAAACAGAATCTTGACAAAAATTCAATAAAGAATCTGGTACAAATTTCTTTCTTTTCCCCAAAATAGACTCAAGAAAAATGTCGTCATTTAATGTACCATAGACAAAAAGCTTCATTAAAATCTTCTATTTTTTTCAATTTGGTATTTTTTCCATTTCTCTAAGTCTAACTCCATCAATCTCCGTATCCTCTTTGATACGGAGATTGAATTTTTTTCGCAAAACTCCTTATATTCCTTCAAAAAATCTTCAGGAACTCTCAAATTTAGAAGTCTGTCTTTCATAGAATATATATTAAGATTTCTGAAGTTGTTTAACCTCTTTACCACAATCTAAGCAAGTCCAAACATCCCAGATACCTTTCCAAGAAACAAGCTTATTAGTTTGTTTATATCCTTTCGGTGGAAGTCCTCTACCAACCACCTCACTATGCCTAATATTTGAGCTTCCACAAGTGCAGATTTTCATTATCTAATCTCAAGTATTTCAAGTTTCAAAGACCCAGAAGGGATCTTAACTTCAACAAAATCACCAACCTTATTCCCAATGAGAGCTGATCCTATTGGTGAATTAAATGAAATTTTACCAACCTTCGTATCCACCTCGTTCTCAGAAACAAGAGACCAAGTTTGCTCCTTACCGATTGTATGGTTAAGAATTTTAACTGTTGATACCATTCCGACTTTATCGGAATTTGGATCACTATAAACAATTTCAGCATTCTTTATTGAATCTGAAACCCTTTTGATTTTTTTTGCCAAATTTTCTTGAAATTCTTTGGCTGCCTCATATTCAGCATTTTCGGAAAGATCCCCCTTATCTCTTGCCTCAGCAAGCATCTCTGACGCTCTTGTCTGCTCAACCGTGGTTAAATATCTAAGTTCCTCAACCAACTTCTCATATCCTGTCTTTGTTACGTATGTCTTCATTTTAATTTATTTTAATACCTTTATATTTAAACCTTAAATTTTGTTGAATTATTTCAAAACAATTTGAACCCTTGGGTCAACCCAGGCGGCCAATTTCCCATTAACACTAAAATATAGATCGCGAACATCTAGATTTTCACCAGTTACATGTTCCTTTAACTTCAGAAAAAATAGGATACTATCCAAATTAACCAATTCACGGCCAATAAATCTACCATCAATGTCATAGAGTGTATCAACCCTATAATCATCAAATCTTGATATGGTAAATATCTTTATAATGTATTTTGGATTCAATTTCTTAAATACTTGAATATCGTTGAAATCCTCAAATTTGAATATGACCTCATCATTTCTAACTCCCTCTAGTTGAAAATCATTTTGATAATCTCTAACAACCTCCTGAATTATGTTTCTCTGTATCTTAGAGATCTTTTTACTATCAAGTTTTGAAAAAATATTATTTCTAAAATGGACAGACTCCTTAAAAACACTTGGTAAATTAAATTTTTCCAAAAAAATTGACCAATTTTCTCCCAACTCATTTATATGACTAGGATCGTACTTTTTAAGAGAACTCCAATTGGACTCCTTTAAGGATATTGAAATATATTTACATTCCTCTGAGTATTTAAGACTCCTTGATGATGGATAATCTGGAATACTCTTATCGAAATTAATTTCCATCATTGTTCCAGAATTAGAAATGAAGTCTACAATTTCATCAATTTTCTCATTTCTTATCCTAGATAAATCTCCAAATTCATTCTCATCCCTTTCCCAAATTGAAACACATTTCTTAATATTAGAATATTTCCTAGACTTAGCCAATTGACCAATATAGTAATCAAAATGGTCAATTGTGGGGATATTTATCCCGAATAAATCAATAAACCCTCTCTTATCAATCATTTTTTACTGAGTTAAAAAATCCAGACTCATGTGAAAATCTTTTATCCATGTGATCTTTTATTAAAGCACAGTTCTCGTATTCTTCCTTTCTCAAAAAATAACTAATCATTTCCTCTAGAAACTTCTTAGTATATGGTTGGTAGTTATCATCAAAATATTTACCCGACTTAATTCTTTCAAAATTATGTCGGACCAAAGTATCATAAGATTTTATTCTAAACATCACTTAATTTTTGTTAAAAATTCTTTTTCCTCATCGGATAGATTTTCATACCCAACTTGACCAATCTTATCTAAGATATCATCTAAATTGAAGGTGCTGCTATTTACAAGTTTTGGACCCTCTTCTGGAGTAAAATTAGATGTTATCCTGTTATAGGTAGTAGAATCAATTACTGATCCATTGATATTGACAACCGATTTTATTTTTTTACCCCATCTAGAGTTTATTTCAAATATAATATTGCCAATTACCTGCCTATCAACATCAATACCACTTGAGATTGAAAGGCACTCTTTACCAAGAAAAATGGCAATTTCTGATTTATCCATAATATAGATCACATTATGAACTTTACCTTCAAAAATAATTGAAATATCAACATTATCATTCACCCTACTAACAAACTGCCCATTTGAAACAAGTGAACTATAAATATTTTTAAAGAAATTGGTATTTTTATTATAATTCCTCCTTTTCTCCCTCTTAATGTCCAAAACAACAAAACTAAGTGAGATAATAGAACCTAAACAAACACCAATAAAAAACATTAATATCTCGTTCATATCATTTATATAATATTAGTCAAATATAAAAAATAAATTCAAAAACTCAAATCTTTTATAATATCCCTAACGATAGCAGCCATTTCAAAATATTCATTATCAACATATATTTTAAGAATGTCTTCTAAAACAAAAATCCTATCCTCGGGTTGTATAATATCAATAAAATTGGGGTCAAATTTATAGATTCTATTAGCTTTTATATTTTCACTTATTGAAGAGGACCACTCCTCATTTATTATGACATCATTGTCCTTATCTAGAAATATTTGATAACATGGCTTCAAATTCAGACTAAAGACCATTTCTTCAAATGTTTCTAATGTGATCTTCCATCGACCATCTCCATAAATACCCCCCAAATCATTTAGATCCATAGACTATATATTGTTAAATTTATCTAAAGTTTTTTC
>JACCDT010883632.1_pt1 | contig 16864 bp, 11 predicted proteins | sample 7446291 | NCBI WGS metagenome assembly JACCDT01 (sample SAMN15323446, study PRJNA562643) | freshwater metagenome | isolation source: river surface water | place: USA:Blue River Watershed | collected 2017-08-17 | reverse complement strand
GGCCGAACTCGGTGATCACCTGCGTGCCGACGAGCGGTGACGTCGGCCGACCGGACGACGCGACGAACGGCGTCAACGTCTGCCGGAAGACGATCTGCGTCGGGCTCGTCAGCAGCGTGTTGGCCTGCAGCGGGGTGTCCGTCCCCGGCGCAGGGAGAGCCATGCGATAGACCTCGCTCGCGAGGGCCGCGTCATCGAGGCTCGGGGCCGTGGAGCCCGTGCCGATCGCGATCACACCGATCGGGGCCGACAGCAGCCACCCACGCGCGAGGTCGGCGAGGAACGGCCGCGACAGGTTCACGATCAGGTTCTTCTTCCGCTCGTGGCGCACGCACGCGCCGTCGCGAATGAGCCAGAAGGCGACCTCGCCTGTGATCCCGAGCCCGAGATTGTCCTCCATCCGCACCACGTCATCCATCCGCCCCATCTCCTGCTCCTCACTCGCTGCTTTCTTCCGGCGTTGCCGATACCGAGTCCGAGACACCAATCGTGTCCTTCACCGGGATACCGATTCGCAGAGCCTCACTGACCCCGATTCGATCGAAGGCTTGTACGACGTTCACGTTGACGAAGTCCACGACGCCGATGCGGTCAGCAGCCCCGGCCGGGTTCTTCACCCAACGGAGGGTCTCGCCAGTCACGACATCGTAGATGTCGGCAGTGTCCAGCTGAGAAGTGCCGTCGAGCGCGCTCTGATTGACGATGAAGCTCCGCACACCGAACGACCCGATCGGCTCGACGTTCGTGATCAGCATGGTCGTCGCTGACTCATCGGTCCAGTTGAAGCCGGACCCCATCGCGTAGTGCATCTGGATCGAGAGCGTCGGCAGCCGACCTGCGTAGAATGCGATCTCGTCAAGATCACCACGGAAGAAGTCGCGGTCTGGTGCGTCGGGGCTCATGCCTCCGATCGTGAAGGACTCCGCTCCGAGGTCGAAGTCGACAACCCCGAGGATCGAGACGACCTTTGCCGAGTCGAGTTGGCCATCGACGTAGAACTCCAGCTTGTGGTGGTCGACGTTGATGACCGCGACGACGTGGTGCCACTCGCCGTCGTTGACGCGCGTGTTCGAGAGCAACGTGTACGTCGGCCCACCGGACCCGTCCTGCAGCTCCCACGAGAGGACGCCGCCAGCGATGGCGTCGATCCTGACGTTGATCCGGTAGATGTTCGGGTACGTTCCCCAGTAGGCTCCGATGATCGTGCCGCCAAGGCCGAGCGAGGACTTGACCCAGAACTCAGCCGACCACGAGTGCTTCCTCGGTGCCAACGCGTCCTCGACAGGCAGGGTGATGATGTCCCGATTGACGAGGGCGTCAAACCCGAAGCGCGCGCAGAAGGTACTCGCGGATCGGAGGACGCCGGGGTACCCACGGCCAACGTAGTCGTTGTAGGTCGCCTCGACAGGCACCGCTGACGCAGAGCTGGATGTGGGGATGCCGTGCTTGGTTGCGAAATGGCTCATCAGAAGAGCTGCTGCTGACTCCTCTTGAGCGACGTCGCTCAGAACCATGTCCGCCAGATCGATCGCCCCTGAGTCCGTGTAGAATTGATCGAACACGGAGTACAGCTCGAAGTACTCTTCGGCCGCAAGTGCCGTCGTGACAACCCCGAGTGAGCGGCCGTCCAAGAAGGCCTCTGCCACCGTGTTGTTGCGCACGATCACCAGCACGTACCACTTCCCCAGTGAAAGAGAGACCGGCCAGCTCCACGTGTGGTTGCCGATCGTCTCCAACGTGAGCGTGCGCAGAGATGTGTCGTAGCGACAGAAATTCGTGAAGTGGTGGATCGTGTCGTTGGACCCGTTGAAGAACTGGTGAATGCGGAACACGAACGCGAACGTGGCTCCGATGCCAAACAGCTTGCCGTTCGAGGAGTTCACGTCGAGCCCGAGGTGAGCCCCGTCAGTCAAGTTGCCGAGGCTGCGCACGGCTGGGTACCCGGTCGGCGTTGCTGTCTGCAAAAACACGGCTGAGCTGTTCAACAGGATGCCCATCTCGCGCGCGAAGGCATCCATGTACCAGCGGTGAACGTCGGCGGTGTACGAGTCGTTGATGTAGACGTGGCTGATCTCCCCAACAAGTGCTTCTGCTGGGGTGCCGCCGTTACCGCCAAGATACCTGACGTAGAAGTGTGTGCCGCTGGAGAACACAATATGGGGGGAGCCAACCATCACGTTGTTGACCCAGAAGGTCAACGCGCCGCCGTTGCGCGAGATTGCCACCACGTACCAGCGCCCTACCTCGAAACCCCCGGGTACCACGTCGCCTGAAAAGACGTTTTCACCGCTCAGTTTGTACAAGAGAGACTTGGTAACTGGGTTGTATGAGAGGACGTAATCCCCGGTCGAGTCAGACAGCAGAGTCTGCACGGTCAAGCCGATGAAATTAAACTTGACCGCGAACACGATCTGGTGCGCGTTGGTGATGTTGTAGTCGGACGACAGGTCGAGCACCTTGGTGCCATCGAACTTGATTGACGGGTGCCCGTTCTGAGCCGACCCAACGAACGTGGGCTTCTTGCCATCAGTAGCCTGCGTCCAGTTTCGTGCGCCCAAGAAAGGGGAGAGGTCAATCCACGTACTGACAGCCTCACCATCAGGGAGTGCGAGACTGTTCGCATTGTTCACGGTGAAGATCGGTCCACCTGCGTCGTACGTGAGAACAGCTCTGGGGCCAGTCAAGAGCGTGCGACCGTTTAGTGCCGACGTTGAGATCGACCCGCTGCTATCGACCCACCGGTTGATCGGTGCCCCGTCTTCAAGGCTGGCAAAGTCCTCGGCCCGGTACCAACCCCAGAGGCCGTACCCGATGTGAGCCTTGCGCATGAGGAACAGCTCGATTGCGAGGCGCTCCTGCGGGCTGTACACCGTGGAGTAGGCGAGCAGATCGTAGAAAGTGCCGTCGAAGCGAAGCGTGAGCGGCGCGCTGCTGCCGAGGCCACAGATGTTCCGGCAGGTAAACCCTGCACTCGCGTCGCCACCGCCGAGCGTGGCGACGCCGATCAGAGTGCCGTTCACGAAGAACGACACGTCAGATCCGGAGCGCTGTACAGAGATGACCATGGGCGTACCGATGTCACCGAAGTTGAACGTGTCCGAGAACACGTCGGTGCCACCATTCGGCCGGTACCCGAACTTCTTGGTCGTGTCGTTGTACCAGAAGCGGCAGTCGTTGACGTCGTCTCCAAGGAAGACGCAGTCACCGTCGGTCTGCATGAGCGCTGAGACAACGATCAGGTGTGCCGTGCCGAGGCTCAGATTCGACGGCAAACGCAGGGCCGAGTTCTCGAAGGACCCGCTGAAGAGCAGCGCTGGTGGGGTGCCAGTGTACCAGCGCGGCTGGGTGCCAGAGAGGATCGGTGAGATCGAGAAGCCGTTCGGAGAGGACTCGGCGAACGACACCGTTACTCTGGCAGCATTCGCTACACCAGTGATCGTGCTTGGGTCAACCCAAAGTTGAAGGTTAGCGGTTGGCAACGCGTCAGGGGCAATGTCAACCGGCAGCTCATCCGGTCCGAGGCCGGGCGCCACGTTGAACTTGAGGTTCGTGAGCAGACCGGTGGTGTAGTCGACCGTGCCTGACCCGTCGCCAGTCAGGTTCCCGGCTCCGTCATCATGCAGAACTTGAGTCTCGACGGCGATCGTCAGCTGGCCCGGCACGACAGGCGGGTGAAGCAACTGCGCCGTAGGCCAGAGCGTCGACACACCGTCGCCGTACTCGATCACATCCTTCTCGAACGCGTACCCCCCGTGACGCTCGTTCCCGGAGGAGTCACGCGCGAAAAGCCCACCACCACCGCCGTACCCTGACGAGCCGTAGGCGGCCCCGCCGTATGTGCTGCCACTCGAACCAGAGGCGATCTCGAAGGCTGCGCTGTCGTCGAGCCTCCAGTACCCCTCCGGGCCATCGTTGAGCACTTCCTCCGGGTAGTTCTCGGCACTCGCCGTGCGGTAGTCATCGCCCACCACGTGGATCACCGACGTGTTCTGGGCGATGTCCTCGTCCGGGTCGACGGGCTCGTCCGGCTGTGATGCGATCAGCTGGCGGCCGTACCAGACCGTCCCGGCCGGGTGAACGTCGGCAAGGCGGCCGTAGATCTTCGAGAAGTCGATGTCCGAGATCACCTCGTAGGTGCCCCAGCGCCAGAACTTCTCGTCCTCGACACGCGCCCCGCTGTCCCAGCGGCTCACGTCCGCGAACGCGATGCTGTCGAACGGCGTGTGCACATCTGCCGTGCGAGCCCCGGCGTTGAGCACGATGCGGATCGACGACGCCGGGGTGCCACGGATCTGGTAGACCGCGACGAGCTTCCCGATCTCCTCGCGCTGCCCCTCAACCGAGAGGCTCGGATCCCAAGTGTACCCGACCAATGCCCCGAGGTGCTGCAAGAAGTCGGGCGGGCACTCGTCGAGCGTGGTCAGGGTACGGAGCCCGCGCGCCTTCTCCAGCATGTAGTCGAGCGTCGCAACCGATGAGCGCAGGATGTCGTTGACCGTCCCGAACACCGGGTTGTCTCTGTAGAAGTCGGGCGTGTAGACGCTGATGACCCGACGCTCGATGTCACCTTCGACGATGACGCAGTCTGCTGGGAAGGTCGTCACTGGCTCCCCGTCTTACTTGACGCCCTTCAACTGGGCGATACGAGCATCGACGTGCTGGATGCCCTTCAGCACCTTGCGCGCCTCGGAGAACGCCTTCTGTGCACCCTCTTCCTCACCACAGGCGCGGTTCGCGAGCGCACCCTCCTTGAGGAAGTGGAACTGTCCGACGAAGCCAACGCGCACGCGACCCAGAACGGCGAGAAGCTCCTCGTTCGACACCGACAGATCGACGCCACCTCGCTCAGCCGCGTCCAGCTCCTTCTCCAGATCGGACGCTTCCTGCACCTTCACAGCTTCCATCCCTTCATCCTCCATCACTTCGGTGTGCCACCGGAGACGCCAGCCTGCCGGGCCGTCAGCAGAATCCAAACCGAAGACCCTGCGTCGTAGATGAACTCGGCGCTGCCTCCGGCCCCAGTGCCTGTACCAGTCAGGGTCAAGGACCCGCCACCGAACAGGTGGAGCCGGTTTGCCGCCAGAGATCCCGCGTCCACGTGGTTGAACGTGAGGTTCTGCGCGACCCCGTTCTGCACGACGAGGCGCTGACCGTCGACACCTCCAGAGAAGCCGGTGATCGTGTACGCCGCCGTAGGACCGCTGATCTTCAGGTAGGATCGACCCTGCGCGGTCACGTTGTTGTTCGTGCCGTTCACGAGCGAGGTGTCACCACGTGTCGTGGCAAAGCCACGCTCCGCTCGCAGCGTGTCGACGCCGATCGTCATCACACGTGTCGAGCCGACCTCGAATGCGTGGAAGTTGGTACCAGTCGCACCGACGGCGTAGCGCAGCGTGTTCACGTCGGGGACGAAGATGCCGAAGGAGTCCGTCACGAGCGTGGACCCGGAGCGGTAGAAGATGACCTTCGCGGTCTGCGTGTTCGCAAACAGCATCAACGGCCCGGCGGTGCCGCCGAGGGTGCCGTTCGGGAAGGCCCCAACGTCCGTCGCGTCCCCGAGCACCAAGTGGCCGACGCGGGTGATGCGTGCGCGTTCACTGCGCCCCGTTGTCCAGTCGCGGGCCGTGGTGAAGAAGCGCAGCTCAGCGGGCCACGACGTGTCAGACCAGTTGCCATCAGCAAAGGCCTCGACGCTGGCCGAGGCCCGGAACGCTGGGGCGCCACCCGTGGCAGAGCTGCCACCGAAGATCGCCGCACCGAGCTGATCCCCATCGAGTGGTGGGTTCGGGGTTCCACCAGCGAACGTGGTGCTCGTGCCACGGCCGCCGCAGAGAAAGATGTTCGCGCCGTACGCGTCGTTGTAGAAGTAGGCCGCGAAGTACCCTCGCCCGCGCTCGTCCGTGGCGCTGCCGCTGAACGGCAGGCCGCTGGTGTTCACCATCACCGACCCCGGCAGGTACGAGTAGCCGGTGATCCCTTGGTAGTACCAGACGCGCTCCAGAGAGAACGCTCCGGTCTGAGCCGAGCCCGGGGCGAAGATGAAGTTGCTCGGCCAGATTCCGACCTTCTCGGTGATGAAACGCAGTGCCATGCTGCCGGTGGCCGTGTCGTGCACCGACATCGACACCCAGCTACCCGGGCCGGAGATGGTGAGGGCACCCTTGTCGCCAGCGAGGTTGGCCGTCCAGTTCGCCTCGGTGTTGGGGTTCTGTACGTGCAGAGGTGTATACGGCGACTGCGTCCCGATACCGACCCGGCCACTGTCAAGCATGGTCACACGCGGCGTGAACACCGCCGACACCATCGTACCGAAGTGCAGAGCAAAGCCGGTGTTGTTACCCCAGTTGAAGCTGGCAGCGTTCGACCCACCGCCGCCTGCACCGATCGTCAGGTGGTTCGGCTGCATTGCGGCCATGGAGTAGCCACCGGTCACCTTGAGGCCACCTGACCCGCTGAACGTCCAGTTACCAGTGATGATCTCGTTCTGAGCGATACGAGCGAGGATCGGGCTGCCGGGGCGGGCGATGTCAGCTTCGGCGAGGCCGCCGGAGATGTCGGCGCTGGTATGCAGATGCCCCGGGCTCACGGAGGACGGGCTGCGAACGAACCAGTCGAGGCTGTTCGAGGCGCCGATCGAGACACCAACGACGCCGATGCCGATCTTCGTCTGCATGGCCTCGACCGCGTCTTGCAGGTCATTGACGTGTGCCGCGACGATCGTCTCACCGAACAGCTTGGTGGTGAACTGGTCGAGGCTCCCCGGGTAGTTGGTGGACATCGCTTACCTCACACGAGCCCGGACACGGTCAAGTCGACCGTGCGGAGCCATGCAAACTCGTTCGAGCCGACCGGGATGTCGGCGTTAGGGCTGACGAAGGTCACCGACGCCACCCCGGGTACACCCTGCACGGCCGCCACGAGCCGCGAGTACGACACGTTCTTGCCGAGCTTCACCTCGGAGCTTTCCTCGGACGTCATCTCGAAGAAGTTCGAGAGGACCTGCGCGACGTCTCCGATGACGTCGTCCTTGTTGAACTGCCGGTAGACGGTGAGCGTGGCCTTCACGTCGACATTGACCTGCACCGGGCTGACGACGTCGTAGACAGTCGCGTTGACACGCTGGTTGCGCATCGCGTCCGTCACCGTCTTGTTGAGCCCGTCCGAGACGATGCCGCCGTTGCCGATCACGTAGATGCGCACTTGGAAGAACGTGAGTGACGGGTCGATGTTCCGGTCGACGGCCTTGGCCTGCATGACACCAGCCACGTCCTGCGCGAGTACCTCCCAGTCGCGCAGAGTGACCGCACGGCGCTGCGTCTTGAAGATCTCCGGGTAGCGGTAGCGGGCCACCTCGATGGTCTCGAAGTCCCGGCCACCCGTCGACGGCTCCGGGTTGTTCGGCACGAGAGTCGAGTCGGCAATCGACGTGATCGCGTTTGCCTCGACGTGCCCGTTCGGCCCCAGTGTGTCCATGAAAGCGATCTTCACCTCAGCGCCGCGCGGTGGGATAAAGCCTTCGCCACCGTTGCCGAACTGCACCAGCACCCGCTGATCCGCGAGGTTGCGTGTGACGAAGCGGGTGTCGGTTGCCTTGTGGCGAACCATGGTGTTGTTCTCGGCGAGGTCCCACTGCGCGCCGTTCACGAACACGCGGATGAACCCCTGTGCGATGCGCCGTGACTGCAAGACGAAGCGCTGGAACGGTGCCCCGTTCGACGTGAAGCGCGTCGTCTTCCACTCTCCCTGAAGGCACAGCACCGTGGCCGACGAGACGCCGACTGGGATCGTCAACGAAGTCGCCGTGGTGAACGGGATGACCCCGACCGACACGTCCGCCGTGAGCTTCGAGTCCTTCGGAACGACGTACTCGGACTCGACGCTTTGCCCGGCCCGGCTCACGGTGACGAGCACCTGCTCCGGGATCGGGTTCGAGGGCTGGTAACCGATCAGCTTGAGCAGAGAGATGAGAGCCTCTCGCGTCTCCAGCGTGTCGATGTATAGCTCTGCTGCTTGACGGTCGATCGTGAAGCCGAGCATGTCGGCGATACCGGCCGGGTAGTCGAGCAGAACTCGACCCTCGTTCGACTCCAAGAAGTCGTTGATCCCCGGCAGGTCACGGCGCAGGTTCGAGCGCAGGTCTTCCAGAATCGACTGGAACTCCCGGTTCGTGTAATCGAGCTTGACGGCCATCAGGCGGCCTCCTGATTGAGGAGCGTGAAGTTGTCGCGCGACACGTCGAGCTGCAGCGAGAGCATGTCCTTGATCCGTCGCACGAGCAGGTCGAGGTAAATCGTGATCGTATGCTCGTCAGAAACGACGTCCAAGCGGCGCACGATGACGCGCGGCTCCCAGATGCGCAGCGCCGACGTGATGTACTGCTTCGCGAGGCTGCGCGTGACCACGTCGTTCGGCTCGAAGATGATCCGCCACAGGTCCGACCCGAAGTCGGGCACGAAGAAGCGCTGTCCCTTCTTCGTCATGAGAATCGTGATCACCGAGTCGCGGATGAGGTCCAGCTCCTCCTTGATGTGTGGGAAACGGCGCGTCGTCGTGGGGAGCGCGATGCCACGGTACCGGATGTCCTCACTGGTGTTGAGGGCCGGGGACGTCGTCGACACGGCCCTGTTGAGTCGCTCCAGAATCGTGTCGGCCTGCCGTAGGACGACCTTGTCGGGCAGGCCCTTGGCCCAGTCAGTGATCTGGAACGCGTCGGACAGGCCGTATCCAGACACACCCGCGCGGTCCGTGAGCGACACCGCGTCGTGCAGCGTACCGGGACCGAGGCCCGGGCCGTCCTTGCTACCGACGTTGTCAAACAGCAGCACCCCGATCTGCACAGGAGGGCCGAGCTTCGTGGTGACGTAGACGACCCCGTCGTCGGCAACGCCGACCCTGTCTGCGAGGCGCACGTGATCGTCCGCAATGAGGATCGGGACGTCGGAGACCGACGCCACGTCGTGGACGGTGCCCGGGGCCTTCTTCGGCCCGGCACCGATCCTGTACGTGAGCGACAGGACGTCGCGCACGGTCGGGGCGTCTGCAACCGGCCACGCGTCGGTCGCATAGAGCCCGCCCCCGATCGAGTGCAGCTGACGCAGCTGGTCGGTTACACCGACGCTGTCCTGCACGGATACTTTGATCAGGGTCGGCATCAGTCGTCGTCCTCAGCAAGATCCTCGTCGATTTTGCGGTACTGAGTAAGGGCGCCGCCGATGAAGACGTTCTCGGACACAGGGGCCTTGAGGGTGGCCGAGCACGTGCAGACCGCCCCGAACATGGAGACGTTCGCCTTGGTCGCGAGCACGCTGGAAGACCCGGCCGCGATCTGAGCCTCGTGCTCTGGCTCGGTGCAGAGCACCGAGTCCCCGACCACCGCAATCGAGTTGCCGTTCACGAACACGTTGCGCTCGGCCACGACCTCGCCCTCGTGCGTGTTGCCGGTCCCGTTGAATGCGCAGCCGATACCCATGGCTCAGTTCAGGTTGATCGGGTTGCCGTTGATGCTCACCGGACCCGATGCCGTGATGTTCACGGCCGTGCCGGAGATCGTCACCGCGCCGTTGTGGATGTCGATGTAGGCCCCCGTCGAGTCCTCGGCATGGATGCCGTCGTCGATCTTGATGAAGCCCTTCAGGTCGGACCGGAGTTCGATCTCGCACTTCGTCTCGCGGATCTCGATGTAGCCGCTCTTGCTACCACGATCCGGCCGCATGCCAGAGAGGCGCACCGTCGAGAAGCCATCGTTCGACGGCAGAAAGGCGAGGAACTGCCCCTTCTGGTCGTAGAGACGGACGCGGGCCTTGCCGTCGACCATCTTGTCCAAGCTGACAGCCGTGCCGGAGATCGACTCGCCGATCCCTCGGCGCGCCATGTTGCCGATGTTCTCGCTCTTCAAGACGGGCGAGACCATCTCGAAGATGGCGCCGCCGCGATCGATGATGTTGAGCGTCTCGTGCTCGGGCTCGTCGGAGACGTAGATGACCGCGCCCTTCGGGCTGCTGAGAGCGCTCTGCACGTACGGGTGTGCACTCGTGCGCTTCAAGAAGGTCTCCAGCGGCGCGTCGTTGCCAGAAGGCTGCTCGTAGGTGAGATCGTTGTTCGCGGCCGGGGACGAGAAGTTCCCTACCTGAGCGGTCTCGCGGTTGATCTCGCCCGGGTTCTGCATCCCCGGCATACGACCGCGCATGCGCTGCTTGTAGTCCTCGTCGAGCAGGACGCCGTAGACCTTCGCGAAGTACACCGGGTGATTGACGTCGCCCTTCCGGAAGAAGCCGAGCACGGTGTCACCGACCTCTGGTGCAGCAGACTGCCCGCCCGGAGGGAATGCCCCAAGAGCCCACGGCAACTTGAGCGTCGGAGACTCTGCCGGATCAAGCGAGTTGACGCCGATCCAGCGCACCTTCGCGCGGAAGTTGTTGCGGGGGTCGTCGACGTACTCGACGATGCCCTCGTAGATGTGGTCGCGGTGCTGCTGGAAGACACGCCGGTCTTCGTTGCGCAGCAGAGGCGACTTGGGGTTCCCAGTCGCCATCAGCCCACCCAAGGCCAGTAGTCGACGAAGAAGTCCACGCCGCCACCCGGGGCCTGCCCGAGCAGCATCTCGATGCCGTTCACGCTGAACTGCTTGCCGACCGGGTTCACGTTGCTGGGCACTCTTCTCCAGCGCACGCCGTCGACGTAGAGCATGACCCGGTCGGCGTAGACCGGGTAGACGAGCGTGAAGCTCGTCCCAGACACGTCCCCGGTCGGGACCTCACCGACGCGCGGCAGGATGATGTTGCTCGCATCGGCCACGACCTCCTCGCGCGAGATCGTCAGGTTGTCGTCGATCTGAGAGTCGATGCGGATGCGTCCGGGGGTCACGTAGAACGTGACCTCACCGTTCGGATCGGTCTCGACCGGCTGTGGCAGCTCGGTGCCCGGGAACTCGGACGCGTCCGAGAACAGCTGCTTGATCTCGCCGGACTGCGAGTCGTAGACCGACACCTTGCAGTCGCGGATCGGGACCATCACCTGCTTCAGGTTGCGGAGGACTCGATGATTGACAGGGTACGCCATGGCTACCTCACAACGTCACGGCGTTGTTGCCGACGCTGTCCAAGAATGCGCTCGACGAGGACTCGGTGACGCCTTGCTGGGCGCCCTGCTGGCCCTGCTCGACCGGCTGACCGCCATTGAAGGCGTCGTTGCGCAGCAGGCTCAGGAACGTGAGGTACTGGCCCCCAGAGATCACGTGTCGGATCTCCATGATCATCCACACGCCAGACGTGTAGTGGATGCGCGGGATGACCCGACCGTCCTCGTCCATCCGATAGGTGATCACCTTGAGACCGATCTTCCAGCCCGGCCGGATGAGCGGGTCGCCGATCACCGTCAGCTCGGCACGCAGGGTGAAGAAGCGTGCTGCCTGCCACATCTGCAGACCTTCTACCCACCCCAAGCTCATGTTCGGCTGGGCCGAGAAGAAGTACCGACGCGCATCAACGCGATCGTTCGCGGCGTCACTCGTGTCGAGGGCCGGGATCGTGCCGTCGCTCACGCGCTGCCCGGTGACCGGGCTGTTCGGGGCAGAGCGCTGATCGAGGATAGCTTCCCCGGCGCGCTTCCGACCCGTGTCGAAGAGCTGGACGATCGAGCGCATGCCCCCCAGCTGGGCGAGAGCGGCACCCATCACGTCAGGCTTGAACGAGACCACCGCGCCGTACTGCTGGCGCGCGTAGGTGTACTCACGAGCCTGCGGGGTCTGCCAGAAGACCGCGATCGGCGGGTGGTAGTGGATGGTCCTCGTCGACGTGTCGTAGGTCCACGCGTAGAACCCGCTGTTCGGCTGTCCGTCCGGGCCGTACATGTCCTCCATCGCGCACATGTCGGTCGTGCGCGTGAAGAGGGCCGAGTCGCTGATGTTGTCCTGCACGAGCTGGCGTGGTGCTGGAGCGTTCGAGTCGAGACCGGCGCCCTTTTCGGTGAGAGGCACCGTGCGTGCCGTGCACGTCTCCCAGTTCTTGTCGGGCTCCTGACAGATGCGCTCGATCATACCCGGGTTGTCCGGATCCCCGGAGCAGATGCGCTCGTCGTTGTGCACACGGCTCTTCGCAACCAGATTGTCAAGCATCGTGTTGCCGATGAAGTACATTTCCATCTCGACGCCGTAGCCGACGAAGTCCGGGTGGTACGTCATGAGGCGCATGAGGTGGATCGCCGACCAGAGCTGCTCCGGCGCGCCGTCCCCGAACGGTGAGCCCTGCTCCGGGTTCGGGCGCGCGTAGCCGAAGGAGATCGCCGAGTTCGCGAACTCCTCGGGTACCCAGTCGTCGGTCGTGTTGCGCAGCGGGTCGAGGATCTTGCCTTCGACCACGTCCCAGTTCGGGTCGAAGAGGCGCACGTGCGCCTCGGTCATGCCACCGAGCTTCTCCGAGAACTCGAAGTAGGTGACGTATTGCGGGCGCTGCGGGGTGAGCAGCTTCGCCCCGCCTCCCGGGGTGGAGAGGTCGGTCTGACCACTGATGTCCACACCGAGGACGCTGATCATGAAGTACGCGAAATACGGGTTTGACGGCATCGGGTACGGGATGATCCGGTCAGTGTCAGGGTTGAAGCCCGTGCACTGGAACGGCCCGTAGACCGGGGGCGTTCCACCACCACCGCCTCCTCCACCATTCGGTGGAGGTGATGGCGGCCCGATGAAGTCAGAGAGCGGCTTGCCCTTGATGCACCTCGCCATGATCCTGAGCACGCTCTGAACGTATTCCGTGGCTCTGAGGCCCCCGTAGCGCCAGTACGCCGTGCCCGCGTTGTACGCTGACGCAACGCACTCGTAGTCGTTCAGGGCACAGGAGTTCTTCGGGTCACGAGCGTTTCTTGCGAGGTACGCGGTGCCGTACTTGATCGAGTTCTCATCGCTCGCGAGCGCGGCAGAGTACTTTGCGCCGGTCTGCGTCTTCTCATCCGGGGCCGGGTTCGGGTACCCCGCAGCGTAGGCCTCGTCGATGCCGACCTGCATCATCCCGTGCGCCCATCGGGGCCTGATGCTGCCGTCCTTGTTCTTGCCCGGATCCCAATTGACCCCCGGCACAGGAGACCCACCGCCACCTCTGCTGACGTAGGTCTCGCTCCCAGCCTCCTGAAGCGCGATCGCCTCGACGAAGTCCGGGTCGAGTCCATTCGCGTTGGCCTCGCGCACGATCATCGCGCGCTGCTCTGGTGTGACCCTCTTGCAACCCACGTCAGATCCCCTGCTGGATGCCCAGCACGCGTGAGGCCTGCGGCACGCGGATCATCTCACGCACACGCGGGCGCCCGTCGAACGCGTCGCGCGACCCGTTGACGAGAGCCAGCACCCACCAGAGGAAGGTGGAGCCGTAGAGCCTGTAGGAGAGCAGCTGCCAGTTCTTCTCCTCACCCGCCGCCACCACGTAGTAGGCGTCGTCGACTGCGGGGGCGATCGTGTGGATGTTGAACGGCCAGCGGCTGTAGCCGTTCTCCAGATCCGGGTAGAACTTGCTCGACAAGAAGCGCGACGTACGGGGCAGGCGCAGCTTGACGATGACCTTGACCGGCACCTTGTCAGGAGTGTTGGCCATCAGAAGAACCCGCTGCCACGGTCCCAGCCGCGCCGGACCCACGTCGTGTCCCACGGCGTGTACGTCGTGTTCTCGGTGACCTCTTGCAGGACGAGCTGCACCTCGGCCTTGTAGGGCATCATCGAGTCGAGGTTCGGGTCACCACCTCTGCCTCCGGGGACCGTGTTCTGGCCGGACCCCTGAACGCGCTGCCCTGCCTGATTGAGCGTCACGCGGCCCCACGGCTTCTCGTACCGGATGTCGACGCGCGTCGCGATGCAGCGCTGCGAGAGCCAGTTGCCCATGACGAGCAACACGCGCGGCGGCACGTTCGGGATGTCGAGCGTGCCGTACTCAGGGTAGAGCCACGAGCGGATCAACCAGATCGGCTTGATGACCTCCTCGAACGGGTTGTCGGTCGCGACGAAGGTGAGCGGGATGTTGAAGGTACGCGCGTTCGAGTGCGAGTACCCGAAGATCGGCTCCGAGCGGCCGATGATCGGGACCTCGTTGTAGGAGGCCGTCTTCGACTCGTCGAAGGCGTCGAACGTGTAGGTGAACATGATGCGATCTGGCACGTCGAAGCCCGCCACGTCGTCCTCCGGACGCACCGGCCCCTCGAACGTCGGGTTTGCACCAGTAGGCCCGAGGACGGCCGTCAGGTCGATCAGCATGCCTTCGCTCACCGGCTTCGCCGGGATGGCGGGCGCCGGTCCGGGGGGTGTCTGGCTCATTGCTCGAACTCCGTGCCCATGCCGCCAGCGCGGCGGGCACGCTCCATGTTCTGGATCTGCTTGAAGCCGTCGACGAACGCCCCGGGCAGAGTCTTGAGAGCGTCGACAACCTCAGACTGATCCACGTTGACGGTGACCTGCGGTGGAGGTGTTGCCGCAGGTGGTACCGGGGTTGGCGCCGGTCCTGCCGTAGCCGCAGGGGGCGCCACAGCAGGAGCACCACTCGCGTCCTGCGCCGCTGTGGCCGTAGGGACCTCCGGGACCGCTTGACCGGCCGCGATTGCTGCCAAGCGCTCCGCTTTTGCCTTGGATTCAGCCGCTGCCTTCTCAGCCTTGTCGATCGTTTCCTGTGCGGTACGCTGCTTCTCCTCGTCAGCTCGGCGGATGTTCTCCATGACCTGCGGATCAGTCGTTGCACCCATCTGCGCTGCTACAGCCGCGCTGCGCTCAAGCTCTTGATCGCGCAGCGCTTGGGCGTGCTGACGCTCCAACTCAGCCTCTGCGGAAGCCTGTGCAGCAGCCTGCCGACGCGAGTAGTCAGCAGCCTGCCGGGCAGCGTCCTCTGACATGCTGGCCGTGAGTCCCTTGAGGTTGCCCTCGGATTGGGCGGCCCGCAGAGGGGCGGTAGTAGCCGCTGCCGCCTGACCCTGCGTCTGCTGCATCTCAGGGGGCACTTCGGAGTAGGGCCTGTCGGTGGCCGTCTTGTCGACGTAGCGCTTGTTGAGAGGGAGCGGCGACCCATAGGCCTGCTGGTACGACTCGAACGCCTGCTGTGACGCGTCGTACACGGCCTGCATCTTCTTGCCGAGTTCCGTCTGCGGGGTGTCGCTGCCGGGGCCGAAGCGCTGCTCGTCTGCGTTGCGCTGCTCGGCATCCGCCAAGCCCTCGCCCACAGCTCCGGCGAGCTTGTCGGCGGCAGCCTCCATGCCCTCCACGGTGCCTTGACGCGTACCCTTGGCAGCCGCAGCAGCCATATCGTCGGGAGAGATCAGCGCAGCAGCACTCTGACCGATACCGGCGCCGCCGAGCGCCCCAATTGTACCGCCTACAGCCATGCCAACGGGGATGGTTAGAGGGGCAAATGCACCACCAAAGGCCCCAACTCCTGCCCCAGCCAGAGCCCCACCAACGAATCCGGCACCGGCACCAATGGCCGCGCCCGTGGCTTGCGTGGTGTTGCCAGTCTCCTCTTTGACTCTGCTGTAATTCTCAACGCCGTGTTGCAGTGCACCGACCCCAAGGATGGCCTTTCCAACAAGGCTACCTGTCAGCCTAGTAACACCACTCATGAAGGTCTGAGCAGTTGCGGCCATCCTAGATACTTCAGCCACAGCTGGCATCACGCCCGGAGATGCGTAGGTGGCGGCAGCAGCGTTCGCGATGCTCTGCGCAGCGCCACTGACACCACGAACACGCGGCGTTTCAGCAACGGCTGCACCAGCGAGCGTAGCCCCTGTCGCAGCCGCACCGGCCGCCGCCCCCGCAGCAGTTGACGCAGGGGCGGCAACCACTGGGGCGGCATTTCGCGCGCCATTGACAGCCACACCAACGAACCCTGCCGTGGACTGCCAAATTTTAAGCACCATCTGAGAGGCTCTGATGACTGCCCCGATCGCAGTGCCAGCAAGCGTGATGAAGACGGCCTGCATCGTGCGCAGAGCGGTGTTCGAGTGCTGCACCATGATAAGGAAACGCTCGAAGCCCATGGCGACCCACTTCACCATGTCGACCATGCCCTTCATCGGGCCAGCGAGGATGATCCCCAGCTGCTTGCCGACGCGCCCCATGGTCGAGACCATGTCGTCCCAGCTCTTGCCGAGGCTCTCCTTGTACCGTGCCCACAGCCTGTCGAGTGCTGAACCCTCGGCGTGGGCCTTGGCCAAGGCAGTGACCGAGGCGATAAGCTCCTTGGTGAGGCCGTGGCCAGCGGCGCGCGCGTTCTCCAAAGCGGCGACGAGCTGCTTTGAGTCACCACCAGCCAAGTTCCCCATGAGCAACTGCAAGAACTCGTTCGGCACCATCTCGATGAGCTTCGGGTCCTTGGCCATCTGCGCGACGGCCTGATCGAACACGGTCATCGCCTTGTCGATGTGGCCCTTCTTGATCTCGTTCATCAGCTCGGCCGGGTTCACTTGCATGCCGAGCTGTGAGAAACCGCTAGAGAGGAACCCGAGGGCTCTTGTGCCGCCCTCTTCTGAAATCTGACCCGGCAAGCGCAGCATGTTGGTGAGGATTTCCGGGTCGATGCCGAGCTTGGAGAGCTTCCGGTTCACCAACATGATCTGTGCCATCATGGTGTTGGTGGTATCGTTCAGCTGATCCTCGGTCAGCCTACCCTCACTGCGCAGGTACGAGCGCAGCTTCTGGATCTCACCCATCCTCGACTGCACAGCCGCGATGTCTTGGTCCGTCGACCCGGGCCCGGAGTTCGGGTCAGAGGCGAGGTGGGCCATCGTGTCCGCGAGCTTCTTCATGTCCTTCTCGCCCGCGAGGCCGAGGTTGGAGAGCTGCGCGAAGAAGCGCGCCATACCCGACTTGTCGACGTCGAACATCTGACCCATCTGCTCGGCG
>JACCDT010744347.1_pt1 | contig 16911 bp, 19 predicted proteins | sample 7446291 | NCBI WGS metagenome assembly JACCDT01 (sample SAMN15323446, study PRJNA562643) | freshwater metagenome | isolation source: river surface water | place: USA:Blue River Watershed | collected 2017-08-17 | reverse complement strand
GGAGCCTGGAGGGGGATAACGTCGCTGATCTTCACGAGACTCCCCTTGCTTGGTTCGCCGGTGCCGTAGCCGCTGCCGTTGCCGTTGCCGTTGCCGTTGCCGTTGCCGTGGCCGTCGCCGTGGCCGTCGCCGTGGCCGTTGCCGTTGCCGTCCCACAAGAAAACACGAGCCAAGCCGGCGCGGGCCCAGTCCCGGTAGGTCACGGTTCCGTCGCGAATCCGTCGCCGGAGGGTGCGGTCCACAGGGCTACTCGGGAACCAGCTTGTTGCGCCGGAGGACGGCCAGGACCAGGTCCCAGGCCCTGGCGTGATCCCCCGTGCCCTCGTCGGAGGTCATGGGGGCCTTGTCGCAGCCGAAGTCCCCGTCGTCGTGCCATGCGGGGTCGAGCGGGTCGGTCGCACCGGAGAGCCGGCGGCCGGTCTCCACCCAGCGCTTGCACCCCAGACACGGGCCTGGGTCGGCGCGGAGCTTGCGGCCGTCGGCCAGGGTCAGGACGGGACGCTCAGTCACCGGGTCGGGATCGCGGTCACGCATGGGAAAGTGCCTCCAAAACGAGTTTTCAGTCAGTTTCGCCGTAAAACCCCAAGAAACCATTTCTAGGGGGTTTGGACCGTTCGGGCTAGAGCCGTTTGCGGGCGAGGGTCGCTTAAAACGGGGCCAAGAACGCTGGCCGATTTCGGGATTCCGGGGCGTTGGCCCTGGGGAAATGCGGCAGGGGTCGCGGGGGGAATGCCGAAACCCCAATGGCGCGAAGATCGGATACCCATTTCCGTGCGGCCTGGTTGGCCGGTTTGCGGGAGCGAGCATGTTGTGCTGCGCGGAATCATTGGACTTATGACGGGTGGCTGGGGAGGAGCGCTTATCCCTATTTTTTCCCTTCATGGGGTCTGGAGGGGGCGTTGTAACTCCAACAACGTCGTCGCCGGGAGCTGAAACGATTGTTTCGGGGGTTTGGCCCGGCGTAGAAATAGGATTTCGTCCAAGTGGTCGAACGTGCCGGAAATCGACTTTGGGACTTATGACGGACGACACATTGTTTCGATTTCCGATATGTCGATTGTTTGTGGTGTATGATTTCTCCATTTTCATAACCCCAATGAAATCGAAAAAACCCCTAAACGTAAGGCCCCTGAAAGACGAGGGTTGATGGGTTGAAGGATTCGACTTCTTAGATCCCATAAAAAAGATAAGGAACCCTCAGCGTCCCTATACTCTACAGTGTGGGACTACCCCCATGCAAGTTGCTTCAGATCGAGCCCGGCGGGGGTAAATGACATTTGTCCAAAATGGTCCGCACGGAGGAGCGGGTCCAAATGTCCCCGCCGCGCGGCTTGGGGTAGGACCCCCGATTGAGCCGCCGGGCGATCTTGAGCTGGGTCAGGCCCGTTTCCTTCAGCGTCAAAATGTGCTGGATCATGTCCTGCTCCTCGGGGTCGGCAACGATCTTGCCGTCCTCGTCGCGCGTCCAGCCATAGCGGAGCTGGGGGCCCCACACGCCGTTGTCCTGGGCGATCTTGGCGCGGACCCCCGACCGAATGCGCTCGCCGATCACCTTGCGCTCGAACTCGGCGAACGCCGCCAGGATCGTGAAGAACAGTTGGCCCATGGGCGTGGACAGGTCCACTCCAAGGTTGAGGATGTGGGGCGTGATCCCTTTGTCGCGCCACCTCGTCATGGTGCCTTCCGCGTCGATGACCGAGCGCCAGGCCCGATCCAAGGACGGAATGACCACATGATCCCCGCGAGACAACAGGGACAGCATGGTCCTCCCGGCCTCCCTGTCTTCGAGAGGCGTGGCGCCGGAGCTGGCCGGGTCAGTGAAGACCTCGTCCAGCTCCAGGTCCTTGGAGAGGCAGTATGCCTGGATCTTCTTGGCCTGGATCTGGAGACCCTGACCGTCACGAACCTGGGTCTCGGACGAGACCCGTGTGTAGCCGAAGACGCTCATGACCAGTTCTCCCACAGGTCCCAGGCGAGCAGGAGCAGAACCAAGACCACGACGTAGTAGATCACGCCGGCTTGAACCGAATCAGGTCGTTGAACTCGTGCTGAGACATGGAGCGTTCCGTGACATGAGCGCTCTGTGGCCAGTTGCGCAACCGAGAACGAGTGGACGATGATCGACACAGCGGGTCGGGGTTATAGGCGGCCTTCTGGCCGACCACCTGGACAGCCACCACGGTCTTGTGGAAGAGGAGCAGATTGGTGTTCCCAATGCTCACGTGAGCGGTGGCGTTGCCCAGGTCGTCCAAGTTGCATGTGACGATCGCCCCGTCGGACGGTCTGGAGTCAGGCATGACCCCAGAGCGATCCATGGCCGAAATCAGCTCCATGGCGGTCTGAGGCGTGGGCTGGAGACGGTGATTGCGGAGGCAGGTCTGAAGCCACTGGTCCATGTTGCACTACTTCCTGAAAAGGGTTGCGAAGCCCTTCGCACGGAGGGCCTCTCGAACTTCGTAGCGAATCGAGTCACGGTCATGGGAACGGAGAACGTAGAGATCCTCGCGACCGTCGGACCTGTGAGGAGCCCCCCACGGGTAGGGCCTGACCACACCATTCTCGGTCATGTTGTGGGGCCAGGTCACCTGGACGGCCCACAGCTTCTCACCCTGGCCGAAGTAGGTGCCCTGGGAGACGCCAAGAACGTTGCCCTTGACATAGTCCCCGGACAGCTCGACCCGACGGATCACGACGTCGCAGGGGCGAAGGGGCCTGCGGGTCGTGAAAGAGGTGCAGTTGTATTGCGTGATCTTGGTGTGGTCGTTCCAGCCCGATTTGACAGGCAACTCGAACCTCTCCGGCTCACGGACCCAAGTCTGGCACTTGCCGTTGACCCGAAACTCTTGAACCGGGCCGTTCAAGTGGTCTCCTGCCCAGAAGGACCCGCCGACTTCCCCAGCCAGAACGGCGATCTCCTTGGTCGGGTGCTTGTTCTCGGCCATGAGCCGGGTCAGGGTGTCCTGCTTGATCTGCCTCGGACTACGCCACCCCACGCGCTCCCGAACCGCCGCCAGAGCTGCCCACGTCTCGGGGCAGGGATTGGCGTCCTTAGCGCGCTCGGCCTCGCGGAGTTCGTCAGGAGTGGACATAGCCGTCCACCTCCACGCCCACGGTCATGCCGCAGACCCTTCCGAGCCAGCACCCCTCGGACCCCGACCAGTGGAACGTGGCGGCGTGCTGACCCATGTTCGCCGCGTTGAGCCAGGACAGGAGAGCCGACCGAGGGGGCTCGATCTTGGAGTGGCCGAAGAAGTCAGGGCACTTGGCGTGAGGGGCCCCACAGTGGACACAGAGCCTGTGATCCTTGGCCCAGGTCCCCCGGACCACCGGGTGAAGCGTCGCCCAGGACCAGCTCTCCCCCGGGCTGTGATCCTTGGCCCACTCCACGAACCTGGCCACCCCATCCGCGTCCAACGTCTTGAAGATATCAGCTTCCACAGGAACCTCCTGGCGCTTTGGCCGTCGCGAAAGGTCAGAGCGATCGCCGTGCCGCTCGTAACTTCAGCAACTTTCCAAGCGACCGCCGGGATTTCGGCAACTTCGCCAAGAATCCGGCGCCGGATTTCCGGCGCGATCGAACAACGTTCTTGGCACAGTGAAACGGCCTCCTGATACATGCTTGCGTAGTAGGCCCCCGGTGGGGTTGGAAGGCCCACGGTGTGGGCGGGGTGGTGCCGGGACACTGGCCACGGGCCACGGCCCGGGGGTGGGAGCCCGTCCGAGCCGCTTCGCCAGCCGGCCCGGGAAGGGCTCTGCGGGGCTCCAGGAGGCACGCGGACCGGGACACGTGACTGGCAGACCATGGGACCTTCACGCTCAACCACGGGGCTGGGATTCTGAACGAACGTTCGTTCATCGACCTGGCCAGGAACGAAGCAACCCCGGACGGGGGAACCGTCCGGGGTCGCGGGGGGAGTCAAGAACGTTGTTCGAGGCTACTGGCGGGGGCCGCCGGAGGGGCCGCGCTCGTCGTCGGTCCGCAGGACCTTGGCGCGACACCCTGAGCACGCGCACATGACGCCGTGTGCCCAGCGGTCGGGGAACACCGGCAGGAAGGCAGAGCCGATCACTCCCGCCGTCCCCCCGCCCGGACGGACCGGGCGGGGGGACTGGGCACGACGAGCCTGAACGTGGCGGGGGACCATGCTACTCAGCCTTCGGCTTGCAGTAGACGGCCGACAGGCTCACCTGCAGCGGCCGGCGGTCCTGCGCCGTGGTGGGCAGCTTGCCCGACACGTGGCCACCGACCGACCCAGAGCTGAAGGTCTTAGGGACCATGGGCAGGGAGACCGTGTGCCCGTCGGCGTAGGTGAACGTCACCGACACCGGGACGTCCGCCTGCGGGAGCGAGCGGCCGAAGCTGTCACGAAGGACCGGGCCGGCCGTGCTGCGCTTCCGCTCGGGCGGGGTCACCGGCAGGGTGCTGCCCGTCTCCTTGATCTTGACCGAGACCTGGCTCACCGCCTCGGGCACCGTCTCGTCGTCCGTCTCGTCGTCGTCCGAAGGCAAGGGGGCCGGCTTCGCCGTCCCGATCTTCCCCTTGCGCTTGGCCGCGGCAGCCTTCGGCGAGGGGACCTGGGGAGCCGACGCAGCCGAAGCCAGAGCCGCGCGCTGTTCGGGAGTCATGGAAGCGAGGAAAGCGTTGAAGTCCATGGGAATACGCTCCTGTGTGCCTCGGACGGGATTGTCCGAGAGAGACCCTGGGGGCTCTGTGCGACCCCCGCCTGTCGAGCGGGGGCCGGTCAGAACACCTAGCGCCGGTGGCAGGAGACGTAGACGTTGACGGTTCGGGTGGTCTCGCCCGACTCGGACCAGAGTCGGACACGCACGTTGAACGAGTAGCCCGAACCGTCTTCCCGCTCGACAGCTTCCGCCCGGCCGCGGACGGTGTCCTTGCCACCGTTCCATGGCCACAGGATCACCGAGCCGTTGGCGAAGGCGTGGAGAAGAGTGAGCCTGTCCATGCTACAGGGTCTCCCGGGCGATCGTGTGGAGCTTGGAGAGCAGCCGCGCCGCGTCCTGTGACAGCGGCGTGTCGGTCATGGGCAGCCACCGGGGCGGCAGGTAGAGAGTCGCGGCGATCGTGCGCCGGAGAGCGCGGGCGTGAGTCACGAGAATCCTCCTGTCCGATCGGCGAGCACCAGGCTCGACCGTCGACGAAGGGGAGTAAAGCATGTTGCCGAAGTCGATGCAAGGGGGAAAATCAGATTGTTGGGAAACCCGCATTCTAGAGCCGTTTGCTGGCGTCCGGCCCGGGACAAGAACGCTGCCCGACGAAGATCGAAGGTCGGCGAACGGCGAACCCCCCGGCCCCCTTGGACACGTTGGACGAAGAGTGAACGCCGTTCACTCTGCGAACGTCATTCGCACTTCGATCGCAGGAAGCCAGGTCCGGGCCACGAACGGCGGGAGCGCTGAAGCGCCGCGCCTCGTTCGTTCTCCTGGTGTCCACTGTCCACCTATCCCGACACCACAGCCCCAGCACACGCGGGGGGTATAGGCCCCAGCTACCAGCCACCACTCTAATCATTGGTCCCCTCCAAAATATACATCAGATCTCTGATTTCTGGCCCTATACCAGGACCATAGAAAACAGGCCCTAGGTCTCTGATTTCTGCACTCTGATCTCCCCCTCCCCACAGCCCTCTCAAAAATAAACCGGATTGCGGAACCCTGGTCGTTTCGGTCAGGATTCCGCGAACACGGCGTCGGAAAGCGCCGGAGGAGGAACGCATCGTGACGAAGAAGCCGCAGAGGAACATCCCACCCAGCAAGATCCCGGTCGCCCCCGAGCCCGTCCCGGCCAAGAACGTTGTCGAGAGCGAGGGCGTGGACATCGAGGGGCCGAGCCACCTCGTGGACGATCTCCTGGAGACGCTCCAGAGCGTGGCCACGCTGAAGGCCGACAAGACGAAGTTCGAGCAGGTCGCGACCGGCCTGAAGAAGATCGTCGAGGAGCAGAACAAGGAGCTGAAGGAGCTGCGCCAGGAGAACGCCCAGCTCAAGGACTCGGCGGGGCTGTCGGCCGCGGACGAGAAGCGTCTCTTCGCCATCTTCGGCGAGATCAGCTTCGACCGGAAGTCCGGCGACGGGTCCCTCGTCGTCCGCATCAGCGGGCGTCGTAGCCACCGCTACAAGGCGTCCGGCCCGACCCTGAAGGAGTGCCTGATCGACCTTCGCAAGCGGGTCAAGGCCCCGGAGTAGCTCGTGCCCCGCAAGCAAGTGCGGGGGCCTGTCAGGAACACGAAGGCGGGAGGAGGCAGGCTCGCCCCTCCCGCCGGAGCCCAGGCCCTCAGCGACAAGGAGCAGAGGAGCCTCGAAAGACTCACCAAGTTGGGTGTGGAGTATCTCGACCGAGAGCTGAGAACGCTCATGGCTAGCGACGGGAACTTCAAGGAGGTCACGGCCATTGTCAAAGCCCTTGAGTGGATTCGAGCCTCTCGATCTGGAGAACCCCCCGCTCCGCCGCCAGCCCCAACGCCCAGGGACAACGGCGAGTTCCAAGTGGGTTTCGACGACTGACGACAAGAACGTTGTCTCCCTGGCGAAGATCGCCAACTGGATCGAGGAGTTCGTCAAGTTGCGCCCCAAGGTGGGGCCAATCCGCACCATGCGGTTCAACCGTATTCAGGAGATCCTCCTGCAATACGTCGCGTGGTGCTGGTTGGTGCGCATTCCCGTCCGAGTCGTGACGCCGAAGTCGCGACAGCTTGGGTCGTCCTCGTTTTGGGAGGCGTTGTTCTACGCCTTGTGCGAGCTGGTGCCGGGCTACCGAGCCGCCGTGATCGCCCACACCGACGACGGCGCGACGGAGCTGTTCGACAAGTTGACGGTGATCAAGAAGCACCTCAGGAAGTCCGAGTGGGGCATGTCCCAGCTCGTGAACGACCAAGGGGCGTTCCTTCAGTGGGACTCCGAGTCAGCCCTGTGGTGCGGCACGATCAAGACGGGCGACGCCCTGGGCAAGGGCGGATCGCTCTCGGCCATTCACTTCTCGGAGGTGGCCAACTTCTCGGACAAGAAGCTGGACGCCAGCAAGGCGATCGCCGCGATCGTCAACTCCATGGCCGTCTCTCCGCGCATGTTCGAGGTCTACGAAGGCACCGCGAAGGGGCATGACCCGGTCTTCGAGCCCTTGTGCGAGTCGGCCAGGAACCAGAACTCCGGCGAAGCGATCCAACTGATCTTCCTGCCCTGGCTCCTCGACCCTGAGTATGCCATGTCGTGGGAGGACTTCAGGCGGGGCCTGGTCCTGACCGGCAAGGCGGACCCGGGCGAGACCTTCGTTCCGACCGAGGAGGAGTCGAAGCTCCGGGAGCGTCTCAAGACGCAGGTCGTCGAGAAGCACGAGCAGCTCTACCGCTACTGTGTGGAGCTGACGGACGAGCAGTTGATCTGGCGCAGGTGGGCGCTGGCCAACAAGTGCAAGTCCGACGAGGCCCTGCTCAATCAGTATTACCCGTCCTTCTACGAGGAGTGCTTCACCGCCTCGTCCACCAGCGCGTTCAGCACCGAGACGGTCTCCTACTACAAGGCCATGGCCAAGGACCCCATGGCGCGCGGCGAGCTGACCAACCTGCACAACAAGGTCATTTTCGAGCCCAGTTCGATCGGCCGAATCGAGATCTTCTCCTTCCCGCACAAGGGAGCGGAATACGTCCTGGCCGCAGACGTGGGAGGGACTACCCCCCGATCGGACCCTCACTGCACCTACGTGTTTGACAAGCACAGCAGGGAGCAGGTAGCATGTGCCTACGGCAAGTGGGAGGAGGACGACTACATTCGACTTCTCTTTGACCTGGGGCACTACTTCAACTGGGCCTTGTCGGTCGTGGAGAATAACCACAGTCCCGTGGTGGCCAAGGGGTTGTTCAAGTTGGCGTATCCAAACCTCTACTGCTACTTCGTGGAGGAGCGTCACGGAATCGCTCCTGGTAAGGTCCCCGGGTGGAACACGAACAAGAGGACCAAGCCCCAGCTCTCCGAGGTGATCCGGCGTCTCACCAGGACCCAGCAGGCACAGATCTACGACAAGAGGTTCTGGAAGGAAATGCCCACCTTCGTGTGGGTGCCGTTCCCCTCCGCGACCAACCCGGAAATGGAAGGGGAATACAAGGCACAGGGAGCCAACCACGACGACGCGATCATGGCAGCCGCGATCGGCCTGTTCCACTGTGTTCAACCCGAGGGGGAACCGGAGGTCAAGAACGTTGACTCCCCCACTCTCGGGACCAACCGGGGATACCAGTTCTACTTGGCCATGAAGGCCAAGGCCCGCCACACCGGCGGGGGAAACAACCACCTGTAGGAGGGGCTCATGCCCAGAACGAAGAAGACACCGGAGCAGCGCCGCAAGGACAAGAGCCAGGAGGCGCAGCTCTCGGAGTATTGGGGCGGTCGAATCCAGGCGGGGCTGAAGGTCCGCCAGGAGTATGAGGACACGGCCAAGAAGGTCATGGGGTTCCTGAAGCCCCAGCACCGGGAGCTGTTCGACAGCCCCGATCTGGCCAGCCAGTTCATGGACTTCCAGGGCTCCATGACGCTGTCCGTTCCGGCGATCGCCAAGATGAAGAACTCGCTCGCCCCTCAGATCTACATGAGCGAGCCCGCCCGCAACGTCGCCTACCGAGGCAACGACAACGTGCTGAAGGGGCTGGCCCGCGTCATCCAGACCTACCTCAACTACACGGCGAAGGAGACCAACCAGGCCAAGCAGCTCCGCAACGCCTCGGACGACGGTCTGATCCGGGGCCGGTGCTTCCTCCGGCAGGTGTGGGACGCGATCCGCAAGCTGATCACGTCCACCTACGTGTCGAGCCTGGACGTAGTGGTCGACCCCGACTTCACCTCGCTCCAGGACGTCCAGTGGATCGCCATTCGTCACCGCGAGCCGCTCTGGCAGGTCAAGCGTCGCGTCCCCAAGAAGGCCCTGACCCGCGGGCTGGAGAAGATCTGCGACGCGGGCAAGTCCGACGAGGACAAGGACAAGGGGATCGCCGGCTCGACCAGGATCGTCGAGTGGTGGGAGGTCCTCAGCAAGATGGGCAACGGCGCCAGGGGGATCGACCTGGAGGACTCCGGGATCTCGGACGAGGAGGACTTCGTCAGGTTGGAGGTCGTCGTGGGGCACGACCGACTCTTGGCGGTCGGGCAGTGGGACGTCCCCTTGTATCTCGACCGGGACTGGCCGATCAGCATGGTCGACTTCCTGGAGCTCCCCGACGAGCCGTGGCCGGTCAGTCCGGCTGGCCAGGTGGTGCCTCTCCAGGGGGGTATCGACCTGTTGACCTCCGTGAAGCTCAACGGGTGCAAGCAGCGTGACCGGGTCGTCATGTGCGTGGACGCGGAGATCGACCGCACCTCCCAGGACACCCTGAAGAACGGCACGTCGTCGGACTTCGTGGCGGTCAAGTTGCCGCCCGGCAGGACGCTGGACTCGGCGGTCAAGGTTCTTGACTTCGGCCCCGGCTCGCCCGAGACCACGAACGAGCGGGCGTTCCTCCTGAACGAGATGGAGACGACCATGGGCTCGACCCAGGTCGTGACGGGTGGCCCTGACGCAGGCCCGCAGGACCGCTCCGCGACGGCTTCGAGCATGAGGGGCCAGGCGACGCAGACCCGTGTCGGCGACTTGAAGAACAAGGTCTCGGAGCTTTACACGGACGCCTCGCGCAAGGAGGCCGTCATGGTTCGCCTGTTCCTGACCGAGGAGGACGTGGCGCGCTACGTGAGGCCCTCGGACTTGGCCCTGTTCTACGTGTCGATCGAGCTGGCCGACTCACCGCCCATGCCGGTGCGTAAGGTGTCGATCGAGGACGAGGAGGGCAACCTGGTGGAGCAGGAGGTTCTCACGCTCCAGGACCTGGCCCCGCAGCTCTCGACCTACTACGACACGCCCGACGAGGCAGCCCAGGCCATGGCCATGTTTTGGGAGGAGCTTCAGGGCCGTGTCGACCTGGAGAGCGTTCAGCTCCGGGACGCCCTGGTGCAGGGCGGGGTCGATCCCGTGACCATGCTTCCTCTCGGCATGTCGATCGCTCCGGTCACCGCGGAGAGGGTGTGGCAGGACACCTCGGGCATGACGGCCGAGGAGATCCTCGACGAGCTGTCCTACTCGATCGAGACGGGCGCAGGGATCAAGTTCAACAAGGACGCGGAGAGGGCCAACACGGACAACCTGCTCCAGACGCTGCTCCCCGTGGTCTCTCAGATGGGAGACGTGGTCGGCATGAACAAGCTGCTCGACATGCGCTTCGACGCCTACGACGTCCCGCAGGAGAAGAGGTTCAAGCTCAACCCGCCGCCCCCGCCGGTTCAGGCGCCCCAGGGCGACAAGAAGGAGCCGCCCAAGTGAACGTGTTCTACACGCACCGGTGTGACTCCTGCGGGTTCGAGTCGGACAAGGTTCTTGGCCGCATGTCCGAGCCTGCCCGGACCAACTGTCCGGTCTGCGACCAGGAGACGTTCTTGCGCAGGGTGACCAAGACTCCTGCGATCCATGTGGGTCAGCGCCTCAAGAACGACGGCTACGAGTATCGAGAGGACTTGGCCCGGTTCCCCGGCGATCGCCGGGCCTACGTCGACGGCCCGCGCGCCGTGCAGAACTTGATCGACCAGACCAAGCGTGAAGGAGCAACGGTCCGACCCGTGAGCGACGCGCGTAGCGACCCGCCCACGACGGACCCCAACCGCAACTTGGCGCGGGAAGCCTATGAGGCTGCCGCAGCTAAGGGCTTCCAGGTGGAGGAGTAACGTGAAGATCGACCGAGCTGCTTTGATCGCGTCCGGGGGGGTCTTGCCGAACGGCGAGACGGGTGGTAGCCTCCCCGATCAGTCCGAGGACTCGCCCACGGGCGGGGCCGAGGACACCCCCGAGGAACCGTCCGAAGACGAGCCAGGCCCCGACGACTCGGGCGAGCAGGGCGAGGAGTCCGACGACGGCGACGAGGGGGCCGACGGGGAGAACCAGGACGAGACCGAGACCGACGAGGGTTCGCCCGAGACGGACGAGGACACGGACGAGGACTCCCCCGACCTGACTCTCCTTGCCCTCCAGACGAGGGCGGACGAGAACGCCGCCTTGAACGCCAAGTTGGTCGAGCTGCTTGGGCAGCAGACCAAGGCCAAGAACGTTGTCCCGAAGGCCGACGACTACGCGGACGTGCCGGACGATCTCCTGAAGATGGCCCTGTTCGGGGCCCCTCCTGAGGCGTTCCAGCAGTTCCCCCAGACCCTGATCGATCGGGCTCGCACGGCCGCCAAGGCCCATGCGGACAGGACGATCAAGCTCCTGAGGAATCCGGCCGCGCTGTTGGAGGACCTGAAGGGGCAGATCCAGGAGTTGGTCAACTCCAGGGTCCGGCCGATCGAGGACGACTACTCGACCCGGCGCGCCAACGAGCTGGCCGAGAAGCACTTCAAGAAGCACCCCAAGGAAGTGCAGGAGCGGGTCAAGGACGTGTTCAACAGCCTCCCCGGGGGCAGCTCCACCAACTGGTCGGTGATCGAGCGGGATCTGAAGCTCGCGGAGCGAGTCGCGCTGGCCGAGACCTCCCTCAAGGGGAACAAGGCCGACGCGAACAAGCGGACGACGCAGAAGATCCAGAGGATCGCGGCCGGCGGCGGCAAGCTGAAGGGGAGCAAGAAGGTGGGGCAGGGCGCGGCGCCCGGTCCCAAGAGTCGTCCGTCGAAGCGGAACGACGAGTCCTACAGTCAGTATGCTGCCCGGCTGGAGAAGCTGGGCTGGCAAGGAGAGTAAGCCATGGCCGTTCGCGGCGAAGGTGTTTCGTCCTCCTCGGAGCGTGTCGCGAAGGCGACGATCGCCGAGTGGGGCAAGAAGGTCTCCGAGGAGACCAAGCGCAACCTGATCATGATCGCCATGCTGGAGAAGCGCGGGCGGATCACCTACGGCCACCACGGTGGCCAGTATCGGTGGATCGTCCGTAAGGCCGAGCACGAGCTGCGCGGCTTCCCGGACATGGTCCCCCTGAGCTACGGCCGCAAGGACACGAAGCTCAACGCCTACCTCACGACCCGTGGCTACTACGGCGACGAGGTGATCTCCCTGCGCGAGAAGCTGGAGAACGGCGGCAAGGAGGCCATGCTCAAGGTCTTCGACGGTCGCGAGAAGCTCATGCGCGAGGGGCTCACCCGCGGGCTGGGCACCGAGATCTTCGTGGACGGCGAGTCGGCCGCCGGCATCGCGGGCGAGAAGTTCCACGGCATCGAGACCATGATGGCCTACACCCAGGGCTCTCAGGTCGCGACGGACATCGTGGCCACCGTCCTGTCCGGCTCCTACGCCGGCCTGTCGACGGTCTACGGTTCGGCCGCGGGGGGCGTGGCGGCGACGCACCCCATGTATCGCATGTGGTCGCCGGTGATCATCAACACGACCTACAACCCGGGTGCGGGTGTGCAGGCGTGGGCCGACTACGCGATCGACTACATTCGCGCCATGCTGCTCCGGTCGCAGATCGGCAACGGTCCGGACGATCGCATGGACCTGGTCACGCTGAACCGGGACTCCTACGAGGCCGTGCTTAACCTCATGGACGACAAGGAGCGTATCCTGGTCAACCGCGGGGCCGGTGAGGAGCTGGTCAGCCTGGGCTTCCGCAACATCGTCGAGATCGACGGCTGCCCGGTCACCTGGGACGTCGCGGTTCCGGCGACGGACGGCCAGGGCCGTGTCCTCCGGGGCTACGGCTGGACGATCAGCGAGATGGAGCTGATGCTCCTGGGCGAGGAGAAGCAGCTGTTCAAGACGCACCTCGACTGGGACCGCAGCTACGTGGCCGACACGATCCTCATGTGGATTCTCGGCAACCTGAAGTTCATGTCCCCGCGGCGCTTCGGCAAGCTCTGCGCGATCAGCTAGTCCAAGAACGTTGACTAGCTAACCCAAACAGAAACGGAGAACAACCATGAGCATTCGCACGGAGGGGGCAGGGACGCTCGGCACCCTGGCCCCGTTCCCGATCGGTGAGAAGCGCAACTCGTCGGACTTCAACTACGACTCCAAGCTCGGCATGGAGATCGTGGGTCCGAAGGGGCGCAAGTTCCGGCTGGTCCAGTATGTCTCGGCCACGGCCCTCGCGGGTCCGGCGGCGGCGGGGGCCAACGTGGCGGGGGGCCGCGCCTTCGCCCCGACGGCGGCCAACCTCGACGATCCGCTGACCATGCACAAGGTGGGGCTGGCCCAGCGGACCGGGACCAAGCCGCAGAACAGGGCGATCGGGTTCGCCCTGAGCAACCAGGACGCGCTGGTCCAGAACGACTACTTCTGGCTCCAGTTCGACGGGGACTACATCGAGATGTGGTTCGGTGACGACGGCACCGACGTGGCCCCGGGCGACTACGTCGCCCTGGACGACGACGCGGACCTCGGGTGCGTCTACAGCCTGGGCACGACCTTCACGGTCGAGTTCATGCTGGGCGTGTCCATGTCGACCCAGGCCGGCACGGACGCGCTGATCAACGTCCGTCCCTACCGTCCGATCAACGGGTAGGACCATGCGCAAGCACCTCGGCAACTTCGCTCTCGGCCTGGGCCTCGTCTGCGCGACGTTCGTCGCCAGCGAGGCCGGGGCCCGGCGCTACACCGGCACGGAGGTCAAGAACCTTCGCGACACGATCAACGCCCAGTCGGCCGTGCTGGTCCAGACCCAGGCGAACATCTCGGCCCTCACGCACCTGCTCGACGCGGACTCGGGGGTCAACACCTCGACCTACTCGACGCAGATCGCGCTGATCACCACGGCGTCCGAGACGCTCACCGGCAACTAGCTCTCCTGTCGTGAAGAGAGGGGGGCGGGGGAGGTGCGTTGCCTTCCCCGCCCCCTTTTCGTTTCGGAGGTTCGCATGATCACCTTGGGACAGTTGAGAACGTTCTGCCGGGAGGTGGCTTCCACCGACAACTCGGACACCACCGCCAACCGGGAGTTCATGGGGTGGATCAACTCCGCTCTGGACAGGCTCTACAAGGTCGGGGGGTGGGACAGGACCCTGACCGAGAGGAAGATCACGGTCTTCCCCGAGGAGACCCGTGACGACGTCGTCGTGACCCAGGGCTCGCTCAACCTGTCCAGCGTGACAGGGTTCTTGGCCAAGTGGCTGACGGGGCGCTGGGAGCTGGCGATCGAAGGCTACGGCCGAAGCACGTTCGAGCTGGGCACGATCGGGACCCCGGCCACCACCGCCACTCTGAGGGAGGGAGACGAGTGGGTGGGGTCGTCCGGGACGGTCGACGTCCGGTTCCTTAACTCGCGGTTCGCCCTGCCGAAGGTCAAGAACGTTCACCGAGTCGAGGTCGTCGAGGTCGGCCTGCCGGTGGAGAGCTTGCCACCCGAGGAGTTCGACCGGCGCAAGCAGACCGAGCCGATCAGCAGCGGTGACCCGCGCTACTGCACCTGGAGACGCGGCTTCCTGGAGATCTGGCCCGCGCCCACCACCTACCGCAAGTTGTCGATCACCTACCAGCGCGAGTTCACGCGGATCGCGGACGACGCGGACGACGACGACGAGGTCGACTGGGACGAGGAGGAGCGAGACGTTCTGGAGAAGGCGATCCTCGTTCAGGCCGCTCTGACCCAGGGCGAGAACAGTCCGATCTCCTACAGCATGGCCACGCGCGAGTTCGAGACGGCCCTGAAGTCGAGCAAGAGCTTCAGCCAGCGCCCCGAAATGACCGGGGCCATGGGCGACAAGCGTCCTCCCAGCATGTTGCGCTCGAACATCTGGCTGCGCAACGTGGAGGTCGACCCGTCATGACCAAGGAGTTTGAGGCGATCGAGGAGTTCGGCGGCGTCGCCCAGGACATGGCGGCCCAGGCTCTGCCGCCGAACCTGTTCCAGGAGGACCAAGGAGGGGACAGGTTCTTCCGCGGCCAGTGGCGGCGGCGGAAGGGCATGCTTCACTCCAGCTTGGCCAAGTTCGACTCCCCGGTCACGTCGTTGATCGGGTTCGAAATGGCCGGAGAAGACTTCGCGATCGTTGTGGTCGAGGGGTCGAATGTTCACGGCAACCTGAACGTGACCGAGCAGGACTACGCCATTCCTTCGGGGTGGGGTGAGACCGGGTTCGGGGAGGACATGGGCGAATGAGGGGCAAGAACGTTGGCGTCGCAGCCTTGGTGCTGACGGCGATGGTCCTGGTGCTGGTCACCCCCGAGCTGTTCGGGGGGACGGGGGTCAAGACGGTCACCGCGGTGACCAACAACGGCAACGGCAGCTACAAGCTGGTCATGGCCTCGTCCTCGGCGGTGACCGTGGGCGACCATTTCGGGGCCCGCACCGGGTCGGCCACCGGCCCTGGGGGCCTGTGGGAGGTCATGTCCAAGCCGGACGGCACGAGCGTGATCGTGTCGGAGACCCTGACCCAGGAGAACGGCACCGCCTTCGGCGCGCCGATCGCCGGGGACGCCTGGTATGGCACGCCCACCTCCATGGGCCGCAGCCGGGTGCCCCACCTGGCCAAGGCATACGACGCGGCCCTGAGGCGCAACGCCTACCTGGACGGGACCGTCGCGGGGGGCGGCACCGGCGGCACGACCGCCTCGGCCGCTCGCACCAACCTGGGCCTGGCGATCGGCACGGACGTCCAGGCATACGACGCACAGCTCGCGTCGTTGGCCGGGCAGAGCTACACGGGGAACGCTCTGAAGGTGCTTCGTGTCAACGCCGGGGAGAACGCCTTCGAGCTTTCCACGGTCAGCGGAGGGGGGGAGACCCTCGCCCAGACCCTCGCCCTGGGCGCGGACGGCAACGGCGTCGACCAGACCAACCTGGGCAGCCTGACCCTGGCCTCGGGCAAGCAGATCAGCTTCAACGGGACGCTCGTCAAGACCGGCACCGGCAGCCCGGAGTCGGCGGTGACCGCTCCGATCGGTTCCCTGTTCTTCCGCACCGACGGCAGCACCGGCACGACGCTCTACATCAAGGAGTCTGGCTCGGGCAACACCGGGTGGGTGGCCGTGGCCCCCGGCTCGGGCAACGTCGTGGACACTCTGGCCGCGACCCTCGGGGCTGGTGCGGACGGCAACAGCGTCGACCAGACCAACCTAGGCAGCCTGACCCTGGCCGCGAACAAGAACGTTGTCACCTCGGGCACCGGAGACCTGACGGCCGGGGACGACCTGTCCGTTGGCGACGACGCCACGGTGACGGACGCTCTGACCGTCAACGGCAGCACGACCCTAGGCAACGCCACGGGCGACACCGTGACGATCTCCGGCCCGCTCTCGGTCAACGGCGGGGTCGGCACCGCGGACTACTACCTGGCCTCTGGAGGGGCCGGTGCGGTCATGCAGTGGAAGGTTCTTCCGTCCGCAGGCACGGTGATCACCAACACGGCGAACGGGCGTCTCACGCCGTCGTCGTCCCTGAGCGTGACCTCGACCGACACGGCCAGTAGCACGCTCTACTACTTGCCTCACAACGGCAACCAGATCGCTCTCTACGACGGGTCGTCGGCATGGGCCTACCACACGATCCCGGACGCTGGAGTGTCGCTGACGGTGGACGGGGTTCTCACCGCCGATCAGAACTACGACATCTACATTCGTGACGTGACCGGCACCCTGACCCTGAGCGCGACCGCCTGGTCCACGCACACGGCGGGCACGGGAGCGCGCGGGGCCTCGCCCCCGGTTCTTCAGAACGGCGTGTATGTGGAGACCGGAGCCACGACCCGACGCTACCTGGGGACGATCCGGGTCAAGTCCAACGGGGCGACCGAGGAGGTGTGGGACAAGCTAGGGTTCCGGCTGATCTGGAACGTGCAGAACCGTGTGGACTACGTGGACTACTCGCCGGAGCCCACCAACTCCTGGACTGACGACAGCAGCAACACGTGGGAGGCGGCCAACGCCAACTCCACCACTGTGCCCTGGCACCAGGAGTTCGTGGTGGG
>JACCDT011338133.1_pt1 | contig 16921 bp, 17 predicted proteins | sample 7446291 | NCBI WGS metagenome assembly JACCDT01 (sample SAMN15323446, study PRJNA562643) | freshwater metagenome | isolation source: river surface water | place: USA:Blue River Watershed | collected 2017-08-17 | reverse complement strand
GACGAAAGGTATGGAGGTAAAAATTCGAACGGAATTATGTATATTTTAACTATCCTTTCAGGTTTTGGGGCATTTTTTATCGAGTGTGCAGCATTTTCACGGATAATCCAGGTAATCTGACTGGAGGCATTAACGACACCAACCATCGATGAATGGGTAAGTGAGAACGAAGGAGTGAATGTATTGGCGAAGACAAGATTAGAAGACAAGCGTGTTCATGAGAGAGATATTGTGTTCGGAGATGCCGTGCTCGACGACTAGAGTCGTTCCGGGGATCAACGGGATGCGTTTGGCTCCGACGGTCTTGGCCAACACCCCGAGTTTCCAGTACCGCCAGCCACTGTGCCGGTCGTTATCGTACCGCGGAGAAGGTATGTCCCAGAAGCTGGCGTCGCCGCGACTGCGAGGATTGGACCCGTCGGCGTTGGCCCGGGCAAAGTAGAAGACGTGGAGTCGATTCACGGGGACGGGGTCCACGGCCAGAGGTTCCTGGCCCAAGATGGTGACCCGAGTTCCTGGCCGAGTCGCGACGTGGGGGTCTATCTCCGTATAATGGTTCTTGTCGGCGATGTGCTTGTGCGGGGCGCAGTACCACTTGACAGCCACGGGGTCAAAGAGGTAGTGGATCTCCCACGGTTCGAGCTCCGGCGGGACGGGGCGAACAATGTCCCTCACCACGTAGCGACACTGCACCGGCACTTGGTCGTAGTACTTTTGATAGAGATGCGGCGCCAAGGGATGATACTTTCCCTGAACCATCAAAAGCAGCTGGAAGTCGGCCCAGGCCACGTCGACTAGCCACGGGAACTCGGCAACAAGGAACTCAAACGATGCGACGGAGAGGTATCGAGTGGCGAAGAGGTTCAAGTTAGAACGCATGTAGGGGGAGAAGCAGTCGGCATTGAGGCGATCCAAGAGAGGCGTCACGTTGGGATCGTCGGCGAGCACCCATTGGATGAGATTCAGGTCGCGGGTCGAGGCCAGAGTGCAGAACCACGTGCCAAGGACCGTCGACGCCGTTTCGGGAGTGCGGTTCATCAGCACGGCGAAGCTGCGCAAGGGTTCGGGGTGGGGACTGAACAAAATATTGACTGGCCCAGCTGCCCCGCTGAGGATGACCCACATGGTCTCCTTGGCGGCGACAAAGACGCGAGCCAGAGCCCGAGACGATCGGTTCTCGATGAAGAACGTGGAGAGCTTGTGGAGGAAGACCTTGGCGACTGCCAGCCTGACACGAGCCTCGATCTCATTGGCCGCAACGCGCTCTTGCACCAACTGAGCGCGGAAGGAGCGCGCCAACTCGTGTCTTTCTCGGATGATCAGGTACCTGATAAAGTCCAGTCGGTTAGCGGCCACGATTCGGTGCAGGAACGAGGCAACAAAGATGGGCGAGTGCTCTCGCAGCAACCGACAGCGCTCGTTCTCCCAGATCAGCGCCGCCACCATGTTTGCGTCGTTATCCGAGTTGCCCTTGTCCTCGACGACACGCAGGACTTGGTCGTAGGGATTTGGCGGCGGTAGAGGCTTGGGCTTGGGCTCCGCTACTACTGCTGGGTCGAGGTCCATGACTTGGTCCTTGACGGCAAAGAAGGGCGCCTTGCACACGGAGCATTGCTTGCGGGGAAGAGCTTGAAAGCACTCTAGACAATGGCAGTGCTCGCCACGAATCTTCACTTCTGAGGAAGAAGCAGAGGAAGAAGAAGACGAGGCTAACTGATTTCGGCACACTGCCGACTCCTCGCCCAAGGGCAGATCGCGGAAACACACTACGCACGTTCGAAGCGGCGCCTCTGTCTCCTTCTTCGTCTCCTCTGTGTCGTCTTCCTCGAGCTTCACCTTGACCTCTCGGGCCTCAGGCTTCGTTTCGTCCTCTTCAAGTCGTCGCTTCTTGTTATCGTCGCTAGTGCTCATTTGAGTTGTGTTTTTGCATGAGAGTGCGCGAAACTGCCTGCTCGGTGTTTTTTTGAGCAGAGGCGGTGATTTTTGGTGCAAAATCTGCACAGAGCCAGATTTGGCTTTTTTGAGGTCGAAAACGCAAAAAGACAGATTTGGCTCAAAACTCGACGACTTGAGCTCAGATGAGTAGTAGCAAGAAGGAGCGACTCGAGGAGAAGGAAGAGGGAACACCAGTGCTTGCCAAGAAGGCGGAACCTGCTGCGGATGTTCTGTGGATGTTCATGTTCCGTTTCGTGCTGGCGTCGGGTCTCTTGCAGCACGAGGAGAATCGTCAAGCTGCGCGGAACGAGTCTTTCGCTTCTTCTTCTTCTGCAGAGGAGGAGAAAGGCAAACGCAAGAAGCCCACCGCCGGTGACGATAGCGACGACGACAAGTCTTCGTCTTGGGCTCATTTCCTCATCGAAACAAGACTGCACGATCCTCGACTGACTCTGCACATTGCCGAGTTTGCAGGCCCCAAGTGGGTGACTGAGAACCCCTACGAGACAGCCATCATCCACAAGACCGAGGCTCTGCGTGAATGGGAGAAGCACGTCGCTGCCATGAAAGAGGTGAAACAAGGCTTTGATGACTTGAAGAAGAACCCGGGAGAGCCATTGCAGAGACTCGAGACTCTGCTGGACAAGCACCGGCTGCCTTCGGCGATGAGGGAGGTGGCGGACCACATCAAGACGATAGTGTGCACATTTGGCAGGGATCGCCCTCGGTTCAACATTTGGAAGTTTGCTATTGAGACAAGAAAGGTCAATTGCGATAGACGATGGACCCCTTCCTGGGACTATGGTTTGCGCGTACGAAGACAAGCAGCGAGTGATGCGTTACTCCGCATTGATCCTTGGCGTGATGTGCGTGAAACTGCCGATGTGGAAGGTATACGTGTTGCCAATGAAGACTTCCTCGTTGAGAGGTTCTGGCTATGGGACGCCAAGTTCCGTTTCGAAGACGAGCTCAGAGCACTGAACCAAGCTCGGGCTTCAAAGGAAGTGAAAGAGTATGGATTCGCGAGACCCAAGAAAGCAAATCCACCTACATCTGTCGTCTACAGCAGCGACTCCTTAGTAGTTGTCTCCGAAACTGAAACCGAGACCGAAGACAATGCTTAGCTGTGTGTTTATTATTGATCAGCGATTAAAGAACAAATCTTCATCATAGCCATCGTTCTTGTCTTCGTCGTTGCCTTGAGCATCGCCATTGTCTTCGTCTTCGGCTAAAGCATCGGCAACAGGCAACGGAGCCGTGACATCGCCCCCGGTGACAAAGTCTCGCACCAATTTCAATAAATCAGCTTTCTTGTCATCGTCCACTTGCTCTCGGTTAGCGGCCAAGAACGTGGACCACACGCTCAACACGGGCTCATCGTCAATGGTGCGCTTCCTCGAATCCACGACATAGTCAGAGACCCCGACTTCGACCATTTTGCGCAAGGCCAAGAGACTCTGATACGAGGACGTGTCCTCCACGAAAACGTCGCTGTGACGAGTCAGTGCAAAGGCCAGCTTGCGTCTCGACTCCGCGGCAATGTGCTGTTTCGCATCCACAAACACTGGCAAGATCAGCGTCGTAGAGTCTATGCCCGGGAAATCGATCATCTGGCCGTCGGCTTCAAACTGCAGCTGCTTGAATCGTTCCAGAGAAGCGAGTCGGTGCTCGCCAGGAATCAACACCACGACAAAGACGCTACTGCTATCGTTCATCGACTTGGCTCTCTGTGCAAGGAGTTTCAGCGTCGAAGAACTGAAATACACTAAATCACTGCTTTCATCATCGTTGTTATTGTCATCATCGTTGTTATTGTCATCGTCGTTGTTATTGTCATCGTCGTTGTTATTGTCTGAAGCATCGAGATACGCAAACACCACGAAGCTGATTCGATGATTGCGTCCGCGTATTTCGGGAGGACTGCGAATGTCGGACACAATCTCCACGTTAACATCAATGTCCGGACCCAACACCGACTTGGCGAATTCAGGAGTGAAAGTGTGTCGAAACCTTTTCACGGCGGCCTTGAACCGATCCCGGATCGCAACGGTGGCCAAGTGCTCGCCGCGTCGAATTTCCTCGGCACTCATTCTCGCGGTCGCGCCGTTGCACAAGCCCTTTTCATCGTCGTAGCTCAGTGTATCGAGCGCGATAATGTGATGCATTTGCCGATGCTGCATCGTCGATTATGATACTGCAGCAAGGAGACGAACTATAACACATGCTTTATAGCTAATCTTCCTTCTTGCGGTTGAGATAGTCGTCTACAAACAAGAACAGTCGAGGATCGTAGAGTCCCTTGGTCAAAAACTGTGAGAATGGCGACGAGTAAGCGTCATCGGCAAGTCCCTGCGTAATGATTTGTTGCAATGCAGCCGAGGCTTCGAGATTGCGTCCTTGGAACAAGTTCTTCTCGGACTTGTACATAAAGTCGCTGATCGTGTTCGAAATCGATTCCTTGTTATTTGTTCGGAGCGACTTGTCCTCTGCGTTCACAAAGAGAAGTTCGGCGTACGGACCTGGTCGAGGAAACCCGTACTTGGCCGTTAAGAATTGGTCCACTTGACGATACATTTTAGCGGCAAAGTTCATAGGGTGATTGCGTAGCAGACCAGGAATCAGCGCAAAGGAATCGCCGTGATTAGACGCTGATAATTCGTTGGCATTCTTCTTGTGTCCTTGGCGTATCATTTGATTGAGACGCTGCATCTGTTCAAAGACAGTGGGGCTGTAATAGATAGCCCGAATCGTTGACGCGTCGTCCTTCTTCTCATCGGCCATGTCCACGAACAGAAAGGAAACTGCGGTGATCAGCACCGGCAAGCCGAGATACGGTTCGCTGGGTCGTGCCACTGGTTGAGCCAAGAACTCGGTCAGCGACACGAGACGCAAGGGGTGAAATTGCGCGTTTGCGACCCAAGTAGGAAATATACAACTCTCTCGACGCAATATCTCCAGCGCGTCTCTGGCCGCAAACTTGAATTTGCCACGAATCAAGGCGATGGTATTCTCATCGTCTTGGCCCTTGTCTGACCGAAGATCGGGTGCATCGTAGCTTTGATCGTCGTAGACTAGCGTAAAGTCGGCGCCAACGGGCTTAGCCATTAGCGTGATGTTTAGTAGTGGTACAAATTAACGAGTCTTACACATTATTTATGCTCAATCATCATCATCGTCTTCCTTCTTGCGTTTGTCGTCGCGTTGAAGATTGGGCAACGTATCGCCGGTGAGAAAGTGCCAAACGTGCATGAATAGACGAGGATCATACTGTGGATGGCCTCTCACAGCATGTCCAAATGCAGTATCCGGAGCAGTCAGACCATGTGACACGACGGCGGAAAGGGCAGCGGCCTCCTTGTTCCATATAGGGTAGACGGGAAAGTACGCAAGCTCGAAGATCCTGCGCAACAGACGATTCTCAACGACCTTTCTGCGATATTCCTTGTCCTCGAGGGCACGCACCACGCCGAGATGCAACGTCGTCATCTCCAACGTCAAGGGAAAATAGTATCTATCTTGTCCACGTAACGGTTCATTGGCGAGTCTAGAAGTCAGTCCATTGAACCGAGGCAACACTCTGCGACTATCATCGGGGTATCCGCCCCACTTGGACAAGCACACGATACCAATGTGCACGCGATCAAGTCGTCGGGTGCGACCCAGAGGTATGATATTGTGTGTGTGAGCAGCAGCCACTCGCGCCGATTGCTCCAGCACGATCCGAGTCACCGATTGACTGGAATAGATGGGATCCCACGAATCATCGTCGGGGCTGGTCTGCGGAAAGTGAAAGAACAATAGGAACCCAACGTCCAATGGCGTGTTATGGATGGTTAGACGCTGATCTGGGTCTCGGTGAACGGCCATCCACTGACTCAACGGTATGGCCAGTACATCGGCATCGTATTGATCGTGAGTGATAAACGATCGCTCAAAGTGATACCTCCCGATCGAATTGATCAACTTGGCAAAGTCGTTGACCAGACCAGTGAATTCCTTCACGATAGCAGCACCGGGACGATCATTGGCGTCGAGATCGCACAGATCGTCGGCTTGGGGACTCATATCGTCATACACAATCACTAGTTGGTCATTGCGAAAGGCCAGTGGTTTGACTTTGCGTTCTTCTTCATCGGCAGACATTCCGACGACGAGTCAATTCAGCGACTTTGTATTCGTCGACACTAAACATATACACACATTTAACATGCGAATACTACTACGTCATGTCGCAGATTTAGGCTTGGCTTTGGCTTTGGCACTAAGATGCATCGCCAGTGCTTCTTGATGCTTGACGAGCTGTACTACTTGATCATTCAACAGGCGCACCATGTCGTGCATCTGCGTCGTCGCTTGCTTCATCGTGTCCTCGAGCTCCACTGTCCGCTCGTTGAGGGACTGGACGTGGGTCAAAAGCACCGCCAACAAGACGACGACCAAGGCCGTCTTCCAGTGCTGAAACAAGCTTTCTTGCGTCTTCATGGTGTTCTCGTGGGACATTGAATTGTGACGACGACGTTTGGAAAATGCGACAAGGAGATACAGCACAGACCACGATCACGATGCACAAGTACGCAACGATCTTGGCGATTTGGTGACGATGATATGTGGCCATGTCTTCGGATGCTAACGACGACACTATCATCGCCGTCGTTGTCACTGAATTATGGGATTGTCTTCGTCGTCCGCGATCAAGTATTCCGAGGTTTCGACAATGGACACGCCTCAGACTCGTGTCAAGGCGGCGCTGCAGACACGTGTGCCGAAATTGTGGGGCGGAACCGTGCTGAACATGCTTTCGGCGTTCTTTCTGTCCGTGGCTTTCCTCTTGGGCGAACTAGAAGCCATCGAGTACTTCACGCTGGGCCCGATTTGGCTCATGTATCTCAACAGTTTCTTCACGACCTTGGTCTTTTTCATGGCCATGGCTGCCTCGCACCATCTCAAGACCGGCGGACCCCCCATCAGCGGCTACCCCTCGCTCCGAGTCTACGAGCTGAGACACGTTCAGCGCACCTGGATCACACAGCTGATGTGTCTGCTGATCTTCGTCTACGTGGTCTTGCGCCAGTACGCCTTTTACGTCAACTTCAAGGGGTACATTGACGACTTTGACGACTATGCCACCTCAAGTGCTCTGATCCCCGACGTGGCCATGCACTTTCGCTTTGGGGACATTCAGATCGCCACGGCGCTGGGATTCATCATCGTGGTGTGTGCAACGCTCTACAACGTCATGATGGATGCCAACCCGGACTTGTCGTTACCCATGCAGACGATCCGTCATCGCCAACTCTTTGATGTCAATGGCACCTCCTTGTCTGACACTGAGCTCGAGAAACGACTCACTGCGTGGGCCAACAATTCACCTCTTGCCAAGTAAAATTCACTGGTTTTATTCACAGTTTTAGCTACGAAGAGGCCTCCATGTGGTCTGCGATCAGTTGCAATGCTTCGCTCGGCGTTGTCTCTTGCGACGCTGACTCTTGGACTCTCGTTGCCGTCTCTGGTAGCGCTTGATCCTTTTCCACAATTGTCGGAACCCGCGGCGCAGAGCTCGAAATCCGTCTCGTATCTCTTCTTGATACCGTGGCGTCGGGTTAGGTTGGTCAATCCTCATCACGTTGAATGCGGGTGCATTCGATGGAACAAGCATCGCCATCTCTTCCATCACTGACATTTTTGTCGATGAAAAATGAATGTTTTACTCATCGTCGTTGCCTTCTTCATCATCATTAGCATCGCTACTGTCGTCGTCGTCATCTTCACTACTGCCATCGTTGCTTTCGTCTTCGGGAACAGGTGACGGAGGAACCACGTCGTCCCACTCAAAGTCGTTGCGTTGACTCATCCAGCGCCTGTTTCGCTCCGACTCGGTCTCGTACTGTTCGTCGTCCACGTCTCCGTCTCTGCTCTGGGCACTGAAGTCGCGGATTCGATTCGAGATTGAATCCACGTCCGAACCAAACAATCCAGCCGACACGTTGACTCGAGACAAGGGCGGTGGCTCCGGCGCTTGCTTCTTTTCTTCCAGGCGTTCCAGGATCGTTGGGCGACGTGGCTGTGGACCCGGGCCGAAACATAACGACGCTGCTTGGGACCGTCTGACCACGGCATCAACGTCGGCGACAAACCCGTCTGCATTGTACGCCGAATGACGACTCGAGTTCACTGGATTGGCGCGACGTTGGCGACGACGTTCTTCTTCTTGCCGTTGCTTCTCTTCAATGTCGCGCATGCCCAATTGCAAGATATCCGTGAACTCGGCGGTGGGCGAGACCAGGCCCAGGTTGAGGATCATCTGCATGGCTCGCATCACGGTGGGGTCTTGCAGCGACGCTATGGTTTGTTGCATCAGACCCGCGCGTTGGTCCCACGCAGACTGGATCCGAGCCATATCGCGTCGTTGCTGTGCTTCTGTTTCGGCATCCAAGTCCAACGAGTCTCGAGCATCGTCGTCAACGCTATCATCGTCGTATTCGTTGTCGGTGCCATCGCCCAAATCACTACGGTGACGACGCCTTTTGTCGGACATTCCGTCGTTGCAAAAGGAGCATCGTTTCAAGATACATAGCACGTCAGGCATATGTATTTATATCGGTATTCTTGCCATCGACTTGTACTTGCGACGAGAACAACAAATGAGTGACCATGAAGACGGTAGTGATGTCGAGCTCGAAGAACAACAGCCGATGCAAAATGACAATGCGAACAGGCGCAAGAAAGTGCCCAATGCTGTTCGCGAGGGCAAACACAAGGAAAGGGGCCAAGGTTCGCAGATTGTGACTTTCCTGCAGGGCTTGGCATTCCTGGCCTTTGCGATTGGGAGCATCACCATGGGCACCTTATCCTGGAAAGAGCACGACAAAGGCAAGGGCGAACTGCCTTTTGGGATCTACACCGATGTCGGCGAATTCAAGAGTGGACGTCATGTGTCGCCGGGATACATCTTGGCAGGCTTCATGGGCGTGGTTGCAGCCTTTTACTTTATCGATCTCATCAAACTCTACAACAAACCGTTCCGCATTCTCAGCAACATCCTGCGCTCCAAAATGCTGAAGATTCCCAGGGCCGTGGACGCCAAGGAACGGCGCTTTGACAGTGGGCGTCAGAAGCGTCAATATATTCGCATCATGCTCACCTGGCCGCCGTTGATGTTTGTCATGCACATGGCCGTGGGTAACGCCGACGCCAGTTCTCTCATCCCCTTGGCGTTCTTGCATCTCGCTTCGGTGCTGTTGTTGGGACTGATGGAATCGGAAGCTCTGCACGTCGAGGACATTGACGACGGGGCGGCCAATGTGGTGGGCGAAAAGGCACACAATGAGAAGTTCAGGGCCGCGGGCTACATTGGCATTGCCTCGGTGGCATCTGCCCTTTGCTCCATCGTCGGCTTTTTCTTCTTGTGGTTTGACTTTCAGAACAACCGCGACGATCCAGGCACATTTGTGCGCACCAGCTTCGAGTCGACGCTCTACATTTTGACCATTGGCTTCTTCATGTACTGGTTCTTGGCAATGTCAGCCTCGAATCACGGCATGACCCATGCCCAAGATCTCTACGTCTGGTGGTTGACCGTGATCCCGGGCACCTTCCTGGGACCCCTGGCCAAGAAGATCATGGACAAGGGCATCATGCAAGAACTCTTTGTACTCGTCCTCGACTTGCTCTTCTACTCGGTGATCACCTGGATCATCTACGACGATGTGGTCACTGTGCGAATCACCGCTCCGTTGCCTTGATTCATTGAACCGAGAATACAATGCCATCTTCGTCTTCTTTGAATTTTACTCTAAAACAAATCATCAGGCGCATGGAAGATGCGCACGAATCGATCACGCATTGGATCGTAGAAAGGTTCCAGCTCGCGTCGATCCACTGCACGCGCGATGTTCGCGTTTTGACGCCTCACCAACGCCTTGTCGGTGATGAACTCGCCGATGTACAGAAAGAGGCGTGGGTCGTAGATGCCTCGAGTAAGAAAGTGGGTCCATGCTCCTCCCGACGCGTCCACCTCCTCGTCGTCGTTTCTACGCTTGGTGCGTTGTTCGGGCAAGAGGCCCAATTGAATCATGTGCTGCAACAACGCAGGTGCGTGGGCGTAATCCTCGCCGAACAGACCTCCTTCGTACAACTGCTCAAGATAGCGCGGAAATTCATCCAGGTTCGTGTTGATCTCGGGACGGTCAACGGCAAAGAAGAACGTGTTCATGCGATCCCACAAGGACAAGAACACCGAGGGGTACTCCACGAAGCGTTCCGCGGGCGGCATCCACTTGGCCGTCTCGCTGAACACTTGTCTGCGTCGAAACGGCTCCTTGCCCAGCACCAATGTCACGTGTGTGACCACGAATTGTTGCAATACGTCCTCGATTCCCAGATCAGGGACAATCTTGAGCGGGAGTAGTTGGATGCTCTTCAAGGATCTGGGATCCAAGATCACCTCCTTGGTACTGGAATCGTAAAAGACAAACGCCACAAAGACGGTTCGCAACGGGACAGCCAGGTGCGGGAACGACTCGAGCAAATTGTCGGTGCGGAGCTGGCTCAGTGGAACACACTCGATCTTGCGAATCAACGTGTCATGCGGAGAAATGTCGGCGGGTATCATGTTGGTGGATGCAACGTCGCGGCCTTGGTACTTTTCCACCCACGCGTCGACGGCTTTCACATACTTGTTGTGTTTAGGAGCAGTCGCGGGCATGAGAGCCCGTGGAGTTATATCGTCGTAGACCAGGTAGATCGGATCACCTCGCGTCGTTCCTTTGTCGTCTTCTTTCTTTTCGTCATTGTCATCGTCACTGTCTTCTTCTTCTTCGTGGCCATTGTCATTGTCATCGTCTTTGCCATTGTCATTGTCATCGTCTTTGCCATTGTCATTGTCATCGCCATTGTCCTCGCTACTAGACGACGAAGAAGCCTCTTCATCCATGTCAACGAGTACAGGTGATTCGGAACGAGGTCTCTTGGTTTCTACTACCGCCGATGACGATGACGACAATGTCGACTCAATAGAAGAAGGAAGGGGAAGTGGCTGAAGAACGAGTCTCTGTCTTTGTCTCCGTTGTCGACGTCTCTCTGCCGCAGACACGGGGTCTTGGCCGGGTGCCCTGGCTTTGGACTTGGGGCGACGAGGAGCCCATGTCTTGCGCTCTTCTTGTTGTCGACGCTGAGCTTCTTCGCTCAAAGGCGCCTCCTCTTCATCAGATTCATTGACATCGTAGTTGCCCCATTCTTCGTCGTCGGACGCCATCTCGATGATAACAAGTCATAGATATCTTTACGTAGAGCGAGTACATATGCCCCATTGTCTAATTCGATGACGAGGACGAAGAAGAAGAAGACACCGCCGATGAAGCAGCGATTTGATTCAACGAGAAGCATCCCATGCCAGGGAAAGTCACTGCAACAACCAACATCGCACCGGGCATTTCCAGGTACGCGGGCTCGGAGTGAGTGCGGAGTACAGCAAAGGAGCCGTTGCCAATGCGCAGACAGTTGGCGGGGAGACGCTCGCTCTCAGGCATCGTGGTAATCTTGTGGATTCGCAACAGGAATTCGACGCGTTCTTGCACGCTGCCGTTCCATTGCGGGTTGAACCACACCTTGACATGTTTCTCCCGCTCGAGCCAAGCGATCATGTCTTGGACACTGGCCATGATCCACGCGTCCACTTGTTTGGAATCTGAGCCTAGGATAGGGCGCAGAAAATCGGAGATGTAGTCCACACGAATGTGTGCGTGGTGAAGACCCGCGGGGCACTGCGTCGAGGCTGCTCCACACGCCATACACGTGACGCTTTGGCAATGGATGCACAGCACCGACGGAACAGGGGGGCGACCGCAACCTCCTTTGCACAAGAGCCGTGGATCCAACTCCTTTGCAGCAGAAGAAGAAGACGAAGAAGAAGACTTGCGTTTGGTTCCTTTCTTGGTCTTGGACTCGGGCACTGCCAAGGCCGACACGATTCGAGGCATCTTTCTGCCTTGATCCTCGCTTGGTTGTTGGTGTTGTTGTTGTTGTGCATCCATATCTTCGAGTGTGGCATCAGAGTGCACAGCACTGGAGCCTTCCGAGGAGTTGTGCTCCGAGGGTGGGGGGGTCATAGGGATAATGTCTACTGGCGGCGGGCCTTGATCGAAGTTCAGGAACGAGGAGGAGCGGAACGCGTTGGTGGGATCCGGAAGATCACTGGAGAGCACATCCATAGGGGTGTTGGGCAGCGACAGAGACATGGCGTGGCAGATCGGGTAGGTATGCAGTGAGTAGGGTGCTTTCCTCTGAGCAACGAGTGTTTTTTTGTGATTTCGCGCACTCCGTGTTTCGCGGCCGGCTTATACATTCTATTTTTGGACCGGTGATTTTGTTTTCGACCTTGGCCATTCGCCTGGGAAATTTGGCAGCCCCTGGCGGACTTCACTTTTTTTCAAGTAGAGCCTCTCCCTCTATCTAGGCACACTCGGGATTTCAGTAAATACCGCAGCTCTTCCAGCTAGCTAGAAGGATGTGGAGTTGGTGGTGCCCCTAATGGGGACGTGGCTCCAGTGGCAGAAGCCCAACAAGACCGCGTTTGGAATGCGGAACGTGCTGTTCAAGCTAGTGGCTGTGCCGCTCAGTCGTGTTCAATCAGCGATGGTGCACCGTCAGAGACCCATATCTACGACGTGCATTTGAACCACTGTTCAGAGAGGCGCAAAATGGATTCGCCTACTACACTTAGTGCCGTTCTACTCGGTCTTAAGAGCGCCAAGACTCCACCAGCTAGCTAGGACAACTAGAAACGAGAGCGCTATGAAGCTGCCTGCATTGAGATTGGATATGTCTTCAAGCTTCATCGACAAGGTGTTTGGGCAGCTGACACATGAGGACCAGCAGTGGACGTTCCAGAAGTTGCTCTCTACGGTGGCAGTCAGCTGATCCACTCAGCGTTTCCAGGATGGCCCTCGATCGTTTGCTAACGCGAGAGCACGATTCTTCCGTTTGTTCCAGGCATTTCATGTCGGTCTCAGGCGTTCGATTTGGCACATTTCTGAGCAGGTGCCTCGGTGCCTGCAGCTCAAGAAGTCATATGTGGACCCTCTGGTGCGTGATTAGTCATGGTGTAGGAGAGACTTGTACTTTTAACCTGTATCAATTTTTATGTTTGACTCTCTTCACGATAGCACCACGTCGGGTTTCCACGCTTGGAAGGCGATGAAATGAAGTGTTACTAATCTTGTGTCAAGTCTTCGACGATATCAGCTTTTCTCTTTCGTCCCTTGGTGCGGGATTTCCTTGCTACAGCTCGTTCTTGCTCCTGCAAAGTGGCAGCAAGCCTCTTCCTGTTCTTCTCGAAGTTGAATGGCTGCCGGGCACTTGATGCCACGGGGTTGGTTGTAGGCGGAAGATAGACACTGCCAAATCCATTGCTGGTCTGCGGAACTAAATTATCGGCTTGCAAGACTGCCATCACGGAGCTTTTCATCTTTGTCCATTCAACCATCAGCATGTGATAGCTCTCGTCCGTGTTCCCTGCAAACCCAATGCCGAGATCAGAGATTTGCTTGACGACTGAAAGTACGGTTCTGCCTACCAATAAGGGTGAACAATTCTTTGTTCGCAGCCATCCACGAAGTGAAGCGGGCCCTCTGCTTCTTCAATGTTGGAGGAGCAGAGAGACGAAGTCCCTCCGAATGCCCCCTGTCATCATCCAGGTCTCCGACACCCTCTAAAACAACGAGTTCAGACATGTTGGCAAGGGATCTGAATCACTCCGGGCTCACCGAGAAGTTCACCGACTAGTGCTTCATCTTTGACCTCGACCTCACTGGCGCGAGGAATGGCTTCCAGCTCTTCATCAGTAAGACGCAGATGAGGCCACGTGATGGCGTTCTCGAAACGCGGAGGAGAGGGAGGCATCGTCTCATGTTTTGTCTCTTGACTTGCTTCTTGGTGATGTAGCAGATGGCTTGGGAGATACCACCGATGATGAATATCTTCAAGGGCTATCCTCCACTTGTTCAAGCAAAGGATGTGCCTGCACGGGAGGAGCATCCGGTACTGAAATCCACAAGAGCACTCCAGCACTTTGAAGTTACCCACGGTGAGAATCCGTATCTCCCGATCACGAGAAAACTTCGGCCACGGGGACCCGGATTTGGGGATGTCTTTGCAATGACTGACACGAATTATGATGTTCGAGAATCTTCTGACTTGCGAATTGTCAGCTTGAGCTAACTGCACTGGTGTAAGCGCGTTGACGACGTGCGTTGACCTCACAAGCAGGGAAAGAACAAATTACCTGGTCTTCAATCAACTTGCGGCACTTGATGGAAATCTGGAGATACAGTTCTGGATACGACCTCAAAGCAGTCAGCAGCTCCTCGTCGAGGGGTACATCGTTAGCCAAAGCCTCGATCTTTCGCTTCCATTCCTCGGTTTGCATGGCTGCCTTGGTCACCACCGCGGGGGAGGACCTGCTAAGCTTAAAACGCTCCCGTCGTTTCATGCGTGCAACAATGATTTGTGAATAGAGCGACTCTGGGCTAGGAGTCTTAGTCGACGCAACTAGAGCCTCCACTTTGTTCCTCCGCAGCCGATCGCTCTCTAGGAGGAAGGCGTTCATCACGACGTTGTTGATGCTAGTTGCTAAAGAAACGCTGCCGATGCTTTTGATGGCAGAATTCTCTCCCTCACTTCTTGTCGTTCCAAACACGTTAATGGTTGGCACTTTGAACCTGCTTGCAAAGGAAAAGTGTGCCGTTTCGGTCAATATACCCGACACCACCGTGTATAGTTGCTGATACTTGCTATCGTCAAACAGTAGTTGCTTGCTGTCGTCTTTTTGTTGCTGAAGGTACTCAAGCAACTTGTCACTGCTGATTTTGACTTCTTCTGCCGTTTCAAGCTGGTACGCGATATTCTTGATCCAGGCCAAAGCAGTTGATCCGACACCACCATCTTGGAGATCAGCCCTAAGGTATGATTCTTTGAATTTCTTGACCACGAGGTGCCAAAAGTCCCTGAAGCGAGACCTGCCCTTGTGAAACCCGAGATCATAGGTATCCAGAACGCTGATAAGTTGCGCGTCACCGTCAGTAGAAATCGCACGAATGGAGTACATCCAATCTCTGCCTAGAAGGATTCGAAGGGCTTGAAAGAGGAACACATACGATTCTTGCGTCTCGCCATCAAGAAGAGCCCAAGCAGCAGCGAAACTTCGACCTTCAAAGTCGATTCCGGTGACCGTCACGAATGCTTTGTGCTGGGAGTTAGTTCCAGCTGTTGGATCAACAGAGTATGCCTCATGGAAACGATAAGCGTACTCCATGGAGAATACAGTGGTAAACACGGTTCCACTGTATATGACTGTCGACGAAGTGGACTGAGCCATGAGCTCGCGATGCTGACCATCGACCCGCTGCAGATGACCCCTCTCCTCATCCTCCGGATATTCTTTCTCTTCAGTGGCTTCAGTGATGTCCACAACATCAGCATCGCCCATCGCTTGAACTGAAGGTCTACTTGAAGTAGCCACAGAAGTGCTTGTACGATCAACATGAACATCGCACTCTGAAAGGCTCTTGCTGACGGCAATCGAGGACACGCTTGGCCCAGCCTTGATTCGATAGGAGACATCAACTTCTTCCCCGGCAGGCCCTGGCCTCGTGTGCTTGTACATGTTGACATACCGAGCAGATGGGATTGAATTCAGTAGACTTGAAGGGTCTACGGCTCTCTTGAAGGATTGCTGGACCATCAATCGAGTGGTAGTCTTCCCAAGTTCCAACCCCTGCTCAGCATTGATGCGCTCAATCAATTTGTTTGGAGCGCGATGAGAAGCAAGATTAGTTGCTTGTTTCCTCAAGTGCTCGGGTATCCATCTGGCAGTCGGTACGGGAGGGTCGTGGCCAGTGTGGTCCAGAACCAATTTGGTTATCACCCAGGCAAATGTGTATCCAGGAGCGGCTTGCCCCAGCTCTGAACAATTAAGTGCGGGATCTCCAAGCACTTCGACGCTCCGTTTGACTTGTTTGCACTCCCAAAGTACACGCCACCCACAGCTGGTTCGGCGTTGGCTCTGACTCCGAACTTTGGGTACCCGGCGACCTGGCAGCCCCTTCGTGGCACAGGAAAATTGGAGTGTTGATAAAAAATTCATGCACTGAGCTAACACAACACATCACCGTACCTGAACCTCGCTCGAGGAATGACGGGTCTTATTCTCCAAACGTGAAGTTGCGTTGACTGGAGACCCTGTCGAATCTGGAGCTTCCAGATCGTTTACCTCCATATCGTCATTGTCATCCTTCACCTCACGCTCCTGGCGACTAGCATGTCGAGAGATCTTGTCTGCTGTATACTTGGTGCGCAAAGAACACACTTGTCTACGAGACTCTGTCAGTTATCCAACTTGTTGGGGGTCTGATGCTTCAACATGCTTGTGACTCACCTTATCCTCCAGGACGGCTGCATTCCTCTAGTCTCGGGATCTGCACGGTAATTTTTTCCTTGACGAGCACTAGGTCTGTGCGTACACACAGGCTTTCCGTTCACGTCATGAACTACGAACACATCGCTCCATATCTTCTGGAAGTCAGCGACAGTCCCGGCAATTGCAAGCCCTCGTGAAGCTCCATTCTCCGGTTTCCAGTTGGAGTTTTGGTGTAGGCTAGCGTGTCACTATATTTCGCTTCGCGTTTCAGTCGTGAATCACACGTCTCTCGGCGCGCTTCTAGTGCATCAAGAGAAGGGGCTGGTTGCCGAGACATGTGAAAGAAATTGGCGCCTTTTTGATAGTGACGAGTGTGCCTAGATAGAGGGAGAGGCTCTACTTGAAAAAAAGTGAAGTCCGCCAGGGGCTGCCAAATTTCCCAGGCGTTCGCAGACAAGGACAAAAATGGCCTCAACGTTGTATTTTGGTGCTAAATTGGTGCCGAAAAAAGTCTTCGGAGTGCGCAGACACCACAAAAACTCGCCCAAAACTCACTCAGCAAGGAGAGAGAAG
>JACCDT010391877.1_pt1 | contig 16926 bp, 17 predicted proteins | sample 7446291 | NCBI WGS metagenome assembly JACCDT01 (sample SAMN15323446, study PRJNA562643) | freshwater metagenome | isolation source: river surface water | place: USA:Blue River Watershed | collected 2017-08-17 | reverse complement strand
GCACGTCGTGGTGGTCGGTATGCCCTATGCACGATGTGCATTGGTGTCGGACAAGGTATTGCCTTAATCATCGAACGCGTTTGAACCACAACTAGGAGACAACTATGAAATTTTCATTGAAACAAATTGCCCTCGGTACAGCCATCGCAGCGAGCTCACTGTCTGCATTGGCTGCTGACACCATCAAGATCGGATCGGTGCTCTCAGTCACTGGCCCTGCTGCCTTTTTGGGTGATCCTGAATTGAAAACATTGCAACTCTATGTAGAAGAGTTGAACAAAAAAGGCGGCGTATTGGGCCGTCAACTTGAGCTCGTTCACTATGACGATGGCAGCGATGCCAACAAGGCCAACAGTTTCACCAAGCGTTTGATCGAAGACGACAAGATCGACATCTTGATTGGCGGCACCACCACAGGCGCCACCATGTCCATGGTGCCATTGGTCACTAAAGCAGAAGTGCCATTCATCTCTCTCGCCGGTGCGGTGGTGGTGGTGGAGCCTGTAAAGAAGTGGGTTTTCAAAACACCTCATACCGACCGTATGGCCGCTGAAAAAGTGTTTGAAGACATGAAAAAGCGCAACATCACCAAAGTGGCGTTGCTGTCTGAGACCAGTGGTTTTGGCCAGTCTGGCAAGAAAGAAACAGAAGGCGTAGCTGCCAAATACGGCATCACCTTAATCGCCAGCGAAACCTATGGACCTAAAGACACCGATGCCAGCCCACAGCTGACCAAGATCAAAAACACAGAAGGCGTGCAAGCGGTGTTTGTGTTTGGTTTGGGTCAAGGCCCTGCCATCGTGACCAAGAACTACCGTCAACTGGGCATCACTTTGCCTCTGTACCAATCCCACGGTGTGGCTTCGGATGAGTTCTTGAAACTCTCTGGCCCTGCTGCGGATGGTGTGCGTTTGCCCTCACCTGCCCAGTTGATCCCAGAGCAACTGCCAGCGAACGACCCACAAAAAGCCATCGTCACAGCCTACGACAACGCCTACAAGATGAAATACAAAAGCGAAGCTTCCACATTTGGTGGCTACGCGTATGACGCTCTCTTGTTGACCGTCGACGCTTTGAAGCGCGCAGGCAGCACCGACAAAGCCAAAGTGCGTGACGCCATTGAATCCACCAAAGGCTTTGTGGCCACCAGCGGCACCTTCAACATGAGCCCTGAAGACCACATGGGCCTGAACCTGTCTGCCTTCCGCATGTTGGAAGTCAAGAACGGTAATTGGACATTGACTAAGTAATCCAACGCAAGCTCAGAACCATGTACACAACTTTGAAAATTGAGCATCAGAATCGTGTCGCCACGATTTGGATGGATCGTCCAGACGTTTTCAATGCTTTTGATGAGCAGTTGATTTCGGATTTGCATTCAGCATGCAAAGCTTTAGATGTAGATTCATCTGTACGTGTAGTGGTTCTGGGCGGTGTCGGCAAGCACTTTTCTGCCGGTGCTGACCTTAACTGGATGAAACGTGCATCTGCATTTGGCGAAGAAGAAAATCGAGCGGATGCACGTATGTTCGCCGCCATGCTTCATTCCCTTTCAACACTTTCCAAACCCACCCTAGCACGTGTCCAAGGAGCGGCACTGGGCGGAGGCACTGGACTAGCGGCAGCTTGCGATATGGCGATAGCTACTACCGATGCTATGTTTGCGACTTCCGAAGTCAAGTTTGGAATCATTCCTGCAGTGATCAGCCCTTATGTGCTTCGTGCTATTGGCCCAAGACATGCATTGCGCTATTTCCAAACCGGCGAACGATTCACTGCGCAACGTGCACACGAAATAGGCTTGATTACTGATATCTGCTCCAGAGATGAACTGGATGACAAAGTCCAGGCATTAGCAGAGCTTTTGCTTGTGGGTGCACCACTTGCGCAAAAAGCTGCCAAAGATTTGATTTCTGCCGTCAATGGACGACCGATTGACACCAATATTTGCGAAGAAACAGCACAAAGAATTTCTCGTCAACGCGCAACAAATGAAGCCAAAGATGGCATTACTTCATTTTTAGAAAAACGTACACCAGCTTGGATGAGCTAGTTACCACCTTTTTAATCTTTCAACATAAGGAAAACACATGTATACACAATCTTTCAGTGTTCCTGATGACTCCGCCCCTAAAGGTAAGTCCTCTGTCGCCGCCATTGAGCCTGCAGAATTAATGAAAAAATTTGATGAGCGCATCGATGCAGACGGTCGGATTGAACCCCAAGACTGGATGCCTGAGGCGTACCGAAAAACGTTAGTTCGGCAAATCAGCCAGCATGCACACAGCGAAATCGTGGGGATGCTGCCAGAAGGCAATTGGATCAGCCGCGCACCCAGTTTGAAACGCAAAGCCATTCTGATTGCCAAAGTGCAAGACGAAGGCGGCCACGGTTTGTACCTGTACAGCGCCGCAGAAACTTTGGGCACTGGCCGTGACCAAATGCTCGACGCCTTGCATACAGGCCGCGCCAAGTACAGCTCGATCTTCAACTACCCCACCATCACATGGGCCGATGTCGGCGTGATTGGTTGGCTGGTGGATGGCGCAGCCATCATGAACCAAATACCACTGTGCCGTTGCTCTTACGGCCCTTATGCACGCGCCATGATTCGCGTGTGCAAAGAAGAAAGCTTCCACCAACGCCAAGGCTACGAAGCCTTGCTGGTGATGATGACGGGCACTGCCGAACAAAAAGCCATGGTGCAAGACGCTGTGAATCGCTGGTGGTGGAAATGCCTGGCCATGTTTGGCCCACCTGATGCAGACAGCCCCAACAGTGCGCAAGGTATGCGCTGGGGCATCAAGCGCATCAGCAATGACGACTTGCGCCAGAAGTTTGTGGACGCCACGGTGCCCCAAGCCAAGGTCTTGGGCATCACCCTGCCCGACCCAGATTTGAAATGGAATGAAGAGCGTCAGCACTACGACTACGGCTCAATTGATTGGGACGAATTCTGGGCCACCGTCAATGGCAACGGCCCTTGTAACAAAGAACGTTTGAGCACCCGCGTCAAAGCATGGAATGAAGGCCAATGGGTGCGCGATGCCGCACTGGCACACGCACGCAAACAACACACACTGAAGGAAGCAGCATGACCACCGCCAGCAAACCAACCAAAGCCTTAAGCGAATGGCCTTTGTGGGAAATCTTCGTGCGCAGCAAGCAAGGCTTGGAGCACAAACACTGCGGCAGCTTGCATGCCAGCGATGCGCAACATGCCTTGCAAATGGCTCGCGATGTGTACACACGCCGCCAAGAAGGTGTGAGCATTTGGGTGGTGGAGTCCAACCGCATCACCGCCAGCGCACCCGACGACAAAGGTGAGTTCTTCGAACCCGCCAGCGACAAGATTTACCGTCACCCCACGTTCTACACTATCCCAGAAGAAGTGGGGCACATGTGATGGCCAACATCGATTACGTACTTCACTTGGCGGACAGCGCCATTGTGTTGGGTCAGCGCAATGCCGAGTGGTGTGGTCACGGCCCCATCCTCGAAGAAGACATTGCCATGGCCAACAACAGTTTGGACTTGATTGGCCAAGCACGCATGCTTTACCAACACGCAGCCACGCTGAAAAACGATGGTTCTACCGAAGACTCGCTCGCGTACTTTCGCGATGCGCAAGACTTCAAGAACTACACCTTGCTAGAGCTACCTCACCACGGTGCTTTGGTGGGCTATGCCGTAGACAACCGCGACTATGCGGTGACGATTGTTCGCAACTTTTTGTACAGCGCCTTCATGGCCTTGGTGTGGGAAAAGTTGCAAGCCTCGCAAGACGAACACATCGCAGCAATTGCTGCCAAATCACTCAAAGAAGTGCGTTACCACTTGCGCCACTCGCACGACTGGTTGGTGCGCTTTGGTGATGGCACAGAAGAATCGCACGCACGCGCACAAGCGGCCCTGAACCACTTGATGCCCTACACGCAAGAGTTTTGGACCACCAGTGCTTTTGAATCAGCGGCTATCAAGTCTGGCGTTGGCGTGGATGCCACGCAACTCAAAGCCGATTGGGAAAGCATGGTGCAACACACCGTGCAAGAAGCCACCTTGACCCTGCCGTCCACCGATGGTTTTGTGACCACGGGCAAGCAAGGCGCGCACTCGGAGCATTTAAGTTTCTTACTCAACGAGATGCAAAGCCTCGCGCGCACACATCCAGAAGGCGTCTGGTGATCACGCCTGTCAGCGCTGCCCCACACCCCTTGCTCCGAGATGTTTGGAACGCGTTGGACGGTTTGACCGATCCAGAAATTCCAGTCGTCACGCTACGTGAAATGGGCATCATTCGTGATGTAAAACACGTCGCGGAAAACGGTGTGGTTGTGGTGATCACCCCCACCTACAGCGGCTGCCCCGCCATGGAACAAATCCAGGACGACATCTGCAGCACCTTGAAAGCGCTGGGCTTAGACGTGGAGGTACGCACACAGCTCGCCCCTGCGTGGACCACCGACTGGATGACTGAAGTTGCAAAAGACAAGCTAAAGGCGTATGGCATTGCACCACCCAACCGCAAGTGCGGCGCAGCGTCAGAGCAAACCAGCGTGATTCATTTCATGCGCAAGCCCTTGCAGGCAGAAGAAGCGGTGGAATGCCCACGCTGTGGCTCCAAGCACACCTTTGAGTCGTCGCACTTTGGATCAACCGCATGCAAGTCACTCTACAAGTGCTTGGATTGCCAAGAGCCTTTTGACTACTTCAAACCTTATTAAGTTTTCTCGGAGAAATTCAAATGTCTTCCCTTTCGTTCCATGAACTTTCGATCAAGAAAGTTAGCCCAGAAGCCGCAGGCTCGGTGGCCATCACTTTTGACATTCCTTCGGAATCGCTGGAGAAGTTTCATTTCGAGCCCGGTCAGTTTTTGACCTTGCGTGCTGACGTGAACGGCCAAGATGTGCGCCGCAATTACTCAATCAGCAGCCCACGCAGCCAGTTTTTGAAACACGGCGAACTTGAAATTGGCATTCGCCCAGTCGAAGGCGGTGTGTTCTCTAACTGGGCGGCCACGCAACTCAAAGCCGGTGACACCGTGAAGGTGATGCCACCCGAAGGCCGCTTCACCATCAAAAAGCCACGCGCCATTCATCGTGTGGGTTTTGCAGCAGGCTCTGGCATCACACCTATTTTGTCAATTGCTGCCACCACACTGGAAGAGCAAACCGAATCCAAATTCACTTTGATTTACGGCAACCGCCGCATGTCGAGCGTGATGTTCAACGAAGCTTTGCAAGACCTGAAAGATCGCTTCCCCGGTCGCTTCACCATGATTCATATCTTGTCGCAACAAGCGCAAGAGGTAGATTTGCTGCAAGGCCGCATAGATGCAGACAAGATCAAATCCATCATCCACGCGTTGCTGCCCGCCAAGAGCATGGACGAGGTGTTCATTTGTGGCCCAGAGGCCATGATTGAGGTGACGGAAAAAGCCTTGATCGATTCAGGCGTTCCCGCCAACCGCGTGCACAGCGAACGCTTCACTACCTCTGCATCGCAAGCACACAAGGTGCAAGCCGACATCGACGCATCGAAACAGAAAACATCGTCGGCCAAGAGCGTGCACATGACCATCTTGTTGGATGGCAAAGAGCACGAAATCGCGCTGAGCCCCGATGAGCATGTGCTGGATGCGGCGCTCAACGCCGGTTTGGATTTGCCTTTCTCTTGCAAAGCCGGTGTATGCAGCACCTGCCGCTGCAAGGTGACCCAAGGCGAAGTGACCATGGACAAAAACTTCACCCTCGAAGCCGATGAAATGGCACAGGGCTTTGCCCTCAGCTGCCAAGCACGCGCCGCCACGCAAAAACTGGTGATCAGTTTCGACCACCGCTAAACCATGAGCCAAGACCATGCAGACGAAAGCCTGATTGACTCACCTCAAGCAGCCCTTCGGCTGTTGGTGACCCTCGGGCTTGTCGTCCTTGGCAACAGCAGCATGTATGTGGTGTCGGTGGTCTTGCCTGCGGTGCAGAGCGAGTTTGGCATTGGGCGCGCAGATGCTTCCCTGCCCTACACACTGATGATGGTCTGCTTAGGGATTGGTGGCATTTGGACCGGCCGCTTAGCCGACCGCCATGGCCTAACCCCCATTCTGTGGTGCGGTGCTCTGGCGGTGTTCGGGGGTTTTGCACTGGCTGCGCATGCGCAAAGCATTTGGCTGTTTGGACTAGCACACGGCGTCCTTGGGTTGATTGGCAGCTCATCCACATTTGCACCACTCATGGCCGACACCGCACTATGGTGGCAAAAACGACGCGGCATTGCTGTGGCAATTTGCGCGTGTGGCAACTACATTGCAGGCGCCATTTGGCCGCCTTTGGTGCAGCATGGCATCGCCACCATAGGCTGGCGGCATACCTATTTGCTGCTTGGGTTGGTGTGCGGGATGGGTATGTTTTTGCTGTCGCTCAAAATGCGCGCCAAGCCACCTATCCCTAAAGTGTCCGTTGCCACAGCATCCACCACGAGTGATGACTCGGCTCGCCCATTTGGCTTGCACCCCTCACGCGCTCAGTTGCTGTTGTGCACCGCAGGCGTGGCGTGTTGCGTAGCCATGGCCATGCCACAAGTGCACATCGTGGCTTATTGCACAGACCTTGGCTACGGTGCAGCTCGGGGCGCTGAAATGTTGTCGCTGATGCTCACCTGCGGCATCGTGAGCCGCTTGGTGTCAGGGCTGATTTGTGATCGCATCGGTGGCATCAAAACTTTGCTGCTTGGCTCTGTGTTGCAAGGCATTGCGCTGCTAGCCTTCTTGCCCTTTGATGGGATGGTGCCGCTCTATGTGATCTCAGCCACCTTTGGTTTATTCCAAGGCGGCATTGTTCCGTCTTACGCCATCATTGTTCGCGAACACTTCTCTCCCAAAGAGGTGGGCGAGCGAGTGGGCAGCGTCATCATGGCCACCTTAGTGGGTATGGCCTTGGGCGGTTGGTTGTCGGGTTGGATTTTTGATATGACCGGCAGCTACAAAGCCGCCTTTATCAACGGCATTGCTTGGAACCTATTGAACTTGTCCATCACGGGTTGGTTGTATTTGCGATTGAAGTCACGATGACACGACAAGCGCGCGGCTACGCTGCCCTATCCAGCACTAGTCCGTTAGGAATGTTTCATTTCGTGCGGCGCGAGCCTCGCGCTGATGATGTGGTGATTGAACTGCTGTACTGCGGCATCTGCCACTCAGATTTGCACAACGTACGTAACGACTGGGGCTATTCCAAATACCCCATGGTTCCTGGGCATGAGATGGTGGGCCGTGTGGTGCAAATAGGCTCTAACGTAACCAAGTTCAAAGTCCATGACACCGTGGGTGTGGGTTGCTTGGTCGACTCTTGTCGTACGTGTCAGCCATGCCAAAAAGGTGACGAACAGTTTTGTATCAAGCAGCCCACATATAGCTATGGCAGTTTGGACCGGCATGACGGGCAGGCCACACAAGGCGGCTTCTCGGATGTGATCGTGGTGTCGCAAGACTTTGTGCTGCGCATCCCAGACGGCCTAGAGCCCAGTCGCGCTGCACCACTTTTGTGTGCGGGTATCACCGCATGGTCGCCACTCAAGCGGGCCCACATCACAAAGGGCAGCCAAGTGGCTGTGGTGGGTTTGGGTGGCTTAGGCCACATGGCCGTTAAGTTGGCCAAAGGTTTGGGGGCGGAGGTGACACTCATCACCCGCTCGGATGACAAGACTGAAGCAGCCAAAGCATTGGGCGTAGACCATGTGGCTTTGTCGGGTGACAAGAAAAACATGTCTGCACTCAGAGGCAAGTTTGACCTCATCCTTGACACCATTCCTGAAGCGCACGACGTCAACCACTATGTGGGCTTGCTCACTTACGGCGGCAAGTTGGTTTTGGTGGGCTACTTTGGGCCACTTGAGCCGCCACTCAACACCTCGCCTTTGATCTTTGGTCAACGCTCCCTTGAGGGCTCGCTCATTGGCGGCATTGCCGATACCCAAGCGATGCTTGATTTTTGTGCCGAGCACAAAATCATGGCAGACGTTGAAGTAGTTCTTGTGCAAGACATCAACACCGCTTTTGACCGCATGCATCAAAGTGACATTAAGTACAGATTTGTAGTTGACCTTCGAACGTTCCCAACTGAATGCTCTTAAAAAGACATTTGTGAAATTAATCTAACCATAAGCTTGACTATCCAATTTGGAATATTCGCTCTATAAAATAAAGACCGATGACCAATTGTTCAATTAAACCAGTCCAAGATCTTTTAGACAACTTTCGCAATCAAAATCGAGTTAAAGCTGGCTCTTTGATCGTCTCAGTTTTTGGTGATGCTATTCTTCCAAGGGGGGGGGAAATATGGCTTGGAAGTCTGATCAACCTGCTTGTCCCACTTGGCCTAAATGAGCGACTTATTCGAACCACGGTGTTTCGTTTGGTCAAAGACGAATGGCTGACCACTCAAACCCAAGGCCGTCGCACAGACTACAAACTCTCGTCAAGCGGATGGCGACGATTCGAAGAGGCCTCCAAACAAATTTACGCTTCCAACGCTCCGAATTGGGACAACCGTTGGCGACTGGTCATGCTAGTCTCAGAGCTAGCGGCCAAAGATCGAGAACGTTTGCGGCGTGCGTTTTACTGGCAAGGTTTTGGTGAAATCAATACGAACTGCTTCATACACCCAAGTGCTGACTTAACAACAGCATTTGATGCATTGCGTGTTGATGGTATGGCAGAAGTTTTGCCCAATTTGATGCCTCTAATTGCCGTAAACCCACGTTTAGGACAGTCAGCGAATGATGCAGATATTGTGCGATCGGCATGGGACTTGGAACAATTAAGTGCCAACTACATTGAATTCGTTAAAAGATACAAAGCAATTTTGGATGCATTAAGGAAAGAGAAAAAGTTAAAAATTGATGACCAGAATGCATTTTTGACACGCACCCTTTTGATACATGACTTCCGACGTCTACTATTAAGAGACCCTGAGCTGCCTGAAGTGCTGCTACCAGCTAAATGGCCAGGGCACACCGCTAGGATGGTAGCCAAAGAGCTCTATCAACGATTACTGAGCCCTTCAGAGAACCATCTCAACTGCCATCTAGTGCTGGCCAATGGCGATTTACCCGCAGCCTCAAACTTGGTCTCACATAGATTTCAACCGCCTATATAACGCAGCATAACTAGGCAACTGATCACATCGACAGCTCGAAGTCGCCGGGGCCGAACCGAACTCACAATTTAGTCCTTCGGTTACTGTTGTCCATTTAGGAAAACAGCGATTTGCGCGCATCTAACCCCGAAAAACCTACTTTTTTGAATTTATGTTCCCCAAAAAATACGGGCTCCCTAGCTGGGAACACTTATGACTACTGGAGTGGCTGTGACCTGCCCCCTGCCAGCAATACAAAGGTATGGCAGTAAATCCGCAAATTTTGGAGAATAACGGATATGAAGACCAAACAATTTACCAATGAATAAATCATCGGACTACTCAAACAAGCTGAAGCCGGCATGTCCATCAAGAAGCTTTGCCGCAGTGGCGGCTGTAGTCAATCGACTTTCTACAAGTGGCACTCCAAGTTCGGCGGCATGGAGGCTTCAGACACATCTAGACAGAGAGATCTCGAATCCTAGAACACTAAGCTCAAGAAGCTCTTGGCCTAGGCATATCTAGACATCCATGCGCTAAAGAGCGTGTTCGGCGTAAAGCGCTAATCGGCCGTTGAATGAACGTATGTTGCTGCAACTGGCGCAATCGGTCAACGAGGTGTGGAGCATACACCTTGTCTCAGATAGAAGTCATTCGCGGCCTTGGCGTGAGTGGCCCCTTTTGGCCTTTAGCAGACAAGTGGGCAACACTGCGCATATGACCGCAATCGTTGCACAACAGACCTAGATACGCAAAATCAACATTCTGAATTACTGTCCAGAAAATAAAAAAACACATTCAAATCCCCTACGCTCATCCACAGTTAGGGTTAAACGACTTCCCGCAAACTCGCATGAAACCTAGGTTCCCCTTGTGGACGCGTCCTTAAGAAAACAGAGAAAAGAGAGAGAAAACGGCAGAAAAAACTCACTTTTTAAAAAAGTGAAGTTGCTGCGTCCTTAAGGTCACTCGTCGGAAGCCCATGAATACAGGGCTTTGGAGCAAAGAAAAAGGGCTCGGAGAGTATCCGAGCCCTTATGTATGGTGGTGGTAGCGGGATTTGAACCTGCGACATCAGCATTATGAATGCTGCGCTCTAACCAACTGAGCTATACCACCGAACAGGGCAAGATTGTAAACCATTTTGACTGTGGTTTACTCCAGCACCTTGAACAACAGCGCGGAAAAGAAGCCGCTCAGCGTGGCCAAGCCCACCCAATTGGGCGGGGCCAAATGTGTGGCCTCGGGCAGCATGGCAGCACAAATCATGGTGAGCATGGCGCCTGCGGCCAAGCCTTCAATGAACACCATGGCGTTGTGTGGCACCCACTCGCCCATCACAGCGCCCAGGGCAGCTGCTAAGCCCGTCATCAGCACCAATGACAACCACATGATGAGGATACGCTGCACGCTCATGCCCTGCATGCGCATTTGCGCAGAACTAGACAAAGCCTCAGGCAAGTTCGACAAAAACAAACCTGCCAGCAATGTGTAGGGCAACACATCCCAAAACACGATGGGTGTGCCTGCTTGCAAGCTAGCTGTGACGGTGGCCATGAGCACCGTGCCCACCACAAAGCTCTCGGGCAAGCCGTCAAGCAAGTTGCCCAGCCAAATGGCGACGGCGGCGTTGTCATGCGAGGCGTGTTTTTGTTCTAGCGCTTCACCTGTTGGCAAAGGTTGTGTGTGGTGCTGCGGCAGGTGCGCACGCTCATGCATGATTTTGGAAATAAGGTAAGCAGTTTTTCGCAAGTAGCCGCCATGCTCAATGAGCACCCAATCCAACAACACAAACACAATGCCGCCTAGGCATGCGCCAGCGACCAAGTGGAAAAAGTTACGCACTTCATGTGCGCGTACTTCAGCTGAACTGGCACGCATGAACGCATCGATGGATGGGGCCACGAGCTCAATGGCCAAGGCTGACAACAAAGCACCAGCACCAAAGGCGGCCATCAGCCCCACGACGCGCTGAGGAAGTTTGAAGTAAATGCCAATCAATGCCCCCATCAGCAACGAAACCGAGCACATCACCCCAAGAATGAATGCCCACGCCACGTACATCTCCATAGGGGTTTAGTCTTCCATCGGTGCGAGCACACCAAAGCTACGCTGCGCATAAGCTAGGCCGTGGCCTGCGTGCACGCCAAAGTCGAGCACTTCGCCAATCAAGATGTCGTGATCGCCCGCAGACACCACTTGGGCAATGCGGCAATCAAACCAAGCAATCACACCGTCAAGGCGTGGGTGTTGATGGATGCCACGCACCAATGGTTGGTCTGCAAAGCGTTCGGCTTGGGTGCCTTGTGCAAACTTGAGTGCCACGTCTTTTTGCTGAGCACCCAACACGTTGACCATGTAGCCACCTGCCGTCACAAACGCCTCGTGGCTGGCCGATGTTTTGCGCACGCTCCATAACACCATGGCTGGGTCCAGCGACACAGTGTTGAAGGAGTTGCAAGTCATGCCCCAGTCTTGGCCCTTGGTGTGAGCAGTCACCACGGTCACGCCAGTGGTGAAGCAACTCATCGCGTCTTTGATGTTCACGCCGTGCTTTCAGAATTGTTTTTATAGAAACGCCAGGGCGTCTTGTGCGGCCACACGGCCTTCGTCGGTGGGGACAACCCACACCTCAATGGCGCTATTGTCGGTGTGAATCGAAACCATGCTGTCGCCAGAGGCCTTTGCGTTACGCGTGACGTCGATGTGCAAGCCAAGGTAAGCCAGGGCATCACCAACTTGCTGACGAAGAATCGCATCATGCTCGCCAATGCCGCCGGTGAAGGCCAGTACATCGAGGCCGCCAATGCAGGCGCTGAGTGCACCCACTTCACGCACCACACGGTGCGCAAACAAATCAGTGGCAAAACGAGCGGTTTCAGAAGACGAAGCACGCAAAGTGCGCATGTCAGCGCTTTCGCCTGACACACCCAACAAACCGCTTTGTTTGTAAAGGAGCTTTTGAATTTGGTCGTGGCTCCAGCCCTGCTCCATTAAATACAGCAGCACACCTGGATCGAGCGCACCGCTGCGCGTACCCATCATCAACCCATCTAGAGCCGAGAAGCCCATGGTGGTGGCGCGACTTTGGTGGTCGGTCGTGGCACACACGCTAGCCCCGTTGCCCAAGTGGGCCATGACCACGCGGCCTGATGAGCGAGGCACGTCGCGCTTGAGCACTTGACTGACGTACTGGTATGACAGGCCATGAAAACCATAACGACGCACGCCTTGTTGTGTGAGCTTTTTATCAATGGCGAATGTAGTTTCAAGTGGGGAGAGCGTGCGATGAAACGCCGTGTCAAAACACGCCACTTGCGGCACATCGGGGAATGACTCTGCAAAGGCAGTGATGCCAGCCAAGTTGTGTGGCTGGTGCAGTGGCGCCAACGCGTTGAGTGTGGCGAGCTGAGTCATCACCTCTGGCGTGACGCACACGCTGCTGCTGTAGTACGCGCCGCCATGCACCACGCGGTGCGCAATAGCTTGCACTCGCAAATGTGCAAAACGTGAAGCCAGCAAAGCTTTAAGCGTGTTGAGCGCAGCATCAAACACATCTTGTGCAGGTTGCACGGCTACGTCGGCAGATTCTTTCGCTTGACCTGTGGCACAAAAGCTGATGCGTGGCTGACCCGAAGGCTCTAGGCCTTCGATGTTGCCCGTGACTTCTGCTTCACCAATACAAGCCTCCACGCCTGCATCTTGAATGGGGTATAGCGCAAATTTGAGACTGGACGACCCCGCGTTGACTGAGAGGATGCTCATGCGGGATGTGTGCGGTAGTGGTGAGCAATGAGCTTGGCCAACAAGGCCGAAGCGCTGCGCGTAGTGGCTGAATCAGCACGACTGGTCAGCGCAATCGGCACGCGCGCACCGAGCACCACGCCCGAACCAGAAGCCCCAGCCAAATACTCCAGTTGTTTGGCCATCATGTTGCCCGACTCCAAATCGGGGGCCACCAATATATCGGCTTGACCTGCCACGGCAGATTCAATGTGTTTGATCTCCGCTGCATGGCTAGACACCGCGTTGTCAAACGCGAGCGGGCCATCGAGCAAGCCGCCTTTGATTTGTCCACGGTCGGCCATCTTGCACAAGGCAGCTGCGTCGAGCGTGGATGGAATGTTGGGGTTGACCGTTTCAACCGCCGAGAGAATGGCCACCTTCGGCGTGGCCACGCCCATGATTTGCGCAAACAAAATGGCGTTTTGCACGATATCGGCTTTCTCAGCCAACGTAGGTGCAATGTTCAGCGCGGCATCGGTGATGTACAACGGCTTTGGGTACATCGGCGCTTCAAAGCGAAACACGTGCGACATGCGTCGGCCTGTGCGCAGCCCTTTTTGCGACACCACGGCGTGAATCAACTCATCAGTGTGCAAACTGCCTTTCATCAAGGCTTCTAGCTTTTTGTCCGCGGCCATTTGCGCAGCCAAGTCAGCAGCCGCGTGGCTGTGCTCGACATGGATCACTTCGATGCCTGTCAAATCAATGCCAGCCTCGGCGGCAACCGCACGTAGCTTTTTCTCGGGGGCAATCAGCACCGCATGAATCAGGCCTGCCTGATGTGCGTCCATCGCACCTTGCAAGGAGTCGGCATCGCACGGGTGCACCACACCGCAACGCACGGGTTCTAGCTGTGCACCCAGCGCCAGCAAATTGGCATGACGTTGTTCAGGGTCAAACAAGCTGATGTGCGGCGCATGGATGCGCGGCATACGCAGCTTCTCAGTGGGGGCCATCACTTTGGCTACGCCGTAAAGCACACGGTCACCTTTTTGGTTGACCAACAAACAATCCAGCTCAACGGTTTTCTTGTCGTCTTGTTTGCTGATACACGTGACCGTCACATTGAGCGTGTCGCCAATTCGCACAGGGCGACTGAAGTGCAAATTCTGTTCAAGATATATCGTGCCGGGGCCTGGGAAGACTGTGCCCAACAAACTGCTGATGAGCGAGCCGCCCCACATGCCGTGTCCAATCACGCCATGAAACAACGTGGCATTGGCGTACTCAGGATCCAAATGCGCGGGGTTGGTGTCGCCTGACACAGCGGCGAAGGCTTGGATGTCAGCCAAAGTCAGTGTGCGCACCAATCGTGCGGCTTGGCCCACCACGATGCTGTCGTAGGGGTAGTTTTCCAACCACTCATTGTTGGGGTCGTTGGTGGTGTCAGTGATGTCGTTCATATTGCTCTTCAATTCACAGCGTGGCTGCCGGCGTCTACATAAATGGTTTGGCCCGTCATGCCACTGGCGGCATCGGTGCACAAGAAGGTGCTGAGGTTGGCAATTTCATCCAACGTCACCAAGCGGCCCAACGGCGCTTTGGCGATGTTGCTTTGCATGAGCGCATCAAAGGCTTCAATGCCCGATGCGGCGCGCGTCAGGATAGGACCAGGTGACACCGCATACACGCGCACGCCTTGGGGCCCGAGCTCTAGCGCCATATAGCGCACCAGAGATTCAAGCGCAGCTTTGACTGGCCCCATCAAACCATAGTGCGGCACGGCTTCGTCTGCACCTAAGTAAGACATGGTGACCATGCTGCCGCCGTGCGTCATGTGCGGTGCACAAAATTTGGCAAGTGTGGCAAACGAATGGCACGACACTTCCATGGCACGCGCAAAGCCCTCGCTTGAACTATCAATCACGCGGCCATGCAAATCAGCCAAGGGGGCCCACGCGATGGAGTGAATGACAAAATCTAAACGGCCTAGTTTGGCCGCCGCATACGCCACCAATTTTTCTAGCTCTTCAGGCGTTTCGATGTTGCAGGTTTGCAAGTCCATGCCCAGCGGCTGGGTGAGTGGCTCCACATAGGTACGTGCCTTGTCGTTCAGACAAGAGACCACCACTTCTGCACCCATGGCCTGCGCCTGGCGTGCGCATCCCCAGGCAATGCTGTGTTCATTGGCAAGACCAAGGATCAAGCCCTTCTTGCCCTTGAGATCAAAGGCGGACATGGGGTTCATAAAAATTCCTCAAAACCAGTGGTGGGCTCAAAACGGCCCTCAACAGAACGTAATCGTGTCGGCCCAGGCATGGCGCGCTGCGCCACCGAATGGCGCGGATCGCCGGGGTAACACAAGGTACGAACCCCTGCATCGTCAAAAGCCTCGGGCAAAACCAAGGCTGGCGTTTGCTGTTGCGCCAAGTGCAACACGCTCTCGGTACAGCGGTGTGGCAACAAGGACACCAAGCTCATGATTTGTGGCGGCGCCAACGGCAAGTCACCTGCCCAGTAGCGGGTCAATGCATCCAACGGGGTCAGCCACACGCTGTCAATGGCCTCGATGTTGTCGTGAATAGGGTGCTGGCCATCAGGCAAGACCGCCACAAAAAAACGAGTGTCAAAACGTTTGTTGGTCACCGAGGGTTGTACCGGCGTGATCCAGCGCGACCAAGGCGCCAAGTGCTGCGTATCCACACGCAAACCTGCACTGTGTAATACCTCAGCAAAGCCTTGACCGCCATGCAGCGCTTGCTGCCACTGTTGGCGCTGCCCTGCGTCATGCGCCAAGACTTGGCTGTTGCTTGCGCGGGCGTAGAGAACACCGCACTCTTCCAGCACCTCACGCACAGCGGCCACGTACAGGCCAGCGGCGGTGTGCTCGGGTAAATCGGATTCACCCAAGGCGCGATACAGCGCTTGGGGTGACGTATCTAAATAGGCGTGCAGATCAGGCGAACAATCGGCCTCGTCTAATTTGCCACCCGGAAAAACAAAAGCGCCGCCCAGCACAGCCGAAGCTGTATGGCGGCGCAGCAAAAAAACCTGCAGGCCTTTTTGGGGCTCATCACGTAACAACACCACCGTGGCCGAAGCCCTCGGTGGTGTTGTGATGATCTCGCTGTTAAGTTGCATCAACCGCAGCGATGAAGCGAAGATTACTTGGCGCTGTAAGCCACATCTGCGCGACGATTTTGCGCCCAAGCAGCTTCGTCATGACCTTCAGCTTTTGGCTTTTCGCTCCCAAAGCTCACTGGCTCGGCTTGGCCGTCTTTCACGCCGTAAGCTTTCAAGCCACGCACAACAGCCTCAGCACGCTTTTGGCCCAAAGCCAAGTTGTATTCGCGGCCACCACGTTCGTCGGCATTGCCTTCCACGCGCACTTTCAAAGCGCCGTTAGCTGCCAAGTACTTACCTTGACGCTCAACCACGCCAGCTTGGTCAGCTTTGATGTCGAATTGATCGAAGCCAAAGTAAACGCTGCGCTCTTTAGAAATAGTACTGTTTGGGTTCAAGTGGTCAGCAAGCACAGAAGCCACAGAAGAAGATGCTTTGGCATCAGACACATTGTCGAGTTTGGTAGAGCTGCAAGCAGACAACAAGGCAACAGATGCGATAGACAAGAGAACGATGAGACGTTTAGACATGTGAGTTTCAGTTTGTAAAAAATAACCACAATATTTTAACGGATGGATCTGCGAGTACCTTTTAATGGCGAAAGTGTTGTTTTTTTTGACACTTTGTTAAATTCTTTTATAAATCAATGACATAGGCAATCTTCTTAATTTTGTTTCTTTAAGCAAAACCAATTACATTAAAAGTATTCATATACGATGGAAAACGCATCTTTATGCCCCGTTCACTCGCTAAATGGCTGATTGCACAAGATCCGACACACAGGTAAATTCCATTCCCCGTTAGCAATTTCGGTAATTTACAACCATGCAGCACTGCCCCTGGGTGCGAGGAATAAAAAGATGTCAACATTCAAAATTTTGGTCACCAGTCAAAAAGGTGGCGTTGGTAAAAGTACTGTTTCTGCCAATTTGGCCGCTTATTTGCG
>JACCDT010366874.1_pt1 | contig 16928 bp, 36 predicted proteins | sample 7446291 | NCBI WGS metagenome assembly JACCDT01 (sample SAMN15323446, study PRJNA562643) | freshwater metagenome | isolation source: river surface water | place: USA:Blue River Watershed | collected 2017-08-17 | reverse complement strand
GCGCAAGGTGGGTAATGCAGATCCCGATTGAAGACATTCGCACCATCTCCCTGTTGCCCATTGGATGCGAGGCACGCAAGCGTTGGTCGGAAGCCGGAGAAAGAGTCCGTTCATGGCTTGACAGTCTGACGCCGAAACCGGAGCCCGCTAAGGTCACGCCACGCATCGGCCAGATCTGGCAGAAGCTGAACATGGGCACGAAGACGGCGAGCAAGGCGCCGAGACTTTGGATCGCCGCCGTTCGCGGCTCCGACGTGCTCTACCGCCTTGGAAATGAATTCGCGCCGATCCAGCGCATGCGCATCACCACTCTGCATCGCGATTGGCACTGCTTAACCCAAGAGATCTAGGCATGGTCGAGACAATGCAAGACATCATCGCAAAACTGCCGTCGGGCGATGAACTCTTCAAACGGGCGCTCAATAGCATCCGCAAGCGCAAGCCGTTTCCGACTTCGCGCGCCAGAGAGCCGATCGTTCTGTGGGGGCGCGTTATGAAGCTGACACAGAACGGCAGCACCTACTCAACGGCGATCTGCCTGAAGTATGGGCTCAATCCAGATGAAACATGGAGGGTTGACTAGCATGGCGGCAAGATCCGATCGACGCCATCCAGACTTGCGCGCCTATTGGTCCAGACGCGAGCGGGACATAATGTTTTGGCGCAGCGCCCATGAAGGCGGCAGCGCAAATGCCAACTATCTGCACCGCGTCATGGGTGGAGACTTTCTGAAGGAACTAGACCGCCGTGGTTTCGATACCACCACGTTGCGGTTTGGCATTCGCCGCAAACTAGGGCTCGAAGGCTGCAGGTCGTGCTTTCAGCACCCACATAAACCAGAATGCCTAGGAAGTGACCAGGATGCTCCGCATCAGACGCCTTAGTGTCAAGATTGAACTGGACACCAACAAGTATGATCACAAAGTCGACCTCGAGCGCAGCGAAGATGAATCGTGGGATGAGTTCATTGATCGCGTGGCCGAAACGCTTCGCGAGTTGATGCCGGAGTGAAAAACCATGCGCTTCTCAATTACCGATCACGCCGTTGCGCGTTACCAAGAGCGCATTCAGGAAGTCACCTACGCGGAGGCCGAGAGACGCATTGAAGTGGCAATGAGTCACGCCAATCGCACCAAGGTAACAGCTGCTGGCGGTGGCGAGCTCTGGCACTTCAAGGGAGATCCTCCCTTTGTTGCTGTGTGCGCTCGAGATTCATTCCACAAACACGACTGGGTCGTAAGAACCATCATTACAGAGGCTCAAGCATTCAAAGAAAATGTCTCTGAGGTTGAGTCAGAAATCGTCGATGAGATTTATGCTGACGCGCAAAAGGACGTGTCTGCTATCGCTGAGTTTACAAGGGAGCCCGTGCCGCTGATTGCGACACAACTCGCGAGGGCGCCGAAACACCTCCAGCCCATCTTGTCGCAGTGCGCCAAACCCGCCGATCTGAGCAGGGTCGTTACAATTGTCCAGGTCGAGCAAGCAAAGTGGCGCGAGACTCAGAAGACACTACGCACCCAGGCCACGGAGGCCGCTCGAGAGCAATCCTACGTAGAACTCTTGCGATCGATCATTCGGCTGACGGTTGCGGATAATTCCGGCCTAGCGCAGTCCATCCGAAAGCATGTATCCGACGTCGCACCAGGCATGCTGACGCCTGCGTTTCATGGCTTGCCATCTCGTGAGCGAAAATCCGCACAGCATGGAGTCGATCTAGATGCGCTGCAACAGACAGTCGAACGCCTCTTTGGCCTTCTGAAAGACCGGCAGTTTGGCATTGTGACGTGGCACATGATGCTTGCCGATGGCCTGCGTGAGATTGGGGCCATGTCTGGCGCGGCAGGAGTTCGCGAATAATGGCAATGGCTCTCCGCCTCATCCACTCCGTTCGCCATGCCGAAGATGCGGGTTCCGTTAATGAACCAGCGTTGGACCTGATTCAGGGTGGGCGCGATCCGGCAGCAGAAGAGGCGGCAAGAGTTGCAGAGATCCGCCGCCTGCGGGATGCGGAAATAGCACGTATCAGCGCACAAGACACTGAGGCACAACGACTTCACGACGAGCGCATGCAGCAATTGCGCACTGGCCACATGGCACGCATGCAAGAAATCGCCGATAGCCATGCTGCCAGAATGAAGGCCATGAAAACGGCACATGAAGCGGCCATGCAGAAAATCCGCATCAATGCGGCGAAAGAGCGAGACGCAGCCCGTCGCGAATACGAACGCGTCCTGCGTGTAATATGCGGACTCCTTGTGACGTTCGCGGCGTTCGTGGCGGGGTTCCTGCTTGGGCGTGGATCCTCGCCCATTGTCTTGTTACTGATTCCGATGGCCCTTGGTGCCTTCCATGTCCTGCGCTTGGCCGTCGAGGACATCATATGAAGGGTGCAGCCAGAAAGAAGCCCCGGCCAAGCACAAGCAATGGCCAACTCGTTAGGGATGCCAACGAACTAAGGGCGGACATCGTGGAAGAGGCACTGCGGTTAGCGAGCGGGAGTTTCAAAGCCATGGGCGATGCCATGGGGTTCTCTCGGCAGCGCGCATATAACCTAGCGAAGCGTCATGATCTATGGGAGTTGGCCAAAGACCTGAGAGATGCCGCTGGCCTGCCAACCAGAGGACCACAGCGCCAAGGCTAGTTTTCAAGAGGTTCAATTTTTATGTCATAGTTGTACATAGATCTATGTACAACTATGCTGTTTCGATAGTGCCATAATAGGGATTATGGTACATGGCCCATGGTGAGATCATGTTGAGCTCAGAGCCCAATCGCGACAACCCCTAAGAGAATCAGCCAGAATTCCCAGCGCTGCGTGTCGCATAGCGCCTGTTGGTCTCGCGCCGGACTAAGAGGCTTCATCGTACGTTCCTTTTTCTTTTGCATTTCGATCCGCCCATGCGTCCAATCTCCCGCATTCTTTCCGGGTCCCGACAGCCGTTCTGCAGCCCAAACACTCGCGTTTGCTGAGAAGTCCATTCGTGAGCCACACCCTGTGCGTGGGCCGCTTTGCCGCCCATTGATGCGATCCTCTTGCGTTGCTCCGCGGACATTCCCCCGAATCCCTGCAGATGCCGGCGACTTGGTGTTTCTGTCTCCTTGGGTTGTGGCGGCTCAGGAATAAGCGCTAGATCTAGCGCCTGCCGGATATAGTTCACAAGGTGTACCGCAACCGTGGCCTTGCCGCGTTCTGCGAAACTCACCACGGACTGAGAAACCCCTGCCCGATCTCCAAGTTCCTCCTGAGACCAGCCGCGAGCCTTGCGAGCGATGGCCATGTCTGTTGCGCTTGCATTCACGGTCGGCGCCTCGAATCCGTACCTTTCCATCCTCCTAACGCACTATGTACGCGCCAGCCATCGCCGAACTTTTCTAATGGTTCGCCATTGTCGGCGTTTGCGTCTTGAGAGCGCAGTCTGGATCCATCACCTCCAGGCAGCATTGCCAGCACGAAATCACTTGGATTTTCGACAGCCAAGGGGAGATATCGGATTGCGTCGAGGCTCACATGCGGCCCAATAGATGTGCACAAAGAATGGAAATCCGTAGCAGCCTGCAGTCGCTTGCTAACCAAGCGCAGAAGCGCGGCCGATGAAGGACCGCCGATCGTGGCCTCATCCGGAACCATCGGCGTCAAAACCACCATGAGGTCTTTATCGTGCTGTATCAAAGCACCCATTGGCCAGCGTAAACCGTTCCATGGGGATGGCGAGAAATGAACCAGGCGATAGGCGTTCATGACGGCACCATTGGCATAAGCGACCGCAACTGAACCCTAACCGAATCCATCTTCTGGTTAGCATGGCAAATCGAGTTGATCTCATACCGAGTGCAGCATGGGACCACTTCGGTAGTTGTTGAGTTGGGGTATTCAAACAGCACCCAGCCAAGGATTGGGCCTGCGTTCGGGATCACTAGCGGTACGCCGTGCTCGATGATGTTGTTGGTTTGCATCTGGGTTCTCATTTCGTCCCCCGGTCCATCGGCCAGAACACCGCAAAGGCCGTGCCTCCGACCGCGAACAGGATGCTGGCGAGGATGTTGATCATGGCGATGCCTCGCTTTCGGTCACGATTTTCTTCAGATGCGGTGCCGCAAGAACGAACCCGAACAGGGCCAAGGCAATGTGCGCCGTTGCGTGCCACTGCTCATCGTGGATGTGTGGACCCTTCATGAGATCCCACAGGTTGTGGAATCCGGACCATGCAAGGCACACGAACGCGAGACTGTTAAAGATTCTCATGATCATCCCTCTCCCCAATCGCATCGCCCGGTCCAGGTTCGGTGGGCGCGGGCAACGCTGAGACAGGTTGAATCTTGTCGCGGTCCTGTCTCTCTTCTCTGAGACGCCGGACGGCCGCCATCATCTTCTCGAACCCGTCCATTACTCCACTCCATTCATGTCTGCCGCAGTCGGACAGCCAGCACGAGCACATTCATCGAGACACGCACGCAGCCGCCCGATCTCCGCGTCCCTCTCCGCGAGCTGGGCGTGCAGCGCCGCTCTGCAGTCGCTGAGAATCTGACGATCCTGATCTGCGAGATGAAGCTTTGCCGCGAACTCGTCCCGGTCTACTGCCGCCTTTCGGTGACGCTTCTCTTCTTCGCGTAGGTCTTGCTGGGCTTCGATGAGTTGGGCGCGCAGGGTGTCGCGCTCTGTTTGCGCACTCGCGGCATCGCGTCCAACATTCAGAGCCGCTTGTTTCCACCTCTCGCACTCCGCCTCCCGCTCGACCAGGGCGCGGGCTGCGGTGGCGAGGTCGGCGCGGAGGGTTTCGAGTTCGGTCGGCACGGGATTGTCAAGCGGCGCATGCCATGGGTCCTTGCAGACCTGAACTTCACCGCCGTACTGCATCGCTGGATGTCGCGCCGGATCCGGAGAGTCACAGGTCGGGCACTTCTTGTTGTTGTTGCTCACATCGGCTCCTTCGGCGCAGCGGGAAGCGGCTGCCAGCGGGTTGGCTCATACGAGGAACTGATGTAATTGAAGGCCCTCATCCAGCACTCGTAGTGCTCGCTGTACGCCAGGATTCGCGCCCCCGGAGTGACGATGTTCGGGCACCAGCAAAGGATCGGTGTCCCATCCTTGGGCGCCGTCTCAATCGGCCTCCATTCCCGCTCCGCCGCGAGTCGGTCGCGCTCCTGTTCGGCCTTCTCCGCGCGCTCGATGGCCCGGTCGCGCTCCTGTGCGGTCTCTTCGATGCCCTTCAATGCGAATGCCTGAAAATCCTTGGCCTCGGTCAGATGGCAGAGCAGGAACCAGACAAAGCCTTTCGCCTCGTCTCGCCATTTGGCCGTCTCCTCCCTCGCCTGCTTGGCGTCGTTCGCGAGGGCGGGGAGCAGGGCGCGGACGACGCTATGTTCATCCGGGGTCCAGCAATCATCATCAGCCAGCTCGATCGCCCTCGCGATCCTCTCCTCTGCGGTCTTCGGTTTCTCGGGTTGGTTCACTTCGGGCTCCTTGCCGGCAGAACGCCAGCGCCGTGACAGCGATGCCTTTGGTTGATCTGGTATCCGCCGAGGCCGTAGCTCGAGCGCTCAACGAAGGCGTACCCGGCGGCATTCGGGGTGCCGTCTCGTTGCTTGAAGAAGCCCGCCTCGACGTACTCAAGACCAGGCGTTGCACGCTTCGGCCGCTCTCCGCGGTTCCATGCTGCGCAGTCGGCGGCATGTTGGGCCCGCTCCTCTTCCGTTGAGCAGTCCGGGTCTGGAGCGAAGTCGCGCGGGTCGCCACCTGGAAAGAATCCGTAGCCGCTGCAGTCTTCTCGGCAGTCGCAGCAACCGGGGCATGCCTTGGTGTCAGCCGGGAAAACACCAGAGCCATCGCACGGCGGAACAAACAATATCGTCCGGCCGCAGCTCTCGCAGACATTCCCTTCGAACTGCTCGTCGCCTTCGCAACCGATGCACGACGCACAGTTCTGACACCCCGGACACGGCCGCAGGCGCTCGCCGATGCGGTAGCAGGCGCGGACCATGGCGTATTCGGCGCGATCGTAGTCATGGCGAGGAAAACCGCGCTCGCGGAAGCGCGCGGCGTCGGCTTTGGTGGCTAACCGTTCGGCAGCAGACAGCATGGTCACGTCTGCGATGTAGCGATAGGCGACGGCTTGAGCCTTCCGCTTTCTCGCGCCCATCGTCATCCCCACCAGCGATCTCGGATCGAAACTCATCTCTCGTCCCCATTATCCGCTGAACGTCCAACATGAAACATCGATTCCGCCCTAGCTCGCTTTTGTTCCCATACTGCGTGCTCGACTTCGAACACCGCTAGCAGACCCTTGCGCGCTAACCACGCTCTTGCCTGCTTCGTATGCTCGGCTTCGGCATAGCGCCTTTCTTCACTAGTCAGGCATCCATCGAGCATGACTGTCGGCGCTCCATGCTCCACCGCAAAGCCACTCATCGTCGGCTCTGGGTTTTCTCTTAGCCACTGCCCCATGGTCCGCACGTATGCAACCGTTCTCTGCGTTGCGGCTTCATCCTTCGCGTTCTGGTTGCAGTCTGCATGTCTGGCCTTCTGTCCACGTTTTGCTTCGATCGTCTGACCGACCTCTATGGATTGATGGCAATTTGGGCAACGGCTGCGGTATTTCGCGGCGAAGGCCATTGACTTAGCGGCCCCTACTTATTCCCCGCCCGTTCCCGAATATCCTTCAGCGCTGCGTCATTCGAAGCAAAAAAGTGCGGCGTATATCCGGTTGAGCAGCCGTAAATCAGCATGCCAGCGCGATGGGGTCCATGCTTTTTCTCGAGGGCCGCGCCTTCTTTTCCGGCGAGCGTGATCGCCCATCCTGCTCGGCAATGCGTGGTTGCGCAAGCATGCCAACTTCCCATTTCAAGGCTCCCGCCAGCCTCAAGCGCATCAAGAATTTTCCGATCGAGATTCTCAATGATCGGCACCTCGGGGTGGTGTTTGCGAAACCGCGCCATACGCTCTGCGTCGTCTTTTGCAAAGACATGGACATACGGCTCAGCTGGATCTGCGGGTAGCGGCGACGGCAAACCTCTCGCGCCGGCCAGGTTCGCGCCGGCTAGGTACGCGCCGGCCAGGTTCGCGCCGGCCAGGTTCGCGTCGGCCAGGTTCGCGTCGGCCAAGTTCGCGTCGGCCAAGTTCGCGTTGGCCAGGTACGCGCCGGCCAGGTTCGCGCCGGCTAGGTACGCGCCGGCCAGGTTCGCGTCGGCCAGGTACGCGCCGGCCAAGTTCGCGTTGGCCAGGTACGCGCCGGCCAGGTTCGCGCCGGCTAGGTACGCGCGCTCGCCTTTGGCTCTCTGCTGCGCGATATATTCTTTGACCGCTTCACCGACGGTCGGCTTTTTGCTCTCGTGAATCACTGCGTTGCTGAATCGGTTCTTGATCTGGAACATGGATTTGTGTCCTTTTAGTTGCCGTAGTTAGAAGCTCTGCTGAGCAATAGAACGCTGCGCTCTCTTGCTGCGTCGCAATTCGATCGGCGCGGCCAGATTAACCGGCCTCAGGTCGAAGTTTCCAGAGAGTGCGCTTTCGGTGAGGTCGTTGCGGCTCATGGCGTAGTTGCCTTTTGGGTTTGAAGCATTAAGCAGCAACATGCGCCGCTGCGAGTTTATCCATGCAGGCAACCTGACGATCAGTTAGTCCCTTCGCGGTTCCAGAGCGCAGGGCCCGAGCCACGTCGCGCCCGAACTGCTGAGCGAACCCCGTCTCGCGACTGACGGGCAGTTTGGCGAGCGCGTCAAGGGTCACCAATGCCGGGCCATGCTTGACCAGATTCTCGGCGGCTACACGAGCCAGCCGACGAGCCTTTGCGGCTTCGCGCTTCGCCTTTTCGTGCGGTGCTATCGCTTTCTTGAGATGTAGCTTGGCTTGATTGTCGAGCAGCGTTTCGGCGCAGTCGACCCCAACCGTGATCCGCTCATTGGCGGTATTCCGCAGAGTCACGATGTTGATGATCCCAGCGCTGCACACTTCGCAGGTGCCACCACGCACGATATGCTCAGGACGAGTCGGCTCACCATCTGCAGGACCGTCCACGGTATCGCCCCATACAATCCCAGAGAAGCGCCATGGTCCGCGCTGCGCAACGGCCACTGAAACACGATGAAGTAGGCCGGCACCGAATCCGCTCTTTGGGGTCAACATGGCTAGTCCTCGCGTCCGTAGAGTTCTGCAATCTCAGCACACAGGGCAATGAGCCGCTTGCGAGCCCTCTTCTCTTCGTCGCTCATCGCTTCATCCATGTTCTGGCGGCAGTCCTTGAGATCCTCCAGGGTGTTCTGGAATCGACAGTAACTCATGTTGGCCATGATGGATTCTCCTCGCCTTCTGAATCCAAGTCTTGATCGGCCCAAACCTTATGTCAATGGAATTTGTAAGAAAACGTGAAATCCCGTCGGAGAATGGCCGACGCCTTGCAACTATTTCGGCTGTCGCCTGCCTGCGGCCCATTTCTTCCGTCGGAGGTTGTACGCCGTCCGTTTCTCATCCATGACCGCCTTAAAATCTGGCATATCCGGAGCCTGGCCGTTTTGCTTGCGCCACTCTTGCTTGGCGGCATCCATGAGGCGTTGCGCCTTGATTCCAGACTCAATCTCTCGGGTGGCTTGAGCCACAAGGATGGCTTTGCGTTGGGCTTCGGTGCTCATTTCTGATCCTGTTTGGTAGATATCGCTCTGGTTACGATGACTCCGGAACCGTCGCATGCGTCTGGATTCTCAAAGCGCAACGTAAGCGCTGCGTCTGTGCATGTGCGACAGAAAACGCATTCGCCGCGCCTATGATCGCCAACAACGTCGATGGCAATACGCTTGCCTTTGCAGCGCTCAAAAAATTCAGGACCAGCGCAGAATCGGCACGGTTTCAGGCGCTCGCCAATGCGGAACTCAGCGCGGGCCGCTAGATAGGCATCGGGGTAAGTAAGGCGATTTTGACCCCATGGATCCGCAACCATCTCGCCTCGCTCTCGAGCGGCGATAACCTCGGCTTGCGCGCTGTGGCTTTTCAAGACTGCCTGTTTGACCCGAAAGAACGCCAACTCTCGAGCCTTGCGCTTGCGATGGCTTTGGCTCATGCCGATAAGGCTGGTTGGGTTTGGCGACGATGGATCTCCATACATCGCATATCGCAACAGCACGCGGAAGTGTCCACGGATCACGGCTAAGTAATGCCGTCGAGAACACTTACTCGACACGGCTCACCTCTACTGGCTTGTTTGCATCCCTGGGAACGCTCACCGAAAACTGAGCATCCCCAACGTGTAGGTCAAACACGAAACCGTTTCTGTTTGCATCCATCATCTCAAGTTGTAGCCATCCGCCGATGCAGAGATGATCAAGTGCGGAGTGATTTAGCTCGATTCGGGTCAATTCGGCTGTGCGTCGCTCTTTGCTCATGGCTTCACCCCCTGCAGTGCCCAAGCAAGCAATCCAGTTAGAACAGCTGCGCAGAACAGCCATAGGACGATCGCGGCGGCTTGTTTGGGTTCACGTTTCATTCTGGTTGCCTTGGTGGTTCAGTCCAGAGCGTGGGTTCGTAGTAGTGCCCTTCGTGTGCCATCGTTCCCACTAAGAGCCATCCGCTTCTAACTGATGCCGGAGAATCCTGACAGCCTTCATCCCACACGAGAAGGCGGACTCCGATATCAGGGCACCATCCGAGAATTTCTGTCCCGTCTTTTGGTGCGGTTTCTATCGGCGGCCAGTTCATAGCCCCACCTTAGCCCATGGAACCGGGATGCCTTCGCGGTCGACCGGCCGGCATTCCGTGATGTAGCTTGGAATCTTGCTGTCTTCGCTATCAGGGCAGCATACGCCAAGCTTCTTGTAGTCCGGCGGCATCGTTTCAATGATCAGCCAGCGGAGTTCAGGCAGTCCAGCCGGGCCACTTCGTAGGGCCCACGCGCCTGTATGCTGCTTAACGGCGTCCACGGTGAGCACGGATAGAGGGCGCCATTCCGGCTGAATTGCCGCCTTCTTGAGCCGCTGGCACTCATCGAACAAATCGCTAGCCGCTCGCCCTTGCCTGATTTGGGCTTGTCTGGCGATGAAGTAAAGGTGCATCGGCAGTTCTGAGATCGACTCCCAATTTCCATCGTAGTAGTCGAATTCAACGTTTTCGTTTTCATCCCAAGCGATATCGATTTTGTATGACTCGAGATCGGGCCGGTTTGTCTCTGTCAGCGTGAGCGTTCCATAGGTCCATGCCTTGGACTTACCAGACCCTTCGCTCTGTACGACTTCGACCGTGAAACTGTCCCATTCATTTACCACAAGGTCGATCATCGTCAGGACTTCGTTCGGAACCTTCTTGTCTTCGCTCATATCGGTTTCGCTCCTCGGTAATTCGTTTGCTCAGACCAGACAGTTCAACTTTGCTCGCTTTGCGAAAGTAGATACTGCCTCTGATCTTCGCCATACAGCGACAGGATCACGCAAGCCTGGATGTCTACTTTCTTATCTTTGCATTCCACCCGATGATCCCCAAACAGTCGCGAAACGGCTCGCGCTCCAACGTCTGGATGTTCTGCCAGTGCGTCGCTATCAAGGTTTGCTGCGAACATGCGCTTTCCGCTGTGGCCGTTTAAGATGTCGAGCAAAAGTGCAGCTGCCTTTGTGGACCCGGGCTCTCGGCTCATTCGTTGGTCGGTTAGTCTGTCTCCGAGATCATCGAAAACGAGAAGTTTGCGCTTGCGCCACCCCCTCACTCGATACTCGGCATCATGCGCAACTCGCTCGCTGTGACTGTCAAGTTCCTTTGATGCCTGCCTAAGGTCGCCCATGGTTAGATACCATCCGCTGATCCCATCCCACAAGGCCGAGAAGTACAGCGCGAAGATAATGTGGGACTTGACCGTTCCAGTATCGCCGATCAGTGCCAGATGCCCCGCAGATTGCCATCCGCGGCGCTTGTATTCACTGGCCCGCTTTAATTCCTCGCGAAGGTTTTGCACCTTTCGTTTAGGGTCTATGCTTGACCAGAGAGCAGGGCCGATCGGTACTTGGATTTCGTCCTCATGCTCCGGGTAGCCACAAAGCGACAGTTGCGCGGCAAGCCTTTTCCGCTCTGAGCGATAGAGATTCAGCCGGCAATCGCGCACCCTGTTTTTCTGACCACGGATCGGATGCGAGCCTCTGATGCACCCCTCCTCGTCCTCGAGAATCGCCGGGCAATTCCGTGGCGGTCCGATCTGGCCATTGGCTTCATTGGCTGCAAGTTGAAGCGCCAAGCCTTCCGAGAATCCGAGGTTCTCAAGTAGTCTGCAAAGGCTTCCGGTGATCTCTCGGTTCATGGCTTCCGCTTCGTCAGTCTTGCTAGGATGTTGTTGCCGCTTCGCCCGGGTTGAGGCACAAAACCAGACTTAGGCGGTGCTCTCTCGGCTGGCCGGCCGCGCCTGTCCCAATCAAGGGCTTTGCCCACGGCCAGAGTCAGATGCTTGCAAAGGTGCGCCTGTCGATCCGCTGGGGCCATGAAGTCCATCGCTGGCGACATGGCCCACTCGCAGAGGATCCCAAAATCTGCAAGCGTGACCGGAGGATTGGCGCGTTGCGTGCGTCCGAATTCCGTCACGAGGGAGTTATGCAGCATCCCAGGAAGCCCGGTCGTGACCTCGCCCTTCATCCGCTCTCGTGTGGCTGGATACTCGCGATCGGGCTTCAGCCATGGGATCCGCTCGACAAGCAGCGGCCAGACGGTCAGCAGGGTGAGAGGCTCGGTCTTGGCTGCTACAATTTCTGAAACTCCCGGTCCATGTCCGCTTCCAACTCTGCCTGCCGGCGGCGAATGTCCGCCAGTTCGTACCCTGCAATCTCCCAGGGGCTGATCCGGTTGCCCTGCATCGGCTCCCGCCCTGCCGCCTTGGCTACCTCGGTCCGGATCTGGCGCTTCTCGGCTTTGGTGAGGCGCGGCTGCAGGTTCTGCGCCCGGTGAAGGTTCTCGGTGTGGATTGCTTGCTGGGTGTCGCTGGGCACGGTCTTGCTCCTTGGGTGAGGCTGCTTGCGTACGCGCGGGGGTATTTATCCCCGTAGGGGATTCATCTTTTCTCTTCTCTTCACTTCTGATCTCATCACTTCTCATAGTGACGATTTCGCGATCGTCGTCACGATTTGTGACCCCATGTGACCGGTTAAAATTTTCCGTCACGTCATAAGAAGACGTCATCGTAACTTCGCGCCGTCTTGCCCGACTCTCCTTCTGTCGCAGTCTGTCTGACTGGCGAGCCTCGTGTGCTGCCATGTACTTCGGGAAAACCAAGATATCTCCTCGAAGTTCCACGACCCCCCGCAGGATCATGGCTTTGACCCCTGGTTCAACGACCTCAATGGGCACGTCGATCAGCGCTGCAATGCCTTCCATGCCAGCGCCCTCAAGTTCGGCACAACCCGCCCTGTCAACTTTCCTGAGAAGCAACGGCAGCACGCACCGGCCCTGCCATCCTATGAGTTTCCATGTGATTGTGTCGCGCTTGTAGAGGCGCACGTAACTTTCATCTTCCCAATTCATAAAGCGGCCTCGATGGGAAGTAGGGTCATGCCTGCTTGCTCTGGGGTTCGTGATCCCTTGCGTGAATTACAGATCCGACAGCAGGTTACTGGAGTAGTCAACCGGGCGACGGAGGCGCTACTAGTTGGCCTTGGCGACATGAAACACCATGCAGTCAGTTGAAAAGTAGACGCGCATACTGTGTCCATTCGTCCGATTGGCGGCCATCGCCGCACGCTCAGAACGGAACTGGCGTTTCCCGCAGGGCGCTGGACACCGCGGATGCTCATCTATCGGATCAGGCGGTGGTGGCAATGGAGGTTGTAGCAGCGTCGCCACATGCGCCTCAAAGTCTCTCTCGCTTTGATTGGCCCGCGCGAACAATTCAGCCGCCTCTTTGCGCCGTTGCGCTGCCTTCGCCTCATCTTTTGAGGCTAACTCGATGAGACTCCGGGCTTGCTGGCGATATGCAGCGATACGATCGCGCGGCGCAAGGCTCATCACCCACACCTCACAAAGAAGAGAGACAAGAGAGTCCCGATAGGCCACAGGGAGCCGATGATGGCGGAGAGGGTCATGACTACGACGTCACCCGCGCCATCGCGAGAACTCCAGAGGCGACCGCGTGATGGTCGGTGCGCCAGCGGTAACCGACGGCGAGCAGGTCCATCAAAGTGGGCTTGTCCGCCTTCTTGAATCGCCGCTTGAGCACATCTTGCACCCGCTCTTGCTCGTAGTTCTCAAGCTTGGCCAGTCGGTCAGAAACAAGTGCGTTGAGGCGCTTCGTGTCGACGCAGTGTTCCTTGGCGAATCGCTCGGCCTCGCCGCGTGCCTGCTCCATCTTCTTGTCGGCGCTTGCTCGGCTCCGTAGCTTGTCCTCGGCCTTGATCTCCTCGTGAGTGATGCTGTGCCGATGGAGGATCTTGCGCTCGTAGGATCCGGCCTTGTTCGGCTTATACGAGCAGGCAATCAGCGCGTCACCAGCGATGCTGGTACAGGTGACGCGCTCGCCAGCCCACGTGAAGTCGCGGCCCACAAAGACGCGCTGGCCCTCGAGTTCGTACGGCGCGAACCCGTACCACTCTTCAAACGCCTTGCAAGCCGACAGGTTCCCGAACTCGCAGGCAATGGAGTAAAAGCCGTGAGGGGCGGCACCGATCCAGTAGCCGCCGCGAAGCTCCGAGTGAAACACCTTGAAGTCGCCGATGTCGAAGATAAGGCCGCCCTTGATTGCGACCTCGACGGCAGACGCGAGCGCTCCGTTAAGGCGCACCCAGGAATGATCCGTCGCCTCTTGCCCGTGAACGAAAACCAAACGGACAAGTTGAAGAGCAGGAGAATCCTTTTTCTTGCTCATGGCATCGTCGCCTTTCGCATCGTGAAGTTGATCTGGAACCCGCTACGGGGCGGGAACTCGACGGGGGTCATGGCGCCGCATCCATCTTCGCGACGAGTCGCCAGAGTGCAGACGAAGCCTTGCGCCACTCGATACGCGCGGCACTCATCTCGGCAATGAGTCGGTTGGTAGTGGCGGGCGAATCAGCCTCAAGCCCTGTGCGTGCTCGATAAAGCTTACGAGCATCCAATAGCCGTCGCCGCGCCCGCCCCATCCGCAGGGCCAGTGCCTCGAGCTGGCTCATGGCGTCAGACTCCTAACGCACTCGTCGATCATCACGACGACATCCGCGCACTCGCCGAGCGTCTCCATGCTGCGTCCGATCCACTTGTGCCAGCGGACCTGGAATCCCGACGGTTTGTGCTCGAAGTTCGGCAGGTTGTTGGCGCAGTCGCGCGCACAGAGCTCGTTAGGCCAGCGAAGGCTGTCAGGTCGCCCGGCCTCGACCCATGCGTGATACTTGGCGTTGTTCCGGTCGTCTGCCCCGCACGAGCAGTCCGGTGGATTCTCGTCGTGCAGCCGCATTGTGAACACGACGGTCTCGATGTCGGCGCCGTAGCCGTCAGGGCCACCAAAAAGACCGCCCATGCCCCGCGTCTTTGGCTTGACCTTGTGAATTGCGCGGACAAGACGGCGCAGCTGATCGTTAAGGAGCGACGTATCGGTGCGCGGCACGATGACTTCGAGAGTCATGGCCGCGGCCCTTTCGCGGCGAGCTCATCGAGCTTCAGCCACTTCGTGATTGCCTCCCAAAAGATGGGGGCGGGGCAGGCTCCAGGTCTCCGCGCCTTGATGAAGTCCACCGCCTCATCCAACCGCATGCCCATGTATCGACAAAGATATGCAACTACAACAGCGACCGATCGCGAATAACCAGCACCGCAATGGACAAGCACGCAACCAGAGATGATCTTTGCAGCGATATAGTTGCAAACGGTGGTCAGTTCCAGTTCTAACCCCATCTCGCCGTCCTGCAGGTCTATCTTCCAGACCGGAACGCCCTCGGGAACATCTGGCGCCCCATGCCATTCATCGCCAGGCCGATCCATGTTTCCAAGAACGGAGACGACCGCCACGAATCCAGGCGTAGACCGAGCCTCAACGGAGCCAATCGCCAGCCTGTCAGTGATGAAATTGAAAGGCTGCGGTATCAGGATTAAGTTGCTCATTGGCGCACCGATCGATGATCAGCAAGACTAGAGACCGCCTCACTGACCGCACGGGCTTGATAGTCGCGTAGGGGTGTCATGCTTCAGCCTACTTGTGCCAGCAATACACGAACAGCATCGGGCCAATTTGCTACCCGATGATCCCATGACGATCCCTGATTATGGAAGCAGGACCAAAGCCAGCCGCGACGGCCTTGACGAGCGCTCCATGTCTCGATGTTGGCGGGCTTGTCGTCAAGGAGCGTTGCGCCTTCGGTGCTGCTCTTGTCGTCGGCAAACGTGACCATATCTTCGCCGATGTTGAAGTGCCGGCTTAGCCACTCAAGTCGATCCTCTTTCCAGGACGCAGATGAAGACATTGGCGCGGTCAAGATATGGACTTCTGCAATCCTCCGAAGGTGCCAAATTGCCTCAACAGCACCGGGCACCACGGGCAGACTGAGCGCGAACCCCGGCTTGCTCCGGAGACGCTTTGCTGCATACTTCTGCTCGGCTGGCAGGTTGTTAAGAAAGTCCCATTCTGGCGCTGGGACATGGTCTGGAATGCCAGCGGCAGCAAGTGTGCCAGCGACTAGATCCGACAGTGGACCGTCACAATCGATTAGGATTCGCTTTGACTTCATGGCCGCGATGCTTTCTGCTTGCCTTGTGGGTCAAGGCGATCATGGGCGATCTCCCAGGCCTTCTTGACCAGCCAAGAGATTGGTCGTTCCTGCCGCTCAGATGCCGCTCGAATGCTGGCGATCGTTTCCGGCGGGAGGGACAGGTTTAACGGCTTATTCATGCGTGACATGCTACCTTTGTGCGCACATGAGCGCAAGATGAAAGTTTGTTTTCGTTTAGGACTTCGACGGCAGCAATCCCCGCAACCTCTCCGCATACCCCTTGTGATGCTCCGCTGATTCAGTCTCGCCGAGCGAGGCAAAGATCCGTGCTCTGTCTTCATGGTCTGCGGCCATCGTTTGGAGTCCATCCCTCATTGCGAGGAGGCCTTGTAACTTGGATGCGCTGGCTTGCCAGGGTTGATGCTCTTCACTCATATCGTTGGACCTATGAGATCTGAGAGGTCATGAATTCGCAGATCTGGGATCAGTCTCTCTGGGGTAAGCCGCTGCCAGAGATGCAGGCAGAACGGATGCAGGTTTACGTATTCATCAACCGGCGGGAAAACAGCCACGACTACGGCGGTCGGCTTGAACATCGCAGCTCTGACTAAGCATGTCTGCTCATGCGTAGGGGTCTTGTCGGCGAGGCTGTAGCTAACGTGATACCATGGCGTTCCGGCTGTGTCCGGCTGGACCGTGGCCAGGATCTGCAGGTCTCCGATGCGCCAGAGTGGAGACCCGATCCGGTTGTCGATGATGGGGCCGAGTAGACCAGGAACCTTCGCATCGGGTAAGAGATGTCGAATGATTTTGATGTGCTCTCGGGCTGGGTGGTTTTTATCCGCGCTCATGCTGCCCTAGCCTTCGATTTCTTCGCCCGTTCCTTACATAGCCGTCCATTCCAACAGACATAGATCCAAGCCCCACGCGAAACCGTCCTACGCGCAGTGATCCCGTTTAGAACCCGTGCGCAGAAGTGGCACCGGGTAGCGGGAAGTCTGAATGGGGTAAATATACTCACCGTACGAGGTTCCCGCTTTTCAGGTCCCATTTCAGGCCATGCCCGACGCATGTCACAATGTCAGTGCCTGGCTCGCGTGGCAAACTCGATAGAGGGAGTCCTCGATGTGGGCACTTGCCGCAGGTTACGCGCTTTTCGGCATAGGCAGCGGAAAGTTCCTCGTGAAACGAAGCCTCTGGATAGGGGCGAACGTCGCGCAAGCAAACCATTTCCCTCCTGACAATCCCGCGCGCTGCATCTCTGTTAGAGATGACGTTAAATTCAGGGTCTCCAGACGTGC
>JACCDT010685821.1_pt1 | contig 16943 bp, 8 predicted proteins | sample 7446291 | NCBI WGS metagenome assembly JACCDT01 (sample SAMN15323446, study PRJNA562643) | freshwater metagenome | isolation source: river surface water | place: USA:Blue River Watershed | collected 2017-08-17 | reverse complement strand
GTGAAAGGATTTTTGCTTTTGCAACCTTTTGCTCCTCTGATAGAGGAATCGAGAACTTACTTTTTTCGGTCATTTTTTATTTGTTTTTATTGTAGGTGATTTTCCAATTGTAGGTTTCAACCAGATATCTAAGCATTGGACCCTTTAGATGCCTTATTTTTTCCCAAAGGTTGTGTTCGTCACTACCATTGATAAATTTAGTGGAGCTCTTCGTTAGCTTATATCCCATAAAATGGTTAGCATAGAAAGAAAGCCAGATGTCCTCAATGAACCAATAATTTTCCGGACAATTAAAAAAATCATCATGGTTAAAAATATCCATGTCTATAATCATGCCTCCAGTTCCACAATAGTCTACATTATCGCCAGGATAAACCGGTGTTTTATTTTCTGGCGAATAGTATTCAAGAGAAAATAGTTTCCAAGCCCATTGTGAAGAAATTTTCTTTTTATCCACCTCTGCTAAAAAAACAGAAAGAGTGTTGGTTTCAAACTTTTGATCATCGTCTATAAAAACACAGAAGTCTTGAAAATTTGATAGACTGTTAATGTGTCTGGCAAAATAGAATCTACCAAATCCACCTATGTTTTTTTCTGAGTGGTAGATAGAACACCTAAATTTCGAATTCTCTCTGAGAATCTTTTCAAAGTAGTCTTTCTTTTGCCAGTTGTTATTCCAAACAAAAAGATGGAAATCTTGATGATCCTGTAAATTTAGCTCTTCCACCACCTCCTTGAATGATTCCTCCCTTTTCCAGCTGCACATTATAACTGGTAGTAGATTTTCGGTGCTGTGATTGGTTATCGATTGATTTATGTGAATAATTGAATTATTCTCTAAATACATGTTTTAGTGTTTGTAAATGATGTGATATATATTCCAAATTATAAAGGAAGAAAAAAAAATTAAACGATGTCAACAGTAAATACTACTTCCATTCTAGGATCGGATTCAATCTCAGGGTCAAGAACTACAATCAATTCTAATTTTTTGTTACTCCAAAACTGGATTAACAATTATAATACCGTATTTGGTTTAGATACGATAAATGGTATAATTGATTTAAGTGGCGCTTCAACCGGAAGGGTTTCAGCAAAAACCGGAAAATTTGATTCAATCATTGTACCAAGCGGTGGTACAGCTCTAGCTCAAATCAATTCCTCAGGAGCGGGTTCTTTTGCTAGTCTTTCAACAACTGCTTTAACAGCAAGCGGTGCCATCACATTTGGTGCTGGCTCTACCCTTACACAAGCAGGAACATCAACTTTTTCGGGAAGTACCACTTTAAGTGGAGCAACAACGCTTAATGCAACCATGACACTTGGACCATTAGGGAACTTTGCTAGCCAAAATTCCGTTGGAGCAAGTGGAGCAACTGCAGGAACTGCTTTCCCTGATTCTGCAACTGGTGGTGGAGGAGGTCGTGTTACCTCTGTTAGCAATCCATATTTCATTACTGGATTAGAAGATGTAATTTATGCCTCTTGTTCATCTGGTTTCTACATGAGCGTAGGAACAACAGGAGCAACCGCAGCCAATTTGCCAGCAGGTTTAAGAATTACTATTATAAATACTGAAACATCAGCTGGATCTATTAAAACTGGAGTACAAGGATCGAACTACACTGGATTTAACACTGTTTCCGGATATGGACAATTCCCTTCTACAGGAATAACCGTAGATGCAAATAGACCTTATCAATCTTCCATTCAACTTCAATGGGAGCCGAGGGTAGGAAAAGGTACTGGATCACAAGAGGGTTCTTGGGTGGTTCTTTCCGCAACAAATATGTCTTGGACCTAATAAAAAAATTATAATAAATGGCAAAAACTCCATTTATAAGACCTCTTCAAGTTCAGGGTGGTACGTTCTACGCTTTCTCCTCTGCTGCTGAAGATTTGTCTTTTACGTTTAATAATTCGATCAATAAGTTCAAATTTTCGAAGTTTGCATTACTAAACATTCCTGATATAAATTCTGGAGATCCTTTAGGGAACAGCTTGAAGCTCAATGCCCCCGATAGTGCTTTCTTAGATCTAGCATCCGGGGCTGGAAATATAATTACGGGTAATGCTAACATTGACTTTTCTCAAAGTTTTCAAAGCTATTGCTTAAACTTGGAAACTACTATTCTAAGTTCCGACGTATACAATTCGAATCTTAAACAAAACGTTTCCGAAAGGGTATTTTTCAAATGGTTGAAAGAACTTGGCGGAATTAGATATCAGCCAGCATCTTCAAGTCAAGTAGTTTCTACTCTTGACCAAAACACTGTTTTGACAGTTAATGGATTACCGGTGACACAAAAAAGATATGTCGAGGGAGATCCTACTGGAGGCACTGGATCTTACGGATTAACTGGTGCAACTGGATATAAGAGGGTAGTTCAGTATGTTGGTAATCTTGACATAGTAAATTCGGTTAAGAACAACAATAACACTTACTCGGAGGTTTATGTTTATGTTCCTACAAAGGACGGAAATACTCCCACAGTATTATTTAAGAATGTAGTAGACGGAAACTACTTTCCTGATTATCAATGGACGAATACCCCTCCTGATCCTTTAGATCAGGAATATTTGACTGGAAGATCTTATGATGAGTTGAATCCAAGTGGACTTACCAATCTGGCTATTTTCGACGATGATGTTTTAGGACTTCCTAATGTAACTTTTGAAGATACAACTAACGGTGCTACAGGTAGTGGAAACTGGTACACTCCTAGAGATACCGCAAATACCTATTTCACCGATTCTACTTTTACTGATCCTACATCTTTAATACTTTCTAAATCAGTTTCTGGTGCTACTGCAGGAGTAGGATTCCAAAAGTATGTAAGAACAAGACTTGATTCGATCGGTATCGACTTTGATCCTGATTCTTACAAGCAAATTGTAGATGATGCATCAATATCAACTCTCGAAGAATTCAATGCAACTTCTCTTTCTCAGGATTTCGAGTTCAACTGCGTCTTGATTTATTATGATGTATATGATCCCGCTAATCCAGTGGATTCCGCTACAAACCTTTACGGTGTTCTCTTTTTAGATGACGTTCAAACATCAGGAACTGGAATTTATAGTATTCCTAGATTCAAAAAGTACAAACCAAATATTGTCACCAAACTCAATGGTAATTCTTATGGTTTAAAGATAAACATTAAGTTCGATGTTGATGTTGATCAAACTGGAGTAGAGCAGGCAATAAATGATTACTCCCCGTTCTCCTTAACCATGTTTATGGATGCCGTAAACGTGTTACAGGACGCTTCTAGCACACTTAACAATAATGCCTCAGGTTTCATCAGTTTAGAAGAAAGAGTGTCTCAAATGGAGAATTTGATGCTCACAACGGATACTTCTTTAACCCTCGACAGAAGAATTAATTCTTTAGAACAATCCCTTGCTGCTAATCAAGCTTTGTTTAACAATACCCAATCTGTAATGGGCCTAATAAATCAGAACTATGAGTTAATTCGTGCTCTGATTAACAATGAAACATCAGTTGAGGTTTCTTATAATTTGGATTTAATTAAGCAAGGAAATGGCGTTTTGGTTGATAGATCAATTCCTAACCAAATCACTATCACAAATAACAACGAGGACTATAATATTGGTAACAACTTGGGTGTGGTGACTTTGCAGAATTCTGCACCGAACATAGTACCACTTAGGAGTTTCGGAAATTATGTTAAACACGTAAACAACGGTACTCCAATTTCTTTGACCTCAGATTTGGTCATAAGGATTGATGATTCAGTAGTGAATTGGAAAAGAGGACAAAGTTTCAAATTTGGCTTTGGTGACCAAGTTTTCCCTGGAGATTTCAACATTACCTTCTTAACTAACGCTGTTGGAAAATATCCAATAAACAATCCAAGTGGAGTGGCTTACTCCAGATTAATAATATCTCTCGTTGATTCGGATATCTCTTCTTACGATTATATGCCAATAATTGAAATAGTTTGCATCGATGATGAGAATCTAACTTTCCAGGTAGATATAATTGGCAAGAGCTTAACAAACAATGGTTAAAATTTCAATAAAAAAATAAGATGGCTTCAACACAAAACTCTATAAGTTCTTTAGTAGCTCAATTTTTGAGATTACAAAAAAATGCTTTGGAGATCATTAACGGTCTTAATGAGGTTGCAACCTCAACAAATGAGAATGTTCAGATTGAACTCTTAGATGAAAATGGTCTTCCCTCACTTGCATCCATTCCAGCTTATGGTTATTTAAGAAGCCAAATCCAAAGGCTCGATTCAAACATTCAGTCCCTGGCTGGTTTGGGTGATAATTTTGCAACTGTTAGAAACCCTGACGGGACTTATAGTCAAATTTATAGGGCAGAGCCGATTAAGGATCCTGCAGCTTTGCAGAATCTTCAAGTTCCGGGTACATTTTCAACTAGAGACAACTGGTTTTTTGAAAGCTTTTTAAGCCCTCTTTTATACATCACTTTGGATGTTACTGGTCAAGTTCCAGACGAGGCGGATAGGATTAGGGTCAAAAGAATTATTGCCAATACAAATTCTGACGAGAAAAAAGCTTTTTTTGATCAAACTCTCAAAGGTAGAAATGATCTTTCTGAACAGGGATTCATCAATGAACTTGTTAATGCAGGTATCGATTATTTTGTAGACGAGGACAACATTGATTTACCTCTTCGAACAATCAGAAACAAGGGATCTTTTGGTGTTGTTTCTTTCTTTGATGACATAGTTACAATAACGGATTCAAATGGTAACCAAATTCAGGAAACCAGAAGGAACTACAAACTGACTAGCGTAAATTATACTGATACTACTTCTAATGTTCAAAATGGTAGAACATTAGCAGTTGGAAATACTCTTCTTACAAGAGATGGAACTAGATATGAGATTACTGCAGTAAATATTGAGGACACTTCGGTTCAATTAAAAAGAGGTTCCGGATATCAACCGGTTGAAATCGGAAATGATGTATTGACATTAAGCTCAACCCAATTGAGTGCAAAAATCATCCAGGTTAATGTTGGATTCGACGAAAGACAAGGCGTGTTTTTCAAACAAATAGATGATAATTACAATATAGTGGGATCTACTTGGTCCACTGGAATTATCTTCTTTAGTAACGAACTAAGAATAAACACAAACTCTGGTGTTCAAACTCTTGAGCAATTTTATTTGACTTCTGTTGCTGATATAGGGCAAATATTCTTGGGGATGGCCAAGGAGAAAAAAATCAATGCTATAAGTGGACTTGTCCCAGATGCCCCTACATTGTCTGAAACGAATTTCAAAGTTGTACAAATTAACACACAACTTACACAAGGTACGGACGCTCAGACTTTGAGTGAAAAGGTTTCTTTAAAATCTACTTTACAGTCAGAGATTCAACAGCTAGATAACTCAATTGCAAAAACTAGAACTGACATAAACTCTGTTTCTAATTCAAGTGTACTTGCATCAAGAGGTAATAACACGATTGCATCAGTAACTGCTGCTAACTTAACATCAGGAAATCAAAATACTAATGCTCTGCAGGCAAATCTTAATTCACTTACACAGCAGAGAACTCAAAAACAGCAGTTGCTTAGTTCTGTAGTTTCTGAAATTACGACAATTTCTGAGAATAACCCACAATTGAAGGTTGAGCCAAAATACAGGGTCAGAGGTTTTTGGGCAATTCCCCCTGCAAAACAGAGTCAAGTTACAGGTCCTCAAAACGTAATTCAGTTCATCGTTCAGTACAGATATCTTTCAGAATCCGGTGCTGCCCCAGCGATTCAACAGATCAATTTTCTAGATAATAACGGACAACAAAAGACTGGTGCTTTTTCAAACTGGAATGAAATTAAAACCGAGATTAGGAAAAAAGTTTATGACCCTAATACTGGGACATATGTTTGGGCTCCTGAGGATACGGACAATGCTGATGCGAACAATATCAATCAATTAGATATCCCTATTACTAAGGGAGAAAGAGTAGAAATAAGGATTAAATCTCTTTCGGAAGCTGGATGGCCAGACAACCCAGTAGCTTCCGATTTTTCACAATCCATAATAGTTTCTTTTCCTGCTGATGCTTCTACACAAAGCACTACAGAAAACGTAAGTTCTAATCTTCGCGACGAGGCGGTTCTTGCTATTCAGCAAGATCTAGCTTCTAAAGGAATTGATGGTCTACTTACAAAGCAAGTAACAGTAGGAAATAAAACATTCTATTTGGATGCTGTTTCGGTTCTGAGTGGATTCTACGATCCTTCTGGGGCTCCTCTAGATCTTTTCCAAAAAATTACTGAGCTTCAGGATCAATTGAATTCATTACGTGCTGTTGTTGAAAAAGCATCCGGAACTTTAGAAGTAGTTGTTATTGATAGTAACGGAAACTCTCAAGTTATTTCAAACGGAGCAACTATAAGTCTCGATGGCGGATATTACAACCAAATTTTCAGCAATGCATCTACTACAGACGCTGGAAAAATAGCAGCTACTGTTTATGAAATTAAAATAACAAACACATCTGCGGGACTATTGGAGTTAGCTTCGATAATGCCTGGAGGTTTGGATACAATCGCTGGAAGTAGCTCTACCTACAGCTTGCCAAATGGTTATACAACCAATTTAAGATATGGGGAAACTCCAATTTCAATAACATCGTTAACTACTGCTGATATTATACCTGTTGGATCTACGGGAGGTGCTAATGATCAATCTTTGACACAATATAGACAAGCACCCCCTTACGCTTCTGGAAACTCGAATAGTCAATTCGTTTATCCAAGATGGAAATCTGTTGGATTTGATAGCGATCTTTACTTAGCTCCTGCCGCATTTTCTTCTTCCTACCTTTACACTGGAGATTCTTCCGGATTACCTAGAAACGGAAGCCAGCTCCTTCCTTATGACCCAACTGTGAGTGGAGTTCCAACTGCTTCCGGTACAAACGCCAACATTTGGAATGGTGGTATTACAGGAACTACCGGTAGTTATTCCGGTGAGGGAAATGGAACATTAAGTGAATTCTGTATCCATAAGGATCATCCCGCGTTATCAACGGGTTTAAGCTTCACGGGACTGGTTAAACCTGACTATTCAGGTGGCGTTGTTGTCTACCCTTACTTTAGACATTCTGATTATTTTTACGTAGATACCACTGTTGGTGGATATCTAACTCAGCTAGGTTATCAAGCTGCTCAAGATGATTTTGTACAAGGAGCAACAGCTTCCAGACAGGATTCAATGTACCCTAACAAATTAGGATTTATTGATAATGATGAATATCTAGTTGGAAGGTACACATGCGGGGCTTATTTATTTTTAGGGCCTCCTACGGCTTCTTCGATCCAGGTTGAAGGTTCAACCCAATTAGCCTCTAAATATGTACAGACTGGAGCAGGGAACGCTATAAGTATTCCACTTATTTTCCAATTTAGAGCAATAGATAAACTTGGATACATTGGTGGGTTCAGGTCAAACGGAAACCCTACCAACGTGACTTACACGAAGAAAATTGGGGTTGATATACAGGTCAGAAATCAAAGTCCTTTTTCTTTCGATGTTCAAGTAACTGGAAAATACAAAAACGACACACTTTCCTCTCCTAATTTCTCTTCAAGTACTGTCAATTTAGGATAAGGTAAATAGATAACAAGACACTGTAAAGAAAAAGCAAATGGCTGCACCGAAATTATTTGACTACAATTCTTCTTTTGGACTAACCAGGGTAAACCCGAAATTGACCGGAAACGTAAAAGTAACCGTAGATTCCTCTGGTGGAGTTTGGTTGAATTCTTTCAATGCTAATCCAACTTTAAGCTCTGAGAAGTTTAAAAAGTTCCAAGTAACAGGAAATCAAACATACGCTAATGACCTTTACAATTTTTTCGGTAGGGGACAAACTTCTAATGATATAATTTTTCAAGTCGGAGAATTTACCGATGGATCAAATAAGTCTGTTGAAAAATTCCAATCACAATACGATTTTTTCTACGGAGCTGGTGCCTCTACACTTGTCGATAAGAACTACACCGAAAATTTCAGCTATTTACAGCCTCTTTGGTTGAGAGATGAATTGCCCGAGTTTTTTGTGATTTTTAAGATGCCAGAACCTCTTAGTTATCCTTACACAACAAACGTAACGACTATTGAATCTGGAAAGCAATACAAGGTAATTCAGGATCCAAATTCAACCGAGCCTTTCACTATATCCTATGGTACTGATAATTCGGGAACATCTTTAATTTGGGGTTCTAACGAGATATTTACCGGAATATCTCTTTTTACTACGTATTCGATAATTTCTGGAACTGGAAAGGTTGCAGAGTTTAACGAGTTGAAGTTCCAAAATCAAGTTAATGATGTACAGTCCTTCTTTAACTCGAAAGTACTTCCCAATGCTAGTGTGGTTGCTACCTTTGATTTAAGAGAGGATACTGGAATTGGTAAATACATTAGATCAATTGTCAATGACAAGGGATATAAGCAATCGCCTATAGATTTTTCTTTCCAGTTAAACACTTATTCTTATTTCAATGGCGCAAGTGTCAAAGATGGTGTTTTTACAAGTAGAGGAGAGCTTCTTTATGATTATCTAATCGGTACTGAAGCTTCCATACAATCCGATTTTGAAAATTATGTTACTGATGGTTTCCAAAGAAATAATGTAGTTTGTTCAAATCTACTCAATTTAGAGTTTTTATTTAATGACCCTGATTCTGACCTTTACACAATAAACAGATATTTTGGTTTTTATGTTTCTAAAAACGATTTGGGAGATTTCTTATTGAACGGAAATTATTTCTACGATTTTAAAAACAGCGAAGGAAACCTTAATTTACCTAAGCCCTCACGAAATAACATAGGTTTTTACAACAGCAGCACTTCAGCTTATCAAAGTAGTACTGGAGGGGTTAGATTGTATTATGAGGGATCAACTGGTTGGATCCCAGGATCATATGACACCAACGTCTTAAACCCACAAAAGCTTTTTTACGTTACCGATAAGAGTGATAATTTTTATTCTCTGAAAAGGTATGAGAATTTTGATTCAACAACGAATTCTTGGTTAGATAATACCCCATCATATGCTCAATATGGACCTTATAATGGACAATCATTTGGTATTACTGCAAATCCTCAATACAAAAATGGTTCTGTTGTTCTTTCAAACAGATCTGTAGATCTTAGTAATTTTACTGGGGTTGGAGAAAAATTAGGATCATTTGCTGGAATTTTACCAAAAGAAAAAGGTCATGCAAATGCAGGAATAGAATTCTTGAAAACCCTGGATTTTGATAATGAGATAGTTTTTAAAATATTTTGGCCTAATGGAACCCTATCAGAATCTGCAGGAAGATATGATCTAATTAAAACTGGAGAATTTGGGGGAACTTTGGTTGGATGGAAATCAGGATCTTCTTATAATATTGGTAACCAGCATTACTTCAATGGAATTGACGGGCCAACATACGATATTGCTAAGGCATTTTCTGATTGTGTATATTCAATAAGTGATGTAGTGTGGGATTCTACCTATTCCTCTTCAACTTCGATCATCAAAACTAAATCTAGTGGTTCGAAACTAAACACTGAATATAGAGTAGCTGTCTTTGATGATTATGAATATTTTCTATCGGTTTATTCGGGTGTTTGGAACACTAATTCTGGGTATTCCGCTACAGATGTAGTTTATCATAATGGTAATTATTACGAAGCTCAAAACACCATACCAGGTGCTACAGCAGGGAATCAAAATGCTTCACCCGAAGAAGATACAACAGATTGGCAGGAATATAATACTTTTTCCACCTCAGGTTACCTGAAAATAAACGGTGTGGATGCGTCACAAATTTCAGGAGCGGTTCCCTTTGAGGGCGGAACCGATTATGCTTTATCTAGAGTAGCCTTCAATATTTCGGAAAGAGAAAAAATCCAGGAGGGATATTGGATTGAGGTAGAATCTGGGAGGGGTGTTACAGGAGGTGTGTCTATGATTTCTTCTATAACTAGATATGTCGACAAGCCTATAGTTGATTCCAACGGGAAAGTAACCGCATTCACTGGCTACCAAGAATACCTGGTTGCAAATCTTGAAAATGACCAGTCTATCATAAATCTTGGGTCAAATAACAATTTCAATGTTTATGAAATGCCAACTGTGAAAACTGGGGTATTTACGTTCTTCGATGTCAAAGAATTTGATTTTGATTTTTGGGCTTCAAATTATGGTATTACGCCGACGGCTGAGTTTCATAGGTATTTCCAACTTGTTCCGAGTCAGGCTGGACAAATTAAAAATGGTGTAAAATATTTGGTAAGGTCTGGTGAAGCCTTAATCAACAAAGGGACAGTAGGTGAGACTGTCATATCGGCAGGTGAGGTTTTTATCGGTACCTCTGTAGATTATTTTGAAGATTATTCTTTTTCTTCGACGGGGGTGGAAACAATAGTAGTACCTGCTATATTTACCCAGATCCCATGGATAAACACTTCTACTACTTATAATGTTGCTGGAATTTTGGCTGAGCAAAATCTAGATTCTTTCGATGGTTTTTATGGAATACAAGCTATAAATTCATCAGCTGCAATTTCGCAGAACAACACCAAGGATTATATTTTCAACTACGGAAAATTAGACACTGAGTACCAATACCTGGAAGAGAATTACACTAAACCTAGAGCGAATCGTTCTAGAATCGTTCCTTACATCAACAAGTGGGGCTACCGAGGAGGAACTGATGCAAGAGGAAACAATTATCGATTAAACGTTTCACCAGCGTTCAGCCCTACTAATTTTTCTCCTAGCTTTCAAAAAGAAACTCCAGATCCAAGATATCTAACCCACGAATGGTGTTTGCTAGAGGGTGTACCGCAGGAATTTCCGATAGATCAGATAGAAAATCAGAACAACTATTTACCTACAAAAGTCGATCTTACGAAAATCAGAAGTGCTAACCCTGCGGACAGTCTATACTTCTCTTCGTTTTTTACGGTAGACCCAACGGACTATCCTGCACCATATTCAAGCTCTTCTAACACAACAAAAGAATTATTTACTCCATTTGTTTATAATCAATCGACTGGATTCTACGACACATTATTCAGAGGTGTAAAAATATCTTTGAAGAGAAGAAGCACATTAACAAATCCACAAAGCGATCTCGAGAAATACGTACCAAATTTTAGAGGATTTGAAGATTACACTTTTGCTTCGGTTCTAAGGGTTGTTCCGGAGGATGACTCATCTATACAAGCACCTGTTTCTTACGAAATCATTGAAAATACCCAGCAAAAGTGTATTCTGTTTGTTTGCTCAGTAGTAATCAAAGATTATAGAGCTCTTCCTTTGGGGTATACTGGTGGGACTGGAGGAAATCCAGTTCTAGATTACACTTTGCTTTATAGTTTAAGCGACAAAAAGAAAGATGCAGGTATAAGTGCAACCGGAGCCACCTTTGGATCTATTTTGTACGAGATAGATGATATCAAACTTAGCTCTGCACTGGATCTTTCAATTACTTCTCAAAGTTCTGTAACACCAACTACAAATCCTGGATTTATTTACACCATACCAAACCCATCCTATGACACGGACCTTAGGGAAGAAATAAATTTGATTTACCCAGCTGGTGGTACAGCTTCTCTTTCTCCAACAGGAAGGGGTAGCTTTAGCGTTCCTGATATCTCTTCTACTTATCCGTGGCCAGTTGGCAGATCACAAAACTTAGTTTCTTTTGGACCTGTTGGTTCCAACTACACATTTACTATACCATTCGCTTTTGGATCACCCGTTACAGTTCCAGTAGGACCAAGGAGTGCTTATGACGGCAATCCAGTATATCAACTAGAAGGAGGGGAAAAATATTTTGATTTTATAATCAAAAGAATATCCCTATCACAGATTGCTACAAGAATAAACAACGAAAGTCCGTATATCACTTATTCTTCCTACGTATGGAACGAAGATAGTCAAACAACTGAACTTCGAACCAACTATTTCCAAATTACACTTAGTCCACCTACATCTTTATTCAGACCTAATGGGACTTTCCCAGTAGCGGACTATTCAGGTCCACAAACACTCGGCCAAAATCAACCAACCGGATACAACATTAATACGGGAGGAAACGCGTACTCCACTGATTTGCTACGATATGCAGGTCCGTATGAGCCATTGTTTAGGAAAATAATGATGTTTAAGGACGATAAAAACGATACTATTTCTGGTTATTCTTCAGCAGATCTAAGCTATCGAAATTGCACATTTGCTCCGGAAAAAAATAATTTTGGGGTATTAAGAAATTTAAACTATAGTAAGGTTTCTTTAGGAAAGAATATATTGGAGAAATCCTCCAACATCCCATCTGGACCAGTATACCCACTTATAGGTCAGACTCCGATCGACAAAAAAGATTTTTCAATCTTCTTATCTTCTTGGGATCCTGGATATTACAATCTTTATACTTCTTCCACTTCAAATGATGCTGTGGCGGGAACCCGAAGTATGGCTGAAAGGAAAAGCTTTTTTGGATCAAAGATGATGCAAACTCCGTACACGATAAATTCATATACGTTTATTACGCTGGAGATTTCAAGGGCAACCGGTCAGACCGACGTCCAAAAAATTAACAATGAAGCAAAATCTGCCCTGGTTAATATTCAGAATATAAATCAACAAACTTCCAATACCGGAATCGGTCAATTGGGAACAGTTCTATCAAGCGTCGATCTCCCTGTTTTTGATGAAGGAATTTATCCCGACGTGGAGGTTTTTTGGCAAAAGAACCAAATTACAAATACTCTGGTGGGATCCATAAGATTAGACCGAGTTTTAAGAAGATTTCTTCTAAATGCAGGGATCAGCAAGGTATTTGTTGATAATATGATAAGTGAATTTGGAGTTGGTGATCCAGAAAACATTGATGATGATGTAAAGGCATACATCGAGCAAAACATTTTCCCAATTTACGAGGGTATTACCTTTGATTTGTACGTGAAGAAAACAGGGACTGCCCTATCTTCTACAGAAAAACTCGTTAGAGGTGATCTTATAAATCCAGACAGAATTAGGTATTCATATTATTTAGAGCCAAATTTCAATCTAACGAGAAGAAATGCTTTGTCTTACACTTTTGAGTTACCACTAGAATCTGGAAAAAACTATTCGACAACTTTCAGTTTCCGTATACAAAAAATATAAGGTCGTTGGCTAGGTTGAATATATAAACAAAGTCAATGAAATAACATGCCGACCCTAAATATTCAAAGTTTAAATCTAGGAGATACTCAAGAGGTAATAATCGACAAAGTAAATAACAATTTCGATGCGATTGTTGCTAATGGTGGTGGTCCACAAGGGAGACAGGGAGACCAGGGAGACCAGGGTCCAATTGGACAAGCTGGCCCTAAAGGAGACCCAGGTCAAGAGGGAACACGAGGAACAAGATGGTTTGTTCAAAATACCCAGCCAACTGGAGGAGTAAATGATCCGATTTTAGTTGGTGATTATTGGGTACAAACATTGAGCAACAACTCGATTTTCATTTACACTGATGCCGGATGGATCGACACTGGATTCAACATGAAAGCATCAGAGGTCTTTGAACTTGTTTCTGGTATATCTGGACCAACTGGTAACAAAAATGCTATCGTTATAAGTTCACCGTTCCCACAGTTAAACACTGTTGTTCTTAGCGATTCTGTACCCACAACTTCCACTGCAAACCCGACATATTCAAAACTTCTAATTTCAACAAACGGGACGAATGACTACCCAATTTTAGAGTTTTCTAAAACAAATGCATCTGGAATTGGAACACCAGCTGACTATAACAGACACCCACAATTTAGATGGCTAAGTCCCTCTGGATCAAATTACGATTTGCTTTTCTCCGTTCCTCAGGATTCTTTCGAAGTTAGAACTGGTGGAGGTTTAACACTGCAGTCAACTGCTTCCACCGTTAGTGTTCTTGGAAACGCTGGAGTTAGTATTACATCGGGAGCCCAGGTTTCTGTGAACTCGGTCGGAACAATGTCTTTCTCTTCCGGTTCGTCCTTAATGAGTTTTACTTCTCAGAAATTTAATCTGTCATCAACATTACTGTCACTGGGTGTCCCTTTAACTATTACTGGAACTTCCCCCGCACTAACTCTTTTAAATTTAATTAACAATGGGACTGGTGATAGCTTACTGATATCCTCAACAAGTTCGTCATCGTCTGTTTTTCTTTTAAGATTACTTTCATCAGGAACAGAAAGATTCTCTGTTAGGAACGACGGAAAGGTTACCTTCAATAGGACAGCCAATTACACCGCAGCACAAACATCAAGCACAGCATCTTATACTGTGACAATTTCCGGAACTACTTACAGTAACTGGTATTATGGACCTAATTCTGGTACTTCAGGAGGTGTTAATATTTATGCTTTTGGTGAAGGAAATGTGATGTACGCAGATTGGACAACAGCAAACAGCAGAATTATTGGTATTCCGATAGTATCTGGGAATAGTAGTTGGGTTGATTATTTAGGAAACTATGAATCAATAACTTTGAGATATTATGCTGCTAGCGGTAAATCTTTCAATGGAATATCTTACATGCTCGGTGCACCTCCATCAAGCATTGCACCATACGACATTTTTACCAGCTCTGCATCTTTTGTTGAGGTTACGATTATGAGGTTGGCTTCATCTTCGAGCTATAAAATTTATTGGTCCACATGTTCAGGAGAGTGCGGAACACTAGTTTAAGAAGATATGGCAGATTTCAATACTAAATACATATTACCTGGAGACAATAAGGATAGTATCTTAGAAAAAATTAACTATAATTTTTTCCAGGTCCTTTCGAATGCAATTGGTGAGAAGGGACCGGTAGGAGATCCGGGAGCAACTGGTTTAAGGGGACAGGTAGGAAGAGATGGATCTCCTGGTTCTACCGGTGAAAGAGCTGCAAATTGGTACTACTCTGCAACAGAACCTCCTGTAGCTGAATCCCAAGACAATGATATTTGGGTAAATATAGGTACGACCGGTGGACAACAAGTTTTTGAATTTATTTCTGGATCTTGGGTTTATTCTGGAGAAACACTTTCTTCATCTGGACAATTCTCTACTTTGATTGGTGCATCTGGACCTGGAAGCTCTACCGACGACAATGTCATTTACATCAATGGATCTCAATCAGATAAAACTCTTGTAATTTCTGATGCAACAGGTACTACTGGAAATCTCAATCCTAACCTGGCAAAACTCCACATTTCTACTGACGCATCAACTTCTGTTGATCTACCAAATCTAAGTTTTGCCAAAACTTTCCTCCCACAGACACCAGGAGGAATAGTTTCTTTTAAATGGAGAAGTGTTGGTGGAAGTTATTCCAATGAATGGATTTTACCCGGGAGTTCAACTTTACAAAGTGGGACTGCTTCAGTATACTCTGCAACCGGAGCCATGAGTTTAATTTCTTCTGGCAATTTTATAGTATCTTCTCAAGCTTCTTTAAATCTGACTGGTGCAACAGGTTCTTCTGGAGCTTATAGTTTGTCCACACCTGATAATTTAAACTTCTCCAGCTCAAATTTTAATCTTTCCAGCACTGCAGCTAATGTCATTCTAGGAATAGGTGGAACTGCGTACGTGCAGGCTTCATCCACACCTTCAGTACCTTTGGTAAATGTCCAAACAGGAGGAGGTGGGGTTTCTGTTCAGGGTAACGCCATCACCAGTAATTTTCTTATGAAAGTTCTGGATGTAAATGATAATCCAATACTTGCTTCGAATAGATTAAATAAATTTACATTTGGATCTACAGGATCTACCGGTTTTCACCAGGTAAAGGGGGTAACCTTAACAACACCGACAACTTTTCCAACTTTTGTTAGAGGCTCTTACACAAACAACTATCTTGATTCAGGATCTCCAACTAATGACCTTTGTGTTATTACTCCGTCCTATACGGGTTCTTCCTCAGCAGATGGAAGGACCAACAGAGTTTATCTTTCAGTTGGGAGTAGTTATTCTTGGGCAAGAGGAATACTCGGTACTGATCAATCCAGAGCATTTGATTTTTTCTTAAATAGCTCTACTTATTCATTTGGTGGAATTAGAGTAGTTACTGAATCTGGTTCTGGAATTAACAGCGCTCAAATTAATGATGTCGGAACAGGAGTGACTGGGTGTCAACATATCAGATTGACATTTTTTGGAGATTCAGCCTTACCTAGGATGCACTATCAAGCTTTTTCAACAAGTAATTATTCCTGTGGATGGCTCACGTATGGAATATCGGAACTTGCTCCCGGCGGACCTACTCTGGATCCGGGATTCTTTTAATAACACGTTTCTTAAAAACTAGATAAATATGAATGAAATGAATTTAACAACAGAAGAAAAAAAATTAGCAAACGATTTAAAAACCCGCTTTGGTGAAGTTAGGTCGGACATCCAATTCATAGAGGAAGAGATGGAAAGATTAACTCACAAAGCAGGAACCCTTGTACGTGAACTTGAAAGACTTAGAGACGAAGAAAAAAAATTCGTTCAAGACTTGCAAGAAAAATATGGAGAGGGAAAACTCGATCCTTACAAATTAGTTTACACATCATGAACCCAATAATTTCAAAAGCTACAAAAATATTAAACTTGAGAAACGCTTCTCTTATTGCAATTGTAATCCTTGCAATGCTTCTTCTAAGACAGTGTGGAATAGCAAATGATGCTAAGAAAGAAGCTGAAAGAAGCTTGCACAACTTGCTTGCTGAACAGGACAGCGTTAGAACTATCAAGTCAAAGCTTGGTAATGTACTAGTTGAAAAATCTGCTTTCCAGCTTAAATATTCCGAACTGAATGACGAGCAAAAAGAGCTAATTGCACAACTCGAACTAGAAAAAAGTAAAAGACCTGGAGTTATTATAGAAACCCAAGTAGTTTATAAAGACACTTCTATCTTAGTTCC
>JACCDT010424128.1_pt1 | contig 16964 bp, 22 predicted proteins | sample 7446291 | NCBI WGS metagenome assembly JACCDT01 (sample SAMN15323446, study PRJNA562643) | freshwater metagenome | isolation source: river surface water | place: USA:Blue River Watershed | collected 2017-08-17 | reverse complement strand
CCAGCATCCTTCCAATCGTTGACGTAAGCGGGTCTATGACCTGTGCAGTCGGTGGCGCTGGTGCAACTCGTTGCATCGACGTTGCAGTTGGTCTAGGTTTGTACCTAGCAGACAAGAACAAGGGCGTGTTCAAGGACACATTCTTGACCTTCTCTGACAAGCCTGAACTTGTTACTCTAAAGGGTGACATCCTTCAGAAGCTTGACCAAATGGTTAAGAGCCACTGGGAAATGAGTACTAACCTACACAAGGCTATGGACAAGATCCTTAGCGTTGCGGTTAAGAGCTCAGTACCAGAAAGCGACATGCCAAAGATGTTGCTTGTTTTGTCAGACATGCAGTTCAACCAATGTGCTCGTTACGACGACAGCGCAATGGAAATGATCGAACGCAAGTTTGCGGATGCGGGTTACACCGTTCCACAAGTTGTGTTCTGGAACTTGAACAGTAGCGGAAACGTTCCTGTCAAGGCTGACAAGAGTGGTGCCGCTCTGGTGAGTGGGTTCAGCCCAAGCATCATGAAGGCACTGTTGAGTGCTGATCTTGATCAGTTCACTCCAGAAGGTATCATGCTTAAGACTGTAATGGTCCCACGCTACGATATCTAAAAACTAACGTTTTGGGTAGGGCCTTTGGGCCCTATTTTTTTAGGTTGACAAAACCAAAATTTGGCTTTATAATGTAAGTACAGTAATAAAAAAGATCCAAATGAAGATTTCAAGCACAGATCGAATTAAAGAATACAATTTAGAACAGGTTAATCTTCAACGAAAGCGTGACGAAGATTATCGCAAGGTTGTTGAAAAACGCAACTTTGATCAAATTGTAGCAGAGCGAGTGGCAAGAAATATTCGCTTAGATTTAGACAAAGGTCGTCATATTGATGCAGAAGTTTAATCAACAGGAGCAACAATGATCAAATTAACAGCCAAACACTTCAAGGGTGTAGTGCATCGTCAACGCCGTGAGTGGCCTAAATATTCTACACAATTGTTAAACATTGCTGGACAGAACTGCAAGGCCTTTGATGTAAAAAAGGTTGGCTCAGCCAAAGAGACTTGGCTTGAGATGCGGTCACAGGGCATTCCGGGTACCTTTGAGAATTGGTGTAATTTCTATAACAGTAAACCCTTTGCAAAGAATCTGCCCACACAGGCACAGCGGCTCTATGAGATGATTCAGAAGATGCAGATTAACGGCATCACCTTAGAGATGTGCGATGACTACATTAAAGAAGTGATCTATAACAAGACTCATATGGGCCTTGGCGGCGAAGAAATGGCTTTGCAGGCCGTGGCAGAATACTACGAGCAACCATTGCGATTCTCTACAGCCGAAGAAGAAGCACAGGGTATCGATGGCTGGATTGGCACCAAGCCTGCACAGGTCAAACCAAATGACTCAGTGTTCAAAGGCCACGTGCATAATCACCCTGATCGCGAGCGAGTTTTACTGGTTACTTATGTACCTAAGAAGCAGGTATGCTATATTCATAACCCAGAATTTTTAGCCTAATATTTCTTTAAGGCTTCTGGACAGATAGTCAATATCTGATTCAGTATGATTAGGGGTAGGTGTTGCTCTTAATCTTTCTGTACCCCACGGAACAGTGGGGTAATTTATTGGCTGAAGATATATACTCTTTTCCTCTAATAGCCAATCACTGATATGTTTGCACTTCTTAGCTTCTCTTATCATAATAGGTACAATGTGTCCATCGTTAACCATTACGTCGATGCCATTACTTAAAAGATGCTCTCTTGTTTCCTCTGCTCGTTTAAAAATCTGAGCACGTAACTCTGGATGGTCTTGTACATATTTTACAGAAGCAAGAGCCCCTGCACATAAAACTGGGCTCATACTGGTGCTGAAAATAAAACCATCAGCATAACTTCTAATCATATCAATAAGATCTCGACCGCCTGCTACATAACCACCTTGTAGTCCAAAGGCTTTAGCCAGTGTTCCTTGAACTATATCAACACCATCCATACAATGTTGTAGTTCTGCTACACCTGCGCCTCTTAATCCGTACAGTCCAACAGCATGTACTTCATCTACATAAACCATGGCACCATAGGTCCTGGCTAAATCACAAACATCTGATATTGGACCTTTATCTCCGTCCATTGAATAAACGCCCTCAAGTGCAATTATAGGTTGTGTGTCTGCGTCTAATGATGCTAATATCTCTTTTAAATGATCGAGGTCGTTATGATTCCAAACAGTAATCGGTGCCTTACTACTTTTCATTCCTACTATCATAGAATTATGATTGTTTCTGTCTGATATAAAATGAGCCTTAGGTATCATATTTCCTAAAACTTTTAACGCACCCACATTAGCTGTATATCCGCTTGAGAATAACAAAGCAGAAGTTTTGTCGTGTAATTTGGCTAATTCATGCTCAAGTACAACGTGATAGTGAGTAGTACCAGAAATGTTGCGAGTGCCACCTGCACCGCCGCCTGTGGTATCAAGAGCTGTGTGCATGGCATCTATGACTACCTTATGTTGACTCATTCCGAGATAGTCATTTGAACACCAATTTGTAATGTGTTTTATATTATACCTGCCATAGTAAATGGCTTGAGGATATTTTCCTCGCTCTCTAAAGATGTCCGTAAATACCCTGTAATTACCTTCTTCTTTAAGCTTTTGTAAGCTATTTGCAATAGCATCTTGACTTTGTGGCTTTAACATATATGGGTATTTATTGACAACAAATTTCTTTTATGTTACACTAAACTATCACCAATGGACAACCAAATGAAAATTACATTAGTATCTGATCTGCATCTTGAATTTTCGGATGTTAATCTAACAAATGAGCAACAGGCAGATGTGCTCATCTTGGGAGGCGACATTATGATCGCTCAGGATCTGCACGATCATTCAGAGGAAAAGGTCGGTATTGCGGCTATGATTGAGAGTATGGGTAGCCGTCAAGCCAGCGCCCACCGATTCCGAGAATTTCTAAAGCGTGTTAGTTCTCAATTTCCTAAAGTCGTTTATGTTGCAGGAAATCACGAATTTTATCATGGCAAGTTTCCTCTAAGCTACGACTATCTGCGAGAGGAGTGCAGTAAGTTTTCTAATATTCATTTCCTTGAAATGGATACTGTAGACATTGGTAGTTATACTTTTATAGGTGCAACGCTATGGACTGACATGAATAAAGGAGATCCTAATACGCTTTGGACCTGCGGCGAAATGATGAATGACTATCGTGTTGTTAGGAATTCCGATAAAGGCTATACAAGGCTTATGCCCGCTCATACCCTGTCTCATCACAGAAAAACAGTTAATTATATCAAATCAGTTGTAGAAGCAGATCCAGCGAAGAAATATGTTGTGGTAGGACACCATGCTCCGACACACCTAAGTATCAAGCCAAGGTATGAAGGAGATCATCTAATCAACGGTGCATATCGTAGTGACCTTAGTGAGTTGATCTTAGATCATCCTCAGATCAAATTGTGGACTCATGGCCATACTCACAATACCTTTGATTACATGATTGGCACTACGCGAGTGGTATGTAATCCACGCGGCTACGAAGGCTACGAAGAAGATTCTGGTTGGAATCCTAACATTGTTATAGAGTTAGAATAATGTGGTCAACAATTTCATCAACTGTCGGTAAACTTCAAAATATAAAATTGGAAAAAGAATTAGAACCAATGCATACAGGAAAAGCCAAAGGATGGCTTGGAGAGTATCATTGGGTCAGCATCGCTGTTACAGAAGAAAATAAGTATAGCGATCTCGAAAGTGAACCCAGCGAATGGTGTAAGCAAAAGTTCGGGCCTTCAGGTAGTCGTTGGTTTTATAAGGTTGGTAAATTTTATTTTAAGTCTGAGCAAGACATGACTATGTTTATTTTAAGGTGGTCATGAAACAGGGCAAAATAGATAAGCGATTCAACGGATACCCTGATTTTAGATATCATGCTAAGTTTCTTCAATATAATGAAAGCGAATTATATTTTGATGTAAGGAATTGGTGTTGGGAACAATGGGGTCCAAGCACAGAGTGGGATCTCTGGTGTAGGATCCCAAGCAGGGCTAACCCTGCTTGGTGCTGGATTTACGATGAATATAGTATGAGAATACTATTTGCCAGTAGTAAAGAATACCAATGGTTCTTACTTAAGTGGAGCTAATCACTTAAACCAACCCAACTTTTCTCCTGCGGCCTTACGGCGTTCAGATTCTTCTTTAGTTGAAGGGTATCTATGCATAATGAAAAGTATAAGGGCAAAGAATACACCCATTCCTAATGTTGCTTTCCAGTTCTGTGTTGCCAAGTAAAACGCTACAAGGCTCACGTCCATACAAATAAACATAATCCAATAGAGTTTTTTGGGATAGACCCTATTTTCAGACCACTCCTTTAAGAAAGGTCCAAATACTTTATGGTTAAGCATATAGTTGTGAAACCGCTCTGAGCTTTTGGCAAAACAATAGGCCGCTATAATACTGGGAGTAGACCAAGGAATACCTGGAACAATAACTCCAATGTAAGCTATACCCAGAAATAAAAATCCTGCGGCCATCCATAGATATTTTTTAATTTTTTGCATATTGACAATCCAATCTAAATCGTGTATAAATATAGTTATGCAAAGATGCCAAATGGGCTTTGCATAGCGGGCATGGTGCCCAAAACGTTCTTGCTTAATAAAGGAGAAAATTATGAACGCTTTAACTCGTATTGATACCAACTCTCTCGCAAACATCAATAGAGCCCTGGTAGGATTTGACCGTTTGTTCGACACTTTCGAACATCGCTTTGCAAACTCGGTCAGCAACAACTATCCTCCACACAATATCATAAAAGTAGACGATGATCATTATGCTGTAGAACTGGCTGTAGCTGGTTTTCAGAAAAACGAAATTACAGTACATGTTGATCAAAACGAACTTGTAATTAAGGGCGAAAAGAAAAAAGACGAAACACCAGTTGAGTATATCCATCGTGGGTTAAGCAGCCGTGATTTTACCAAAAACTTTGTAATGTCGGAGTACATGGTAGTCAAGGGTGCCCTAATCAAGGATGGTATTCTTCGTGTTGATCTTGAAATTCAACTTCCAGAGTCTGCCAAACCAAGGCTAATTGACATCGTAGAAGGTTGATGCTATAATAAAGAGTAGGGGTTTTTACGCCCCTACCGTTTGCTAAATATTTTTCCATGGGGAATACAATGACCGAATCAGATATTCAATTGACTGAAGAAATTGATATTGAGTTACTTAATCCAGGCAGGTACAAAAACATCGTTCATAATGACGATGTCACTCCTGTAGATTTTGTAATTGCAATGTTGATGCAGGTTTTTAACCATCCGGAAGAAATAGCAAAAGAACTAACACTACAAGTTCACAACGAAGGCTCTGGTATTGCAGGAGTTTTCAGCTACGAAGTTGCGGAGCAAAAAGGAATCGAAGCTACCCTTATGGCACGTCAACACGGCTTCCCGTTAAGCATCACAATAGAAGAAGAATGACATAAGCCCTCTGTAAATACACTTACAGAGGCATTTATGAAATTTGCGATAACAGGTATAGGTTTAGTAAACGGACTCGGATCTAATCTCGAAACTAATTGGCAAAATCTATTAGACGGTAAGTCTGCAATACAACGGGTAAGCTGGCCCGAGGATCCCTCCAATCTTCCTAAAACCAGTAAAAGTTTACAAATTAATATCGGCGCACCTTGCCCTACACCAGAATTTGAAGAAAACGAGTTTGACGGTGAACATAGGTATTGGAGCCGAAATACAAAGTTAGCTGTATCAGCCGCAGTTAAGGCCTATAAAGACAGCAATTTACAAACTAAAGATTTAGGGTGCGTTGTTACAACGGCATCTGGTACCTATGAAACTATAGGTAAGGTCCTTAAGGTAATGGACGAAGGTAGAAGCCGATTCAGTCCTAAGACCGTTTTAAATTCCAGTAACTGCTATGCCAGTAGTGCCGTGGCCAAAGTGTTAGGATTAACCGGCCAAAGTTCAGGCATGACCGGAGCCTGCTCAGGCGGATTGTATGCCTTAGACTATGCTATGAAAACATTGGCCTATGATAAGGATACTAAGGCAATGTTAGTAGGCGGTGCTGACACCTGTGTTGGCCCTTTTACAACTTTTTACTTTCAAAACCTACAAGCTCTTTCCCCAGATGGATGCAGGCCATTTGACTTAGAACGTAATGGATTCGTGCTTGGTGAGGGCGGTGCGGCATTAATATTAGAAAGATTAGAAGATGCTGTAGCACGAAGGACCCGTATTCACGGATTAATATTAGGTGTGGGCATGTCAGGAGTTAGTACTAACGATTTAAATCCAGATGCAGAAGGCACATCTCAAATCAAAGCTATTACTTCGGCACTAAAATTTGCCGGAATCAAAGAGGAAGACATAGGATATATTAATGCCCATGCTACTGGTACACCCCAGGGGGACGAGATAGAATATAAGTTAATGGAATCTTTGTTTCCAAACCAAACCATGGTAAGCAATAAAGGGCAAATTGGTCATTGTTTACCTACCAGCGGTCTAATAGAAAGCATATATACCATTTTAGCATTACGTGATCAAATGTCTCCTCCCATTGTAGGACTATGTGATCCGCTTGCTGAAGGAATGATTTTACCTACAATAAAAACTTCAATCAATACAAAATACGCTTTGAAAAATAATTTTGGCTTCGCAGGTAGATCTGCCTGCGCGGTCTTTGCACGATACGACGGAGAAAATACATGAGTCTAAAAGAACTCACTAAAGATAGTCACGATGCCGCAGAAAGCACTAAGTTTATGCAGGCCGTATTCAAAAATAAAATGCCCCCTGATGTGTGGGCAGATTTTACACATCAAAAAACTTTAATCTATAATGCCATTGAAGGTGTCGCGGGGGCTTTGGGATTACTGTCAGGTATGCAGGATATTAGACGTACATATTTGCTATACGAAGATTATTTGATTATGACCGGAGGTAAGAGTGTACATGAGTATAGAAAGTCTACTCTCGATTATTATTCTTATCTAATTAATCTTTACCCTGATAGCGAAAAAATTATTGCACATCTTTACACTTGGCATCTTGGAGACCTACACGGCGGCCAAATGATTAAGAAAGTTATGCCGGGCAGTCATAGGAGTTTAGAATTTGAAAACGGGCCCGAACTAATCAAGAAAGTTAGAGCACTGCTTAACGACGATATGGCAGGCGAAGCTAATTTGGCATTCAAATATGCTATTAATATTATGAAGGAATACGATGAACTCATTGATCTTTGACAAAATGATAGCATGTTCTGAGGAAATTATAAAAAGATTTAAAGAAACAGGCGAAGTAGTTGAAGAGCCTAATGCTAAAAAATTCCCTTGGGCTAATCATGTGTACAGAAGTTTAAGGTATCGCAGAGCTCATATAGATATTGTAGATGCAAGAGATACCAAAAAACTTTGGATGATGCATGTATGTATTTTCCCACATACTAATGACTCAAGCCCAATCTATGGATTTGACACTATTTGCGGACCTAATAAAGTAAGTGGTGCATTTCATGATTTTAGCAATGCTGGTGACCCGAATCATTATATGATGAAGTGGTTTGATGGTAGAACAAAGGACTTATCCTGGAAAAAGGAACGCAATTTACCAGACTGGGCTGAAGCTATATTCAGCGACAGTTTTATTGCTATAGGTGCAGTTGATAAAGAAGAAGAATTAGATCAACTTATAAAACTTGGTTTAGACAATCTCGATTACTATCTATCTAATGTAGGATTAACACAAGAAAGCGGTGCAGACTTTCATATGGCTCAAAATCGTTATTGCCATTTCCAGAAACAGAATCCGCATACTCCTCGGGTAATGGCAAGCTTAGGTTTAGACGAAACAATGGTAAAGGATTTTATACAGGAAGTTTTGTTTCCAGAAATAAAATAAATATTCTATTATGAGATTCTATGAAATTATCAAAGAAGCCAGCATTTTTACTCGTGGAACCTACACTTATGGCCATAAAGTAAGAATTAGTTCTTCTAAGAAAGGCTCACAGCTTTTAAATGTTATTCAAAGTTACATACCGGGTTTTCAGTCTTCGGAAGATTTAGAATGGGTACCTTCTGCTACCAAAGGCGCAACTGTAACTAAAATACAAGTTGGCTCAGGCGATGACAAAATAGTTTTTAAAAGAGCAACCGGAGATTTCTTAAGACTTGTCGGAACGATAAGATCAATTGAATCATTATTAACTCACGCTCCTGGGCAAAAAGGCAGCACAGCTGAAAACAAAGGTGACATGTCTGAGCCGGTATTAAGTGCGGCAGTGGTTGCTAAATTAATTGCTCGAGGCAGTGCTAAAATTGCAGATATTGGCCCGGATGATGTTAAAAAGGTTATGTCGCAGGCCATAAGCGCCTCTGGTCAAAAATTTACAGTTCAAGATAAAAATAGTAATGTTTCGGATACTATAACTTTCACAATCGCTCTCAGAGGGCCTGCCCTACAGTTTTTATCAAGTCCACAATTTTGGGATTCGTACGGTGAACTATTAATGAGTGCGGTACATTATGCCAATAGTGGACAAATAGATAGATATGCTGATTACTTTTATGCCAACGGCAAGGCTGACGAGATACGTATTGTAAGCGACGGTCAGAGTGACCAAAAATCAAGGAAAACAGATATTGAAGCTTTTGCCAACGGCAAACCTTTAAGAAATCTTAACATTAGCCTTAAAGCAGGTAGTCCTCATATAGGACAGGTAGGCGGCGGAACTATTAAAAATCCAGCAGGCAAAAAAGGAGTCTACACCAACGCAGTAAGGTTATTTGGACCATTAGGAGTTAATATTTCTGCCCCAACGGATGCAATAACTTCTAAAGTTGATTATTGGGTCTCTGTGTATCAACAAGTTGCAGAATATCTTGGCAGAGAATTACAAGGTGCTAATGCAAGAGCAGAAGCAGGAGTAATACAAAAAATTGCAGATTGGGCCAGCGACCACGGCACAAAGGGAGATCCTAAGGTTAGATTAGTAAGTTTAAACAAGGGTGGTATGAGCTCTGTGCATAGCTTTAGAAACTTATTTGACAAACTTAGAGCAAACCATATTGATTTAACAGCAGTATATAGACAAGGCAAAAGTAAAGCAACTGGAGAACCCAGACCAGAAATTAGAATTTTCGATAAAAATGGTGCAGGAGATTTAGTTTATATCAGGTATTCTTCTACAGAAGATGGTACGAAGGTCTGGAACACAATTGAAATGCGTGAGTTATTGAAAAAACTTACTACTGTAAGTTTTGATAGGACTAAGGCAGTTCAGGCACAACCAACAGCTCCGGCTGTCCCACAAGCACCGGCAGCACCAGCCAATACACCGGTTTTACCAACTGGTAAAACCACTAACAATTTACAGGGCAATGCTGTTCAATCCCCCTAAATTTCTTTAAGAGTAAAGTAGTCACATAACATAAATATCTGCATGGATATACTACTACTTTTAGTACTTCTGCAGATCAAACATTGGTACGCAGATTTTAAAATCCAAACATACATGCAGACCGTGAAGAAGGGGATCTGGTTAGATCCTGTTGGCATGAGCCATACTCTTGATCACATGTGGTGTACTGCTGTTGCACTTATCTTATTTGCCTTAGTTTATCCCATTACTATAATCCCTATAGTGTTAGCTGTTATCATAGAAGGTGTTCTACATTATCTAATTGACTTTGTTAAAGTTAAGTATGGATGCAAAGACAACACCAAACCTTTGTTCTGGAATCAATTTGGCCTTGACCAATTAGCACATCAGATAACATACATAGGTATGGCCTATTTCTTAGTAGTAAACTGAACAGATAATTCTGCGGTTTTTTCCTTTAAATATTAAAAACATAGGGGAGCCGTATGAAAAAAATCATAGGTCTTTGTCTTCTGTTAGCCGCCACAAGTGCCAACGCAGAATTAGTCCAGCAATTTAGAAGTCCAAGCTTCAATGGGCAAAACTGGAGTAGCCATGTTCTTACTATAGACAGTATTGAAAAGGCACGCAGAGACAATATCGAAAGCCAAAAGAAAAGTGAAGAAGCAAAATTACTTGCCGAAGCACAGAATACTCCATTGGCACGTTTTGTAAGTTTATTCACAAGCCAAGTTTATGCTCAGGTAGCAAGTCAATTAAGTTCAAATTTATTTGCTAATAGATGTGCCGCACCTGACGGTGGTGTTATTCCAGGATGTGTAAATCCTTCAACAGGTGTGTTTACCTTAGACGGTAATACAATAACATGGGTTAAATCAGATAAAGAAGTAGTATTAACTGTTGTTGATTCTAAAGGAACAGTAACAAGAATAACAGTACCTATTGCGAGCTTTGGATTCTAATATGATAAATTTAAAACTAACCTCAATAGCTCTTGCAACTTTTATACTTGCAGGCTGTAATACAATGAGACCTATAACTGATGTTCAAATGGCCAGTGAACCAAAAGTTGTAGAACCTTTAAGAGAAATTAATAAGGTGCCAGCGCCGGCTGGTCCTCCTATTACTATAGCGGTATACAACTTTAAAGATCAAACTGGTCAAAGAAAACCATCATCTACTTTATCGTTGTTTTCTACAGCAGTTACACAAGGTGCTGAAAGTTATATTATTAAGACCCTTATGGAAGTAGGCAATCGTCAATGGTTTACAGTAGTTGAACGTGTTGGCCTTGACAACTTATTGAAAGAGCGTCAGATGATCAAACAGACACGTGAGATCTATGACGGTGAAAAAGCTAAGATGTTACCTCCATTAACTTTAGCCGGTGTTATCCTTGAAGGTGCTATTGTTGACTATAACAGCAATACCCTTACAGGAGGTACTGGAGCTCGTTGGTTAGGCATCGGCCCTTACACACAATATACACAAGACGTAGTTGTAATTAGTTTGCGTCTTGTATCTGTACAAACTGGAGAAGTATTAACTTCGGTTACCGTGGAAAAGAATTTATTAAGCACAGCCGAAGGCGTGACAGCATTAAGATTCTTTAATCAAGCAACCAGAGCCTTTGAATTTGACTCGAGTCAGACATTTAATGAACCCGGCAACTATGCACTACGTTCAGCAATTGAAGAAGGCGTTATGGAATTGATTAAACAAGGGGAACGCCAAGGACTATGGAAATTTAAGGAGCAACCAAAAAATGACATGGTTCAGAAGCAGACCCAGCCACAACCAGTATTACCATCTGGTTCAAAAGAAAACAAAGCCGACCCTGCACGAAGGACAAACACAGAACCTAAGTCAGGGTCACAACTCGTCGACGGGAGCGGACAACCAATCCAAGTCGCAAAATAAAAAGGATCCTAAGTAATTAGGAATTAAAAAGATGAAGAAAAGTCTCATATCATTACTACTTGCAATGGCATTTCCAGCGTTTGCACAAACCGTAGTAACAGCCCCTACACCAGAAGCACCGGTTAATCCGACAGTGGGAGTAATGTCAGGGACTGTCACGGCTCTGGGCGCAGGAACAACTAATAGAGTTTTTATTGATCAAGACGGCGAGCGTCCTAATGTTAACATTACACAATCAGGTAGTGGTAACACAATAGGAAGCGACAGTGCTTACAGTAAAATTATTTCTGGAATTGCTGATAGACTAAATGTCGGTGGTACCAGAAGTTATACTGTTAATAGTGCAGTGTACTTACGTGGTGATGACCACAAATTAATTATTGTGCAACAAGGTAACAACAACACATTAGCTATGAAAGCTATTAGTCCCGATGTAGCCGCACAAGGTGTAGATGTTACAATTCAGCAACTTGGTAATAGCAACTTTGCAGATGTACTTTGTGGAACAGGTAATAGCTCTGCTGGTGCGACTCTTACAGGTTGTAAAAATGCAGTGCTAAATTGGAAGTTCACTGGTAACAGTAATGCCATACAGTTTAGAGGAACTGGTGATGACTTAAACAGTCAAATTACTGTCGATTCTGGAAACTCTAATGAGTTCAATATTGATGCAGTAGGAAATAAGCATAACCAAACTATTAAGGTAAGTGGAGACTTTAACGTTTTCAATTTATCTCAAACAGCTAACAGTACAAATGGTAGTTCAATGTGGTTTGACATTACAGGTTCCAGCAACAGATTCTATGTGAGTCAAGCTGGTACACAAGATAATGTTGTAAAAATTACCAGTGTTGGAAGTAGTGGAGTTTGGAACATTATTCAAAGAACTACTCCATAAGGATATCCTATGAGATATCTTGCACTTTGCCTGCTACTATGTAGTACCGCGGCATTAGCGGACATAGGCTCTGTGACCGAAATTAGCGGTAGTGGTAGTATCAAACGAGGTAAAGATACTATCACTATCGCTAAAGGTACAGTCATTCAAACTAATGATAAAGTTGAAACAAAGAACGGCAAAGTAAAAATTGTTTTCAAAGACAATACTACAGTTTCTGTTACTGAACATAGTAGCTTAGTAATAGATGACTTTGTTTACGACCCTAAGGTAGGAAACGGAAAGCTTGGATTAAAAGCTACCAGTGGAGCTGTTAGGTATGTTTCCGGAGCTATTGCTTCTAACAATCCTAATGCTGTTAAAATTAACACACCCACTGCGACTATTGCAGTTAGAGGCACAGACTTTGTAATGGCAGTAAATGAGTCTGGGGCATCAACTGTTATTTTAATGCCCAGTTGTGAAGATAACGCAGGGCCTAACGTAAAAGGTGTAGTATGCGGCAGTGGTGCAATCGATGTACAAAGCGGCCCTAACCTTGTTTCACTTAATAGGCCATTTCAAGCTACAATGGTCGAAACGTCTGGAGCACCGCCTACTCCTCCTTTAACAGTTAATCTTTTTGCAACACCAGTAGGTACTAATTTGTTAGTTACTCCTCCTCCCACGGTAGGTGGAGCCCCATTAGTAGCCGCGGCGAGAGCGGCAGCTTCTCAGGCAGGTGTTCCCGGTGTAAAGAGAGATGACAAAAAAGATAGCAAAGAAGAAAGTAAAGAGGGCGGCGATACAGAACATGTAGCAAGTAATCAACAAAAAGAAAGTAAAAAACAGAAAGCCGCCGAAGAAGAAAAGGATACTAAAACCACAGTGGTACAGGTAGAATCTAAAGACGAAAAAGAAGTAGTAGCATCTACAGTATCTACTTCTGAGAAATCAGAAGATCCAGAATGGCTAAGAAAAATTTGGAAAGATAAAAGCGAAACAAAACAAGTAGGTTGGGCAGTAGAATCCGTAAGTGCTAACGGTCGCAATGTTGCACAGGTGGCGTTACAAATGGGCACACAGGTATTTGTCAGTGTTACCCAAGATATGCAAACTGTGAGCAACAACTTCAGTTCGGGAAGACCTACCGGACAAATTGTTATTAACCAGAGCTTCAGATGAAATATCATAACTATACATGGCTTAAAGGATTTGGGGTAGCATTGTTTTTACTATGCATAGCTGTATTTTTTGCCGCCTTTACTCCATCTGCACACGCGGCGCTTACTGATATTAAATTTGGAAGATATCAAGTTGCCGATAGTCAATGGAATGTAAGTGCTTGTTTGAATACCACTACCTGTCAAATTTATAGTAAACAACCTGGAACTATGTATAAAATTCCATGGACCAGCGGGCAGTGGTCATGGCAAACTGGACAGTACGTTCAATTCAGCCTGAGCGGTAATGCCAGTTTCCCTTATGAAGGCAAAGTCTATAATAGCAATGGCACATTAGCAGGAACAATTGGTATCGGTAAAATCGTTAACATGGGGCCTGACTATTTCTTCTTTGTCGGATCGGATAATAACACAGGACAATTGTTTAGTGGTAGTAGCGGTATGAGTGGAACCGGCGGAGTAACATGGACTGGTACTGTTAATCCTACAATCGCACAGGCCGATGCTTATGCCGACGCAACATATTCTACTGTACCGTTGTCGGCTGGACAGACAGCCACAGTAACACCGTCTTCGGGTAGTGGTGGAGGTGCTGTCGCAACTAATCCTCGCCCAACATGGCCTGTAATTAATCGCCCTGCAAATCAAATCGGCTTTGGTACTAATCGCTCACCTGGCTGGTATATGACTGGTCATTTCAACGGTCAAATATGGGGATCAATTAACTTTAGTTATGCCCTTCAACCCGACGGTGCATGGGCCAGAGGTACTTCATATATGCGTTGGCCTGGAACTGACAACGGTGTTAGTAGAACTATTTGGTTTAGAACTGGATACGACGACGCACATAGTTTGTCTATCAATGGACAGGTTGTAACCAACAGTGGTTGTTGCGGTTATGCCTATGGCAGTTATACAGCTAAACCAGGCGAAATTGTCAAACTTGAATTTTATACAAATAATAATGGCGGCTATGATTGGGTATTCCAAGTGGCATGGGATCCACAGGGTGACGGTAGTTATGAGTTATTAGATAGCAATACTGTCGCTGTTCAAGATGTTGTAGGCGGTGGTGGTAGTTATTGGTATAGCAGTAGTATCACCACAGAGCAAACTAATATATTGAACGATGCAAGAACTCGTACTTCTGGTGTCATAGGTAATAAAATATACATTGAAGAAAAAGTTGGGTCTATCAATAATACAGTTACTATCGAGCAAACTGGCAGTCATAACATGATACAGGGTCTCGGTGGCGGCAACGCTATTCTTGACGGTGACACAAATACACTAAACATTAAACAAGGTGGCGGAAACATTGCAGGAAGAAATCTTATTGAATTTGGAATTTATGGTAACAGTAATAATGTAACCTTTACACAGGCTCGAAACACAGATACAGGGTTACACGACGGTGCAGAAAGTGGAGGACACTATGCAGGGTTAGGTATTAATGGAGATTCGAATACTGTTACAATTAGACAGGGTAATCAAGGTGCGGCTAACAGCGGACACTTTGGTTTAATCTACATCAAAGGTGATGGCAACAACCTAACGTTAAAACAGACACACGATGGCGAAAAACGAGCATTTATCAGTGTTGACGGTAACAACAATACCAGTTTAATCAGCCAAGGCGGACTGGGTAATCAATATATTGATCTAATGATGACTGGCAATGGGCATACTGCTAACGTTACACAAACCGGAGCAGGATCACACAGAGCAACTATTAACCTGCAAAACGCAGGAGGAGCCAGTGTGTTAAATCTAACACAGCAAGGCACTACCGGACAACAGTACAGCATCATGCAACAGTGTGCAAATTTAAATGGTTGTAGTGTTACCTTAACACAGGGCGGTCCTTAACCAGATATTTTTCGAGCAAAGTTATTTCACTTTAAATAACAGATGAAGAAACTTTTACTGCTCGCGGCAATAATACCCTGTTTAGCTTCTGCTCAACAAACATATCAAAAAACTGTAATCTGCTCAGAAACTAAACTTGTTTTTGAAATGCTACGCAGTAAAGAGTATAATGAAAAACCAATGTGGATTGGGCAGGACGAACGTCAAATAAATTTTTCATTATTTGTAAATCCTAAAACTCGGTCTTGGACCATCATTGAATTCAAAGGGCCTGTAACCTGTATAATAGCCGCAGGCGAGGTTGGCTTAATGGCTGACGAACATTTAAAATTGTAACACAATTGTAATCATTTTGTAGTAATATATTTGTAAATATTTTTGTAGATAGTCTACAATTCACTTAACACACAAGGAGATTACAAGTGAAAAAACTACTCGTGACACTACTGGCGACAATTGGAATTGCCGTTACAGCACAAGCACAAACAATTAATGGAGCCGGGGCAACATTCCCGGCTCCTTTGTATTCAAAGTGGGCAGAAGCTTACAATAAAGAAACTGGTATTAAAGTAAATTACCAAAGTGTAGGTTCTGGCGCAGGCATTAGACAAATTGAAGGTAAAACCGTTACTTTTGGTGCAAGTGACATGCCACTCAAAGATGATAAATTAGCAAGTTTGGGAGCGACACAGTTTCCAACTGCCATCGGAGGAGTGGTTCCTGTTATTAACCTTAAAGAAGTAAAGCCAGGTGAGCTAAAACTTACTGGCGTTGTTCTTGCTGACATTTTCTTAGGTAAGATTAAAAAGTGGAACGACCCTTCTATTACAAAGTTAAATCCAACTCTTAAATTACCTGATCAGGATATCATGGTAGTTCGTCGTGCAGACGGTTCCGGTACAACATTCATTTGGACCAACTATCTAAGCAAGGTAAGTCCCGAATTTAAAGACACCATTGGAGAAGGCACCGCAGTAAACTGGAAGGTAGGAGCAGGCGGTAAAGGTAACGAGGGTGTTGCTGCCATGGTTCGTCAACTGCCGGGGGCATTGGGCTATGTTGAATATGCCTACGTCAAACAGACTAAAATGAACTGGGTGCAGATGCAGAACAAAGATGGTCAGTGGGTCGCTCCAGATGATCTAACATTTAAGGCTGCGGCCGCAAATGCTACCTGGGATAAAACATTTTATCAGATTCTAACAGATCAGCCAGGCAAAACAAGTTGGCCAGCTACTGGTGCAACATTTATCATCATGTATTTAAACAATGGTGCCAAAGCACAAGAAGCCGCAGAAGTCTTGAAGTTCTTTAATTGGGCTTTCGATAAAGGGGATAAAATGGCAGAAGAATTAGACTATGTTCCTCTACCAGATAATGTTGTTGCTCTTGTAAGAAAAGAAATGGCGAAAATCAAATGAGCGAGCCGGCGGGTGGGTTTTTGGGCGTGTTCGAACAGCGTGTCGGTCAATTACGAAAACGTTTAAAAAACGAATTAGAAAAAGACAAACCCATCCGTTGTCGCAGAAATCTTAAAATGATTATCAAAGAAATTAAAGAGTGGGAAGACGTGCTACATAAGCATGCCAAAGACCATAAACGTTGTCCCCATTGCGGAGAGAAGTTAGACAATTAAAAGCCCCTTCCGGGGCTTTTTTAATCTGCATTACGTGTAAT
>JACCDT010280708.1_pt1 | contig 16968 bp, 16 predicted proteins | sample 7446291 | NCBI WGS metagenome assembly JACCDT01 (sample SAMN15323446, study PRJNA562643) | freshwater metagenome | isolation source: river surface water | place: USA:Blue River Watershed | collected 2017-08-17 | reverse complement strand
CCCGCGAAGTCAGCCACGATGGCGTCACGCGATTTGGTCAGACGATTGAACAACGTGGACTTGCCAACGTTGGGACGGCCAACAAGAGCCAAAACGGGTTTCAAAACTTAATCCTTTAACTTCCCGATCACGGGATTTGGAGGCCAGTCACGCGGCCCTCGCGTGAGACCACCACATAGCGACCGCCGGCAAACACTGGGGCTGTCGCTAGCTCTTCTGAGTCGAGCTTGATGCGATTGAGCAAAGCGCCATCGGCCAACGACAACAGGTACACCCAACCACCGTTATCCGCGATCAACACACCACGCGGGGTAACCAAGGGTGCGCTCAAGATACGGTATTTCAAGCGTTCGGTGTCCCACAGTCGTTCACCGTTGCTGCGGTTGAGCGCCTGTACCACGCCATTGGACAAAGCAGTGACCACCAAAGCCTCGTTGCCGCTGACGCCCATTTCACCCGCGGAGGGGCGAGTCCAGACACCTTGACCGCGCTCGGCGTTGACACAACCGACCGAAGCTTGGAAGGCACGCACGCACACCACGTCGCCCACACGGTCAAACGGCGCAACCAAATCGACCAAACGCTCAACGTCGTTTGTGCCACGAGGTGTTGCAATGGCAGACTCCCAACGAATCACGCCGGTGTTGGGGTCCAACCCGGCCAAGCGGCCAGACAAACCCACCAACAAGGTGTTTTTAAAAGCCAGAAGCACACCCGCTTGCTTCAAAACCAAGGGCTCACCCGGACGCTGCTGCGTCCAAAGTTGGCGACCTGTTGCACCATCAAACGCAATGACCGAGCGATCCGCCGTGAGCACAAAAACACGCGCACCCGCCACCAAAGGCGCTGTGAATGACTGTGCAGGCAGGCTCTTGCGCCATTGCACTTTACCGTCACGCAAGGTCACAAGTTCGTTGTTGCGGGTGACCACAGCCAATTGCTGGCCATCGCTACCCACGCCAGCAGAAATAGCTTGGTCAAGCTTGATGCGCCACACATCTTTACCACTGGTGGCATCCAACACTGCGACCACGCCTTGACTGTTGGCCAAAGCAATGCGGTCTTCACGGGCTGACACGACCAAGGGGAACTCAATCTTGCCAATGGCAGCGGTCCAATTGCTACGTACGTCTTGCAACACAGGCACGCCCGGAATTTCGGTGGGCTTAGGGCGTGATGGTCCTGAACAGGCGGCCAAAACAACACAGGCGCTGAGCAAACTCAAACGCAACAGGGATGTCCAGCGAATCGTTGTGGTGTTCACTTCTTCGTCTCCACAGCAACAGCGTCTTCGGGGTCTGCCCCCAAAGCTGCCAATTTCACGGCCACCAAACGGCGGTAATCGGCATTGGGCTCAAAGCCCTTCCATGCATTTTTATAGTGCTGAACCGCTTCGCTAGGTTGCGCTTGCAACATGGCCAAATCACCCAAACGGTCAGCCATCAGCGGTGCAAAAGCCTCTGCCGTCTTAGCACTCAGCTGTTTGCGTGCTTCGTCGTAGGCTTTGTCTTCCACCAACAAAGCTGCCAAACGCAAACGCGCCAAGGCTTGGTAGCCCTCATCGCTGGACTGCTCAATTACCCATGTCAGCTGTTTCTTTGCATCGGCTTTGCGGTCCTTGTCGTTGTAGACACGCGCTGCCAACAAAGCACCTTGTTGTGCATAGGTGGTAGAGGCAAATTTTTCTTGAATGTCTTTGACCGAGCGATCGAGCAAGGCCAAATCCCCACCCAGCGCAGCACGTTCAACGGTGTCGTACAAAGCAGCCGCTTGTGCCGCTTGTTTGCCTTGGTAAGACTGCCAACCCATCCAAGCGGCATAGCCCCCCAGCACCACAATCAACAGCCAGGTGATGAGGTCACCCCAGCGCTTCCAAAAGTGCTTGAGTTCGTCCAGTTGTTCTTGTTCTTCGAGGTCGAGGTGCGATGCCATGGTAGGGGTACTTTGACTAAAAATTTAGCGGATTGTAGGGGGCCGGCTGAAACTCAGCGACTCAAGACAGTTTCGCCTGCACGCGAGCAGCCACATCGGCCAATGCCACGGCTTCTTGCGCCCCTGCGCCATCACGCAAGGCTTTGAGGGTGACTTCGCCTCGGGCCAACTCATCACCACCAAAAATGAGGCCGAGCTGCGCGCCACTGCCATCGGCTTTTTTGAACTGCGATTTCATGCTGCCCATGCCCTCACCTGCGCCGGCGTGCATTTGCACCGACACGCCTTGCGCACGCAGGGCTTGAATGGTTTTGAACACCGTGGGCAAAGCCTCTGCATCGGGCACGATGGCGTACACGTCTGGCCCTTGTGCATCGGGCAAAGTGCCCTGCTCTTTGAGCAACTCCAGCACGCGTTCCACACCCAAGGCCCAACCCACCGCAGGGGCAGGCTTGCCGCCGACTTGCTCGATCAGGTAGTCGTATCGACCGCCGCCGCAAATCGTACCTTGCGAGCCCAAGCTCTCGGTGATGAACTCGAACACCGTGAGGTTGTAGTAGTCCATGCCACGCACCAAGCGTGGGTTGATGCGGTAGCTGACGCCGCTCGCATCCAAAATGGCTTTGACCGCGTTGAAGTGAGCCAACGAGGCTTCACCCAAGAAGTCGATGAGCTTAGGCGCTGCTTCGACCACGGCTTGCATCGCAGGGTTCTTGGTGTCCAAGATGCGCAGCGGGTTGCTGTGCAAGCGACGCTTGGCTTCTTCGTCCAACACGTTGATGTTGGCTTCCAAGTGCGAGATCAGGGCAGCACGATGAGCCGCGCGTTCGTTGGGTTGGCCCAAGCTGTTGAGTTCCAAGCGCACGTCTTTGATGCCCAGCTCTTGCCACAAAGTGTGGGCCAACAAAATCAGCTCAGCATCCACCTCTGCGCCAGGAAAGCCCAAGGCCTCCGCGCCAATTTGGTGGAACTGGCGATAGCGGCCACGCTGTGGGCGCTCGTGGCGAAACATAGGGCCCATGTAGTACAGGCGCTTGCCACCGTCGTACAGCATGTTGTGCTCGACCACCGCACGCACCACACCCGCCGTAGCCTCTGGGCGCAAAGTGAGTTGTTCGCCATTCAAACGGTCTTCAAAGGAGTACATCTCCTTTTCCACAATGTCGGTCACCTCACCCAAGCCACGCACGAACAAAGCGGTGGGTTCGACGATGGGCGTGCGCAAGTTACGGTACGCATGACGTGCCATGTGCTGACGCACTTTGTCTTCCAGCCATTCCCAATGGGCCGACTGGGGCGGCAGCAAATCGTTCATGCCCTTGACGGCTGTCAGGGATTGGGGTTTGGATTTTTTGTTGTTCTCGGTCATCCGCGATCTCTGTATTTGTTTAACGTCGAAGGCTCAAGCCTTGGCTTGGCCGAAACGCTTTTCAATATAGTTTTCAACAATTTGGTGGAACTCTTGCGCGATGTTGTCCCCGCGCAAAGTCATGGCCTTTTCGCCGTCAATGAACACGGGCGCTGCAGGCGCTTCGCCTGTGCCGGGCAGGCTGATGCCTAGATCAGCATGTTTGCTCTCGCCGGGGCCGTTGACGATGCAGCCCATCACCGCGACCTTGAGGTTTTCCACGCCGGGGTATTGGCTGCGCCACACGGGCATTTGCGCGCGCAAGAAGTCGTCAATCTCTTTGGCCAACTCTTGGAACGTGGTGCTGGTGGTGCGACCACAGCCTGGGCATGCGGTGACGCTGGGCACAAAGGTGCGCAGGCCCAAGGCTTGCAAAATTTCAGAGGCAATCACCACCTCTTGCGTGCGTGCTTCACCCGGTTGAGGCGTGAGCGACACACGAATGGTGTCGCCAATGCCCTCTTGCAACAGGATGGACAAGGCAGTGGTAGACGCCACCGTCCCCTTGGTGCCCATGCCTGCTTCGGTGAGGCCTAAGTGCAAAGGGTAGTTGCAACGCTGGGCCAACTCACGGTACACGGCAATGAGATCTTGCACACCGCTGACCTTGCAGCTGAGCAAAATTTGTTCGGGCTTCATGCCCATGCTTTGCGCCAACTTGGCCGAATCAATGGCCGAAGTGATGAGCGCTTCGTACATCACCTGCTTGGCATCGAACGGTTGCGCACGCTTGGCGTTCTCGTCCATCAACTTGGCGAGCAGCTCTTGGTCAAGGCTGCCCCAGTTCACACCAATGCGCACGGCTTTGTCGTAGCGCATGGCGGCTTCAATCATTTGTCCAAATTGCTTGTCGTGCTTGTCGCCCTTGCCCACGTTGCCGGGGTTGATTCGGTACTTGGACAAAGCCTGCGCGCAATCAGGAAACTCGGTGAGCAAGCGGTGACCGTTGTAATGAAAGTCACCAATCAGCGGCACATGGATGCCCATCTTGTCGAGCTGCTCACGCACATGCGGTACCGCTTGCGCGGCTTCGGGCGTGTTGACCGTGATGCGAACCAGCTCTGAACCTGCCAAAGCCAACTCTTTGATTTGAATGGCGGTGCCGATCGCGTCCACCGTGTCGGTGTTGGTCATGGACTGCACGCGCACCGGCGCATCGCCCCCCACCGTCACCACATGGCTGCCCCACGCCACACGCGCTTGCAAGCTGCGACGAACCAAGGGTTGCGACAAGGCAATGCCGTGAGACTGTGCGTTATTTGTCATCGTTCACTCCAGCTGCACTCGCAGGCACAAGCAAACTGGCAGCTTGTGCGGCCTGTAACGCCACCGCTGCAGAATGCACAGTCGTCACCACTACGTTGCTGGACATGTTGTCCATCGCCGAGGCCGGCGTCTCGATGGATGGCAGCGCCGTGGCCGAAGATTGGACAGGCACTACCACCTCACCCGAGACTGGCTCTTCTTTGAAAACCAGCAAGCTATGAATTTCTGGCCAAAAACCAATCACCAAAGCCACAGCCAAAATCATCATTGCAGCCCAACGCATGGGGGTGAGCAGGCGCACAACCACCACAAAGCTGGATTGGGGCAAGAAGGAAGGACGGTTCAAAGGAAAGTCCAAACCACGCTCATTTTTAGCCGCCAAACGCGACACATCTTGCCCAGGCAGCAAAGCGAGCACGGGTGCTGCATCGGTCTTGAGTTGGCGGCAAACGGCCAATGTCAAGGCGCGGGCAAACATGGCATCTGGCAACTCATCCAAACGGTCGTTTTCCAGGGCATTCAGTTTGGCAGGTGACACACGCAGGGCTTGCGCCAACACATCCAGCTTGAAGCCATGGGCCTCGCGGTATTGGCGCAGCAAGCCCCCCGCTGTGGTGCTGGAGCTGTTCGATGTGAGAGTATCTTCAGTCATTCGTGGTCAAAAAGAAGGTGGTATCAATCGTTGCGTTTGGTTGCAGAGGCCTGTTCCAACGCACGTTGCTGACACAAAGCAACCGCTTTGGTCGTTTTGTCAGCGTATCGGTAGTTAGGTTGGGACAAGGCTTGGTCAAACTGCGTTTGGGCTTGGGTAAATTGGTTTTGCTCACACAAAAACCAACCGTAGTTGTGTTGAATCTCCGCCAATTCAGCAGCGCGAGCAGGTGCCATCGAGCCCCAGTGCAGGGCTTGTTCAAAGCTTTGTTGAGCCAATTGAGGGGCCTTGTCGCGCTGATGAATCAGGCCTAGCAAGCTGTAGGCTTGCGCAAACTTCGGGTCAATTTGCAAAGCCAGACGGACCTCTTGCAAAGCAAACGTGTTTTGGTTCTGCTCGTAATACGCAGTGGCCAAGCTCAAACGGCGCATGGCGCGTTCACGGATGGCACTGGGCTCAGTTGGTGTGAGCGCATCCAACTGAAACGTCGCTAAGCCGCATGCGCTCAAAACACAAACAGCGGCCGCACAGAACAAAAAGCGCCAACGCCTGATATTCATGACGCCACCTGTGTCAGTGGAATCACGCGTTGCTTGGCGATGCGCTCGTCCACACGGGTGCGATCTTTCACGTCACCAGCAAGCTGACCACATGCTGCGTCAATGTCATCACCCCGTGTTTTGCGCACCGTCGTGATGATGCCTGCGTCACTCAGTTGGGCAGCAAAGGCTTTGACCGTCGCAGCGTTTGAGCGTGTCAGGCCGGAGGCAGGAAACGGGTTGAACGGAATCAAGTTGAACTTGCAAGGTACAGGTTCGCCCAAGCCTCGTTTAGGTTTGACCAAATCAATCAAGGCTTGCGCATGTTCGGGTTGGTCGTTGACGCCGTCCAACATGCAATATTCAAACGTGATGAAGTCACGCGGTGCGTGCGTCAAATAGCGACGGCAAGCGTCCATCAACTCGTGCAAGGGGTATTTGCGGTTGAGTGGCACCAAGTTGTCGCGCAACGCATCGGTGGGCGCATGCAAAGACACCGCCAAAGCCACGGGGCAGTCTTCACCCAAGCGGTCCATCATGGGCACCACACCCGAGGTAGACACCGTCACACGACGGCGAGACAAACCATAGCCGTGATCGTCCAACATCGAACGCAAGGCCGGCACCAAGGCGCTGTAGTTTTGCAGCGGCTCACCCATGCCCATCATCACCACATTGGAGATGACACGCTCGGTGGTGTTGAACTGTTTGCGCAGCGAGTGCTCTGCAAACCACAGCTGCGACAAGATTTCGCCTGTGGTGAGGTTGCGGCTAAAGCCTTGATGCCCTGTGGAGCAAAAGCGGCATCCCACAGCACACCCCGCTTGTGACGACACGCACAAAGTGCCTCGATCATCTTCAGGAATAAACACGGTCTCCACGGCGTTACCGTCACCCACATCGAACAACCATTTGATGGTGCCGTCTGCTGAGTCGTGTCTGGAAATGGGGGTAAGTGGCTGAACCTGTGCGCAGGTTTTCAGCTTTTCGCGCAAGGACTTGGCAAGATCAGACATCTGATCAAAGTCTTGTGCGCCTTTTTGGTGGATCCACCGGAACAACTGTGTGGCTCGAAAGCGTTTTTCGCCCAAGCGCTCACAAAAAACGGCCAAACCGTCGAGATCAAAATCAAGCAGGTTGGCCGTCATTTTTATTCGCCAACGCAGTGGTTGCCCACCGCGTCGATTGGCTTTTAGTGACCGTAAACGTTCATGCCGGCGAAGAAGAAGCTGATTTCAGCAGCAGCAGTCTCTGGGCCGTCTGAACCGTGCACAGCGTTGGCATCGATGCTGTCAGCAAAGTCAGCGCGGATGGTGCCGGGAGCAGCTTCTTTAGGGTTGGTTGCGCCCATCAAGTCACGGTTTTTCAAAATAGCGCCTTCGCCTTCCAACACTTGGATCATGACAGGGCCAGAGACCATGAAGTCCACCAAGTCTTTGAAGAAAGGACGTGCTTTGTGCACAGCGTAGAACTGCTCAGCTTCGCCACGTGACAAGTGAGCCATGCGAGCGGCCACCACTTTCAAGCCAGCGGCTTCGAAGCGTGCGTAGATTTGGCCGATGACGTTCTTAGCAACTGCGTCTGGCTTGATGATGGAGAGAGTACGTTCGGTCATTTGGAGTTTCCCTGTTTTGACTGTGATTGAAATTTTTATTCGCAAGGTGCGGAGCCTGTTATTTTAACCTCTTCAAGGGATTTCCCTTGAATAAGACAGCGTTTTTGCTGCATCGTCGCTGTGCTTTATCGGCCACCTCGGCCGCGGTTGCCCCCTGAGCCTCCGCCTGAGCGGCCACCACCAAAGCTACCGCCAGCGGAACCGCCACGGCGTGGTGCACCGCTAGAGGGACGTGGACCACCCACCAAGCCAGCTTTGAAAGCCTTTTGACCGTCTTTTTTACGCTGGCGTTCGATGGCGTAGCTGTCAGCACCGATATAACCCACCGAGGTTTGCATCGGGTCAGGCTGTTGGGCGCGCTCGGCTTGTTTGCCACCACGGCGACGTTCGGTGCGCACCAAACGTTCGGGGCCACTGCGCTCTTCTGGCGCACGTGGCGTTGATGGTCGTGGGCCCACACTGTTGCCACGGCGACGGCTGTTGGCGCGCTCGTTGCGGTCATGGCGTGAAGGGCCGCTTTGCATGGGAGCTTCTGCACCCGCGGCTTCCATCAATGCACGAATGTCGCGCTCGCCCAATTCCACAAACGCACCGCGCTTCAAACCGCGTGGCAACACCATGGCGCCATAGCGGATACGAATCAATCGGCTCACCGCATGGCCTACGGCTTCAAACATGCGGCGCACTTCGCGGTTGCGGCCTTCAGAAATCGTCACGCGGTACCAGCAGTTCGAACCTTCACCACCGCCCTCTTCGATCGAACCAAATTGGGCAGGACCGTCATCCAATTGAATGCCGGTGATGAGTTGTTCTTTTTGATCTTTGCTGAGCTTGCCCAGCGAACGCACAGCATATTCACGTTGCAAGCCAAAGCGTGGGTGCATCAACTGGTTGGCCAACTCACCTGAGCTGGTGAACAACAACAAACCTTCGGTGTTCAAGTCCAAGCGGCCGACCGACTGCCACTTGCCTTGGTACAGGCGTGGCAAACGACGAAACACGGTGGGACGGTTTTGCGGGTCATCCGTGGTCACCACTTCACCCGCAGGCTTGTGATACGCAATGACGCGGGGTGGTGGTGGTGCAATGCGCACCTTCAGCTGACGGCCGTTGACCTTGATTTGGTCACCAAACTGAACACGCTGGCCCACATGGGCCACTTCGTTGTTCACGGTCACATGGCCCTCGGCAATCAGGCGCTCCATCTCGATGCGAGAGCCCAAGCCCGACTGCGCCAGAACTTTATGCAGCTTGGGCGATTCGGGTTGCGGCAATAGCACGCGTTTTTCAGGTGCAGCTTCGGCGCGGATCAGCTCGGCATCGAACTCGCCAGAGACCACATCGTCAAAGTCAAATGTGGTGTCATCGTCGTCCAAAATTTCGTCGTGTGCGTCGGTTGGCTTGCCACCCAGGTCGTGGTGTTTAGTGTTCATGCGTATCGTCGCCGTTTGGGGCGGAGTCTCTGGGTGAGGAAAGTTCAAAAATGGGGGCTTCGTCGGTGAAGCCGTTGAGGGGCTGGGCTGCCGCCTCAGGGCTGGCTGTTTCGCCTGGGTCTGCCACGTCAGTGACGGCATCACCTTCAACAGCTGCTGAAGCATCAGTTGACTCGAGGGCCATGTTCAGCTGCAGAGAGGGATCGTCTTCACCCAAACGTGCAAAGGCATTGGCTTGCGCTTGCGCGCTATCAAAGACAGGCAACTGGTCAAGCGAGGCCAAGCCTAAGTCGTCCAAAAACTGGCGTGTGGTGGCGTACAAGGAAGGACGCCCCACGGTTTCACGGTGGCCAATGACCTCCACCCAACCACGGTCTTCGAGTTGCTTGATGACGAGAGAGTTCACGGTCACGCCACGGATGTCTTCCATGTCGCCACGCGTCACGGGCTGGCGATACGCAATGATGGCCAAGGTTTCCATCACCGCGCGTGAGTACTTGGGGGGCTTCTCGGGGTTCAAGCGGTCGAGGTACTCGCGCATCTCGGGACGGCTTTGAAAGCGCCATCCCGTCGCCACTTGCACCAACTCAACGCCGCGCTGCGCCCAATCGAGTTGCAACTCTTCTAGCAAAGTGCGAATGGTGTCCGCGCCCAAGGCGTCAGCAAACAGCACGCGCAAATCGCGAATCTGGATGGGTTGGTGAGAGCAAATCAGGGCGGTCTCTAGTACGCGCTTGGCATCCACGGTGTTCATCGTGAGAGTTCCGGGTCAAGGGTCGAGGAAAAGGCCTGCGAAAATTCATCTCGAGGCGGTAAGGGCCATGCGGGGCACGGCACGAGTCAGAGCCAAAGGGCTCACCGCTTTCACAAGCGTGGAATCGTATTGTAACGGAGGCCGTTTTTAGGCGGATTCTGGACGCTTGAGGCCTAAACCAGCCAGCAAATTGACCATATCGTCTGGCAGCGGTGCTTCAAACTTGAGTGGCTCACCCGTGATGGGATGGTCAAAGCTCAACCGGAAGGCGTGCAAGGCTTGGCGATCAATGCCCAAGGTCATCGGCCCGGCATACAGCGAATCGCCCACCAGTGGATGCCCAAAATGCGCCATGTGCACACGAATTTGATGGGTGCGGCCAGTGTGCAAGGTGCATTGCACCAAACACGCCTCTTCTTGGCTGCTCAAGCATTCAAACGTGGTGTGGGCTTCTTTGCCGGGTAAGCGTTCTAGGTCGACCACGGCCATGCGTAAGCGGTTTTTGTAGTCACGGCCAATCGCGGCAACCACATCACGCACAGGGTTACCCACCCATTTGCGGTAAGCCACGGCCAAATATTCGCGATGCACATGACGCTCGGCGATCATGGCGACCAAGGCATCCATGGCGCGGCGCGTGCGGGCGACGATCATCAAGCCACTGGTATCTTTGTCCAAGCGATGCACGATGCCCGCACGGGGCAGCATCACCGCTTGTGGATCCATCGCCAACAAGCCATTGAGCAGAGTGCCGCTCCAATTGCCAGGCGCGGGGTGCACCACCAAGCCTGCGGGCTTGAACAGCACGCGCAGATCCTCATCTTCGTAAATCACAGTCAGGGGAATATCTTCTGGCTTAAAAGCTTGGCTTTGTGGCGTCGGCTTTAAGGTGAGCTGGTAGCGCTCGCCCATGCGTACCTTCGCTGAAGCCTTGGTCATCACACGTGGCGCAGGACTGACGCAGCTCACACAGACTTCGCTGAGCAGCTGCTGCGAGTAGCTGCGTGAAAACTCGGGCAGCAACACAGCCAACGCGCGATCTAAGCGCTCGCCGTGTAATTCGGTGGGAATAAAAAGCTCGCGGGTTTCGACGTCGGCGCCCTCGACAAAGTCGTTCTGCTCGTCGAGCAAAACATCCTCCGCATCAGAGGCTAAAGAGGATGGCTGAGCCGATAGAATGGTTTGACTTTGCTTCAAGAGGATGACCTGTGGTGTTACGACTCAAATTATCGACGGTGTGGATGGCCATTGGCCTGTCAACAGCCATTCTTTTCACAGGATGCGCCGACAGCAACTACGACCCCACCAAAGATTGGAGCAATGACAAGCTTTACAACGAGGCCAAAGACGAAATGGCGGCAGGTGGTTACGACAAAGCCATCGGCATGTACGAAAAGTTAGAAGGCCGTGCGGCAGGCACTGCGTTGGCACAACAAGCCCAACTCGACAAAGCGTGGGCGCAATACAAAACCAATGAACCCGTTCAAGCTGTCGCCACGTTGGATCGTTTCATCAAGCTCCACCCTGCCAGTCCCGCACTGGACTATGCGCTGTACCTCAAAGGTTTGGTGAACTTCAACGACAACCTTGGTCTCTTCTCAACACTGGCTGAACAAGACTTGGCAGAGCGTGACCCTAAGCAAGCGAAAGAATCGTTTGAGGCTTTCCGTGAATTAGTCACTCGCTTCCCATCCTCTAAATATTCCGAAGATGCCCGCCTGCGCATGGCGTTCATCAAGAACTCGCTCGCTCGCTCCGATGTGCATGTGGCACGCTTTTATTACCAACGTGGTGCCTATGTTGCCGCCATTGCACGGGCGCAAACCACCGTACAAGAATACCGAGACGTACCAGCCGTCGAGGAAGCTTTGTTCATCATGTACCAAAGCTACGACAAGCTTGGCCTAGTCCAACTGCGTGATGACACCAAACGCGTGCTGGAGAAGTCCTATCCCAACACGCCATTCCTATACCCTGAGCGCGCGGGAACTAAAAAGTCGTGGTGGAAGTTCTGGAAATAAAGTCGCGCTTGAGCGCATCAAGCGACTGCGCCAACGCTTCTGACGTTTGCAACTGACGCATAGGCGGTAAGGCTGCAATCAAGCGACGTCCATAGCCAGTGGTGACCAAGCGGTTATCACACAACACCAACACACCTTGGTCTGACTCGGTACGAATCAATCGCCCAGCCCCCTGCTTCAAAGCCACCACGGCCTCAGGCACAAAATAATCATTGAACGGGCTGCGGCCCTGTGACTCTAAGCGCTTGCTACGGGCCTCGACCAATGGATCGTTGGGCGGGGGGAAAGGCAGTTTGTCAATGACGACCAACTGCAGTGCATCGCCTGGCACATCAAAGCCTTCCCAAAACGTCGCAGAGGCCACCAGCACGCAGCCGCCCTCGCCCACTTTAGCTCCATCGCGGAACCGCTCCATCAAATGACGCTTAGGCCATTCACCTTGCACCAGCACTTCAACGCCGGCCCCTTCTAGCTGCTGCATCAGTGCATCACCAATCGCGCGCAAAGCACGCAAGGTGGTGGTGAGCACCAAAGTGCGTCCGCCCAAACGACGCACCGCATCACTGGCAATGGCTGCCACTTGGGCACTGTGAGCAGGATCATTCGGACGCACGATGTCGCGGGGCACATACAACGAAGCTTGCGCTGGGTAATCAAACGGGCTGCTCACACGCAACACAGTGGCAGACTCCAAACCACAAGGCTCAGTGAACCATGTTAAGCGTGCGTCATCCCCCAAAGTCGCTGAGGTGAAGATCCAAGCGCGGGGGCGAGTATCTTCAACGGGTCGGATGGCAAATTCATCATCTGTTACAGGGGTTCGATCTAGCGAGGGTTCATCTTGCCAAGGTGGTGGCTCTTGCTCTGCTTGATCACGGATCTCAACTGCTGACGGCTTCATCAGTCGCTCACGCACAGTTTCGGCAATGTCTAGGGGCGCCTCCATCAAGCGCATTTGCGAAGCGCTGATATCGACCCAACGCACCGCATCGGGTGCACACGGGTTCAAGAATGCATCCACACGTTTTGCAACCTCGGCCACACGGTCGTGCAAGCGCATGAAGTCGGGGGCAATTTCACTGACGGTGTCTAAGGCTTGCAACGCTTGCACGCAGGCAGCCCCCACATCTTGCAGCGATTGTTCCCACGCGCCTGCATGCATGTCATCTGGCGCGGGTCCTGTCCAACGTAATTTCACTGTGGCATGACGCTTGCCGCCCATCAAGCGCAACTCGCGTGCTGCGCGCTCTAAACCGGCACACACGCCCTGCCAGTCGGTCAAGCCACGTGCGAGTTGCAAACCTGTGGCCAAGATATCACGGGTTACATCTAATAGCTGAGCTGTGCCGAGTTGATGACCCAAAAAATTCACACCGACTTCATTGAGCTGATGTGCTTCATCAAAAATCACCACGCGCACACTGGGTAACAGCTCGGCCATACCGGTTTCGCGCACGGCCATGTCAGCAAAAAACAAATGGTGATTGATGACCACCACATCCGCACCCAGCGCTTCGCGACGGGCGGCGTTGACGTGGCAGGTTTTGAGTTTGGGGCATTGCGAACCCAAGCAGTTTTCACGATTCGACGTGATGAGCGGAATCAAAGGAGAGCGCTCGTCTAAACCTGGCAACTCAGCCAAGTCGCCTGTGCGCGTGCTGAGCGACCAAGTTTCCACGCGTGACAACAAATGCACGGTATGACGATCGGGGATCTGCGTATCGCGTCGCGCCATCTCCATGCGGTGCGTGCACAAATAACTCGAGCGACCTTTGAGCAGGGCTAAGCGAACGGGCAAATTCAGCGCCTGCACCAAACGCGGCAAATCACGCGCGAACAACTGATCTTGCAGTGCCTTGGTCGCAGTTGAGAGTAAGACTCGCTCACCGCTGAGCAATGCAGGCACCAAATAGGCAAAGGTTTTGCCGACCCCAGTGCCCGCTTCTACAACCAAGCTCCCCCCATGCGCCACCACATCGGCGACGGCCAAGGCCATGTCGGTCTGACCTTGACGCGGACTGAATTGGTCGGTGGCGCGAGCCAAGACACCGAGCGGTGCAAACGCCTCTTGCACCAAGTCACGCAAGGGATGACTCATCGACCGGGCACGGGCAGCGGTGCTGCGGGTTCTTTGTCACGCTCACGCAGTTTCTTAGCCACATCTTCACGATGCTGAGCAGCATCCAATTGTTTTTGCTCATAGTCACCGCGTTTGGTTCCCTTGAGGGCATGGTCGATTTGTTTTTGCGCATGGCGGTCTGCACGATCTTTGGCCGCAGCAATAGCCTCTGCACGATCAGCCTCATCTTTTTTCAATTTAGCTTCGCTTTGACGTTCAGCCAATCGCTGCTTGGCCTCTTCGGTCTTGATTTGCCGCTCCATAGCCTTGAAAGGTAGCTCCTCTTTTCGCAGAGCCGCCTTAGCGTCAATGCGTCGATCGCGTGCTTTGATCTTGCAGCTCACCACATCAAACTGCTGGTAACACTGCTCCATGTCTTGCTTGTATTGCGCTTCAATTTGCTGACCGATTGCATCCAAGCGTTGACGTTCCTGTGCCCGCACTTCTTCCGAAGGAAAAACAGAGGTATCAGTAGTAGCAACATCCGCAGCCGATGCCGCGATACACACACATAAATTCAAGACAAAGAGTAACTTCTTCATGTCAGTCCCGTATCAACGGTGCGGCGTTCCAGAGCTAAGAACTCTGCCGATTGCATTTCATTCAAACGCGATACCGTGCGTGGAAACTCATGCGACATCGGCCCTTCGGTGTACAACTCCTCGGGTGACACAGCCGCAGACATCATGAGCTTCACGCGACGGTCATACAACACGTCCACCAGCCAAGTGAAACGTCGAGCTTCTGAGGCGCGACTCACGGGCATATATGGAACATCACTCAGCAGCACCGTATGAAACTGGCTAGCGATTTCTAAATAGTCGTTTTGTGAGCGTGGCCCGCCGCACAGATCTTTGAAATCGAACCACACCACACCACCTGCACGACGACGGGCTTTGATTTGGCGAGCCTCAATGTGCAAGATGGGATCTTCATCTTGACACTCGGCTAAGCGATTGAACGCATCCGTCATCTTGGCATCGGTCGCCTCACCCAGCGGCTGCAAATACAAATCAACTTGCTCTAACGTGCGCCGGCGGTAGTCTGTTCCGTTGTCGACGTTGAGCACTTGCATGCGTTCGTTGAGCAAGTCAATCGCAGGCAAGATGCGGTCGCGGTGCAAACCGTTGGGATACAAGCCGCTGGGTTCAAAGTTAGAGGTGGTGACAAAGCCCACACCGTTGTCAAACAAGGACACCAACAAACGATGCAAGATCATGGCGTCGGTGATGTCTGCCACATGAAACTCGTCAAAGCAAATCAGTTTGTAGCGCTTGGAAATGTTTTTACCGAGCACATCCAAGGGGTTCACCGTGCCTTGTAAGTCACGCAGTTCACGGTGCACCTCACGCATGAACTCGTGAAAGTGCAAGCGCGTTTTACGCTTGATAGAGACCGCCTCAAAAAAGCAATCCATCAAAAAGCTTTTGCCTCGCCCCACCCCGCCGAACATGTAGACGCCTTTTGGAATGCTCGGACGGTTCACCAACTTCTTCAAGGAGTTCGATCGCTTCTCACGGTACGCATCCCACTCAGCGGCACAGCGCTCTAGCGCTTCGATGGCTCTCAGCTGTGCAGGGTCACTTTGAAAGCCTCTTGCCTCAAGCTCTTTGAGGTAATTTTGGTAAACAGGTTTGTGCGCTGACATAGGGCTCTATTGTGCCTTGCCCATGAAAAAAGCCCGCTGTTGCCAACGGGCTTTTTCAACACAAAGCAATGAAATTTTTTAGAAGTTCAAGGTGCGCTTGTCCACGGCCAAAGCAGCTTCTTTGGTGGCTTCACTCAGAGATGGGTGAGCATGGCAAATGCGTGCGATGTCTTCGGCAGACGCCTTGAATTCCATCGCCACCACAGCTTCAGAGATCAACTCAGAAGCCATGGGGCCCACGATGTGCACGCCCAAGATTTCGTCGGTCGAGGCATCCGCCAAGAACTTCACCATACCGGTGGTGTCACCCAAAGCGCGGGCACGGCCGTTCGCGAGGAACGGAAATGTGCCGGCTTTGTACGCCACACCGTCGGCTTTGAGCTGCTGCTCAGTGCGGCCCACCCAAGCGATTTCGGGGCTGGTGTAAATGACCCAAGGAATGGTGTTGAAGTTGACGTGACCGTGTTGGCCAGCGATACGCTCGGCCACGGCAACGCCTTCTTCTTCGGCCTTGTGCGCGAGCATGGGACCACGCACCACGTCACCCACCGCCCACACGCCTGGCACGTTGGTGCGGCAGTCGCCGTCCACCACAATCGCACCGCGCTCGTCGAGTTGCAGGCCAATGGCTTCAGCGTTCAAGCCGATGGTGTTTGGCACGCGACCAATCGACACGATCAACTTGTCAGCCACCAACTTCACCGCTTCGCCTTTGGCATTGGTGTAGTTGACAGTGACGTCTTTCTTGCCATTGACGATCTCGCCGACTTTCACGCCGAGCTCAATCTTCAAACCTTGCTTATCGAATGCCTTCTTGGCTTCTTTAGCGATTTGCTCGTCCACTGCGCCGAGGAACGTAGGCAGACCTTCGAGGATGGTCACGTCAGCGCCGAGACGACGCCACACAGAACCCATCTCCAAACCGATCACGCCGGAGCCGATCAAGGCCAGCTTCTTAGGCACGGCGCCCACGCGCAAAGCACCGTCGTTCGACAACACATTGACTTCGTCAAATGGCACACCAGGCAAGGCTCGGGCGTTCGAACCTGTGGCAATGATGACTTGCTTGGCCGTAATCGACTCTTCTGTTTTGCCAGCCACGTTAATGGTGTAACCGCCTTCAGCCTTGCCAGCAAAACTGCCACGACCGTGGAAGAACGTGACCTTGTTTTTCTTGAACAAGTACAAGATGCCATCGTTGTTTTGCTTCACAACGTTGTCCTTGCGGGCAATCATCTTGGCCACGTCCATCTTCACGTCCTTGGCGGTGATGCCGTGGTCTGCAAAGTGATGGTTGGCGTGCTCAAAGTGCTCAGAAGACTGCAACAAGGCCTTGGAGGGAATGCAACCCACGTTGGTACACGTGCCGCCTGGGGCTGGTCCACCGGCTGCGTTTTTCCACTCGTCGATACAAGCGACTTGGAAACCTAGTTGTGCAGCGCGAATGGCTGCGATGTAGCCACCGGGGCCACCACCAATGACGACGACGTCGAATTGTTTAGACATGTGAATCCTTTAATTTATTTGGCAACCCGCGGAACTGGCTTTGCCAGGCCGCAGGGTTGGCCCCCTTGAGGGGGG